>Ga0209139_10000001_pt1 | contig 188147 bp, 212 predicted proteins | sample BogFormECP14_OM3_FD_188246 | JGI IMG/M metagenome (GOLD analysis project Ga0209139, IMG submission 188246) | Bog forest soil microbial communities from Calvert Island, British Columbia, Canada - ECP14_OM3 (SPAdes) (version 2) | ecosystem: Environmental > Aquatic > Freshwater > Wetlands > Bog ...
CAGCCGCTCAAGCCTCTCCGAGAACTGTGAGGGTGTGAGCAACTCATCCCAGTCACTCGCCAGCACGTCGATGATCGTGAGCTCAGGCAGCGGGCTGTCTTCGAGTTTTACCAGCGCGCGGACCTGGTGAAACGGCCAGCTGTCCAGATTCTGGTGCCATTGGCCATGCCACGGCTTTACCAACTCGAGCATGCTCACCCCACGTGGGTCCAGTCGTGCGAGTACCTTACCGTCTAGCTGCTGCTCGAGGCCAGCCAGCTCAGCGGCTTTCGCCAGCTTCCGCAGCCCATCAGCCTGCACCACTCGAAGGTTCATGCTAGTGCTCACGCCCACGCTCCTTACTTCCTCTTCTCATACCGTTCCTGGCCTTACTATACACGTGCACGTGACACGCTGTACACCTTGCCGGCCACCACGCTTCTCCACGGTGTTCCGCAACCGCTTTCGCCCGTGGTGGCCGGCTGTTCCTACCCTACCACAGCCAGACCCACGTGTAAACAACCAGCCGCGGAAACGTACCTTTTATATACAGCTGCCGCCGGTGGAAAACACCTGCCCACTTTGGTTCCTTTCCTACCTCGGTTGTGGTATGCTGGTAACAGGAACAGAGCGTAAACGAACGGAAGGAACCGCATGCGAAACCTCGCGGCAGCTGCTATCTCATCACCCGAGACAGCACAGCTGGTCCGCGTCCAGGGTGATGACCAGGTTTTCGAGTTTAATGGCGAGCTGATCGCCACTGCTACCACCCACCGGCAAGGGAAGCCACGCTGGCTGGACATGGAACTGTGGCGAGTTACCGATGGCACCGGCCGGTACGTTATCGGCCGTGTCGGCAAGAGCCTAGTCTACCATAAGCACGATGGCCCGTGTGGCCGAGGTGTACCGGTACCAGCGATGGAACTTGGCTTCGACGCTATCTCGTGTGCTGACTGTGGTGCGCTGGCTCTCAACGTCGTGAAAGCCATCCCCGGTAAATTCGTGATGAGAGAAGCTGAGCACCCTAGTGCCGAGGTATGCCAGGACGCGCAGGAGGTCCTGCGTGCTCTTCGCCTGCCGGAGATCGGTTACTCCGCACCAGCTCAACGGCTGCTCGACACGGCAAGGCTGCGTGATGATAACATCAATGCGGCGCTTACCACCGTGAGACGGCTTTGACCCATACCACCCACCCCGGTTAAAGACCGTGGTGAGGATGAGAAGGAAGAGGAACAGAAAGAACATGCCACCATTCAAAGACCTGGTAACGGTTGCCGGTACTGGTGAAAACTCGAGGCGAGCTCGCCAGGCAGCCGCCGGCAGTGGCGACCTCGTGACCACGGCATGGCTGGCTCACCAGCACATGCTCGGCGAGGCCCAGCGTACTCACGCACCTGAAATCAAAGAAGCTGAGGATGGTGCCACCTGGCTTCGCTGGTCAGGGACACTCGTCAGCTCACTGCGAGCACTGCAGCTGGTGAACACGCCAGCACGCGGTGAAGACGAGAGCATGACGGACATCACTACACGTCGCACAACCTCGGAGTGGCTGAAGCGGACTGGGAATGCCATCTGCATCCACAGTACCAACGGGTTGTCACCGGGCAACCCCACGATCTGGGCCATCCGGACCGAGTTCCGTGAGAATGATGTAGCTGAGGGGGTGATCAACCTCACCGGCGTAACTCGAGCACCATATACTCACAAGACGCGAGATCGCTTGCCAACGTCGAAGACTACCGCAACGACTACCGCTACCACTCCTCATGTTAAGAGGCCAGTTGGCAGGCCACCTGGTACCAGTAGCAAGCTGATGGTTGCCTGCTCGGAATGCAACAATGAGTTTCACGCTGAGCAGCTGGTACGCCACATGTCGCTCAAGCATAACTTCGACCCAGTTCCCATTCTCGTGGATGCCATCCGTACCAAAGGCCCACTTTCCACGGCTAGCCTCACCGCGCATCTCTCCAAGCACTGCGGTAACGCCATCATCGCTAACTCGTACGTCAGTGAGAAGCTTCAGCCGCTGGTGTACGATTCTCATTCCCAGATCTCAGTGGGGCCCGGTGACGGCTCCAGGTTCGCGTTTCACTGGCACGAGGCATCACCGCTAGTTACTTCGGTACCACCGGTAAACGCAGTAGCACAGGTTAACCGCGATGTTTTGCCCAGCATACCCCCAGCGATTACCTTCCAGCCCCCCAGCATTCCGCCCACAGTTACCCCAGCAATCTCAGCACCACCGGAAAACGCTGCAGCACTGGAAACTGCTACTACAACATCGCCCACAGCTGCCACAGCGCCCATTCCAGCGCCCACAGTTTTGCAGCCGACCCCCAGTGTTTCGACTACCCCCATCGTTTCGCCCAGCGTTCCGAAGCCGGATCCAGAACCAGAACCAGAACCGGATCCATCGCCCGCCGCCCACCTTAATGGCACCATCACGTCGCTGCCACCAGACCAGGCGAGTGACAACCTCAAAACCGTCATGGATGCCATCAGCCGAGCACACCTGGCACTCGATGAGGCAGTCAACGCCATGACTGGTATCGTGACAGAAAACCAGGAGCTCCGCGGGTACAAGACCCGGGTCCAGCGACTCCTCGATGTGGCGGATGCCATTAAGGCTGGTTAACCACAGCAAGCGGTGGTAAAATAGGAAATGCCACCAGCCGAAGTCAAGGCGGCTGGTGGCATTATTTTTACCTTTAATTTACCGTAGCCTGCGTTAAAGGGTAGTGATGAGCGTATTGCACAGCCAGCGTGGTTGCTGGTGTGGTGAAAACCATAAGTTCGAAGATACCGTGTTTCGTGCTTTCGACCAGCAGCGCACCGTAGCTGAAGCGGTTATCCTAGCCAGGTACGAAGAGGAATTCCGTGAGCACCAGCCAGACAAGCGGTAACCAACTACAGTCACAGCCACAATATGAGTGGGGTATTGAGATGGCTGATGGTGGGTACCAAGTTGAGACGGTTACACCAGAACACGAGGATATCTACCCACTCGAGAGGCGCATTAAGCACCGGTTCCGCCACGGCCAGGGTACCTACCGGCGCACGATTATCGTCGTATCAGACTGGGAAGAGATTACACCGGAGACGTATGATGGGAGGCCAAACTATGGGACTCCAGCGCGGTAAACACTACTGCGTTACTTGTGGCTGGGCGGCGAAGGGGAAGTGCCCCCAGCACCCAGCAAGCAGTCTGTACATGGGCTCACAGTGGCGACCTGGTAAAAAGGGCAAACGTACTCGATTGTGGGATAACCGCGTGCACGGTTCACAAACCACTCCACCACCGACGGTACGACTCGGTGGCTGGCCTAGCCGGTACCGAAGTGGCCAAGGGCCATTCGCCGTGCCAGCAGCGCCACCATCGGGGATAATCGCTCTCGGCGCAGTTAATTTTTCTCACACTGTTGATGATGGAACTGGCACGTTCTGGCGTGAATCAGATCCAGTTCGCCGTGCTATCACTGAGCGCAGCCGGAAGCCTAGCCGTGAGCACGAGATGAAGCTGCCATCAAATGAGCTGGGCTGGCCGTTTCCGATGAGGTACCCGTGACTCGTGATGAATTCGCATACATGTCATCGTGGTGGTTTGTGCTACTTCCCAGACGCTGGAAACAACGTATCATGGCACGTAAGTACTGGCGGAAGATGAGCGGAAAACCATGACTGATGACGCTAAGGTAACGTGGCAGAAGCTGTCTGACATCCTCGATGCCAACCGCCCGAATATCGAACGCATCTGGTACGGTAAGACCATACCTGGTAACTTCGAGTGCCCGTGCTGTCACGCTGTTTCATACAGCCCCGAGGACATCACGCAGAACTACTGCGGCTGGTGTCACTGGTGGACCGGTGACCCGGTGCTCGGCCCATCACACCTGGGAAATACGTGCGAGGTGCGGGTACAGATGCTCGAGAAACTCGCTCAGGCAAACACAGCTGCCATCCTCGATGATGACCTCGATGAACAGCTGTTACCTCACCTGGTAACGTGGTATACTGCAACCAGGAAATGAATACGCAGGAACGGAAAACAGAAGAGGAACGAGGTAAAACAGATGGGTGGATTCGTGGCAGGTGGACTCATGATCCTGGGTTCCATCGCAATCGCGTGCTGGATTCCAACTGGTACGAACCTGTGCACGCAGAACGTGGTTACCGACGTGGTATGTCTCGTGGGTGGCCTGGTGTTCATCGCTGTTGGTGTACTCAACAGGCGTGAACTATGATAACAGAAAAGGAAATACCAGCAGCACCTAGTCCATACAGCAGCGTCAAGCAGGTCATCGTCATCCGTCGTGACCTTAAGATGCGACGTGGGAAGGAAATCGCGCAGGGGGCACATGCTTCGATGGCGTGGCTCACATACCGACTCGCGAGTGCGTCGCAGGTTTACAGTAAGAAATGGGTGGAACCTCGTCCTGCGTTTACCAAAGTGGAATGGGCGTGGATTAACGGTGTCTTCAAAAAGGTAACCTGCCAGGTCCAGACCGAGGCTGAGTTGCGCGAGCTTGTCGACGCCGCCAGCTTTCTCGGTGTCGAAGCACATCTTATCACCGATTCAGGCCTGACTGAATTCAACGGCATTCCTACCGTAACAGCGTGTGCCATCGGACCCGATTATGACGATGCCATCAACCAAATCACTGGGAAACTGGAGTTGTATTAATAGTGCGTTTCAGGATACCATTCTGGCTCATTACCGGGGTAATCATCATCTGGCTGGCTCTCGAGCAGCCACTCTTGCTAGGAGAAATCGTTCACGGTATCGCAACAATGTTCTCCTCAATCGGAACATGGCTGGACCAGGCTTCTAAGTCACTGTAGGAATAGTAAAGGCAATCATTAATGACAGATGGTATCAGCGAATTCCCAGAAAACGCATCTGATGTAAACTGGAATCTGCTACAGGAATTTTACGTGAAATCGCATCCGCTAATCCGCGATGTTAATGATGACGATATCGCGCACCTTCACTTCGGTTTGGTTGAACTGATGAGTGAAGCCAAAGCTGTTCACCACCTGTTGGACATGATTGACGTGCCGCATGGCTACAGTATAGATACACGTGATATCGATGCGCGTACCCTCGTGGCTGTCATGGGCATGCTCAACCTTCGTGAGCGACTGGCTCGGATCAAGAGCTGGCACGCGTGTGAAACTGGTCATGGCGGCCTCGTTGGTGATTACTGCGTGGAATGTCGTTGCAGATGGCCGTGTGAAACATACCGCATGGCTAATGGAGAACCAAAAGACTGTACTGACACCGGTAAAACGTGGTAAAATTGAGTAAAAATAGTAATGCTAAGAGGTTATCAATGGCACTTATCTGCCTTGAAGGCAGTGATGGCGGCGGAAAAAGTTTTCTCGCTGGGAAGATCGCGGAATCGTGGCTTCAACGTCATCCTAACAGTGAACCGGTTTCACCGGCTCACGTTATCCATACCGGCCCACCGCCAGATCCACAGGCTGATGTATTCGCTGATTACGAGTTGCCATTCCAAGACAAATCGTTGTTTAACCGAGTAATGAGTGATCGCGATCTGGTGATCCTGGACAGATGGCACCTCGGCGACAGGATTTACGGCCCGAAGTACCGTGGTTTCGCTCGGTATACCGAGGCAGGGCTATTGCACACTGAAATGGTCTTGTCATCTCTCGGTGCAGTAAAGGTAATCTGCTCACCACCACTCGATGTAGTGCAGAAACGCGTGGCTGAGCGTGGTGACGATTACATTAACCAGGAAGACCTGCCGCGAATTCACGCGGAGTACCTTCAGCACGGTAAACAATACGATTACTTTTTCTATGGTGATGGTGTTTTCCTTTACGATTCACAGGAACCGGAATCGGCAGCTAATGCTCTTATTGTTATTGCCATCGGTAAGTCATATGATGCTAGTGAACTTGCAGCAGCCAGTGATGATACTTACACCGGCGCACTCTACCCTGATATCATTATTGCTGGTGATGAACTCGGTGGTACGCCAGAGCAACAAAGGAAACGTGGCGGCTTCACTCGGCCATTTACCCCGAATTCACCCGCGACCAGCTGTGAGTGGTTCATGTCAGCGCTTTACCAGGCTGGTTACCTGAATAATACTGGGCTGGTGAACGTAAACCACCCAGACGTGGATGTAGCACAGCTGGCTCAACTTCGGCCAGACACTCAATGGGTGGCTCTCGGCGTTCGAGCCAGTGCCACGCTTAAGAAAACTGACATATCACATCAGCGTGTACCTCATCCTGCTTACGTTAAACGATTCCAGAATTCACACCACAACGAGTATGTATTGCAACTGAAAAAAGCCTTTGGAGAAAGGAATAACAGATGACAACACCAGACAGGCCACTTCACTCAGTCGTTGTTACCGGGGTAGCATTCCGGAATGGTGGTGAAGAAGTTCTTGTCATCCAGCGAATGGATGATAGTACCTGGGTGGTACCAGGTGGTATACTTGAATTGGATGAGTCACCAGAAGAGGGGGTAGCCAGAGAACTACTCGAAGAAACCGGCTTGGTGGTCCGAGCAGTTTCCCTAGCTGGTGTGTACAAGAACATGGTAAAAGGTATCGTGACACTGTCATTCGGCTGTATCGTGCTTAGTGATGACGATGTTAGCGATTTTACCGGCCCGGAAACTCGCCAGGCTGCCTGGATTACCATCAGCGAAACAGAAAACCGGATGAATGAAGTGCAGTGGATGCGAGTGATAGACGCACTAATGTACAGCCGGTTGCCAGTACGAATTCACGATGGTGTTCACGTGTGGGTACCGAAGGAAGAACATGATGACGTCAGCTGATCAAGGAAAAGACGATGAAGATGAACTTGACGCGTTCCTGCGTGAACAACTGGAAGACCCGGTGTTTCACGCTCACTACAAGGCCATACATCAACGTTACCACCATCCATCTGATCCATTCTCAGCTTATGGTGAAGCGATGACAACGATCGGCAACGCTGTTATCGCAATTGTTATACTCGGAGTGGAGTATTGGCGAAGCTGTAACTTCTGGGGCCGGTTCTGGATACTGGTAGCTTTGATCACCCCAGCTATTTTTTTCTTCGGTGTTATTCGCATAGTAGTGTAACGCACTACATACCACAATTAGGAATGAGAAGGAAATGGAAACCGATGTTACAAAACCAGTTAACGCAATTACCGCATTCAAAGACAACTACCGGTTCCTCTCGAATTTTTACCTGTGCCCAGTATCATTCGGTGGTATCATGTACCGAAGTGCGGAGCACGCTTACCAAGCATCAAAGACAGACCTTACTAATGACCGTGATGCAATCAGGCTGGCAGCAACGCCTGGTCAAGCGAAGCGACTTGGTAAGACGGTGGCGCTAAGGCCGCACTGGGAAGATCTGAAGAAGGTCATTATGCTCGAGATCGTGTTGAGCAAGTTCATGCGGAACGGTGATCTGAAAGCCATGCTGTTCTTGACTGGTGATGCCGCTCTCATCGAAGGAAACACCTGGCACGACAACTACTGGGGTGACTGCTACTGTGGTAATGCTGGTACGTGTTCACTACCTGGTTACAACGCACTCGGCCGGATCCTCGAATCAGTAAGGTTCGTGATATCGTAATGATCATGGCGCGGTTCGTGTACCGGAACTGCTTGTATGGCCAGTGGACACCAGCGGATCCACATGGTCCAGCAATGGTACCAAATCCGGAACACGTGGACCAGCTTATCGGTGTGGAGTTCAAAGAAGCTGATCACGAGATAAAGCCATCACGACCTGGAAAAAGAGCGCACAAGGTGGGTACCGTGCCGAATGGTGAAGTAAGAGCCACTCAGCTGCATATCAGTGAAGTTACTGATCCAGATGATTACGCTAATCGTGTTAATGCGTTTCCTACCGCCGCACTTCGCGTTGAGATGATACTTCGAGAGAGCCGGTATGTCACAGACCGGTTTCCACCGTACTCGTCTGGTGCTGGTGATCTAGCTGAGAACTTGTTGCAGGAACTGCGAGCGGAATGGGAAAACCTCAACGAATGATGGCTGTTACATCAGTCACACAGCTGATAAAATAGAATAGCAGACGGAACTGGAAGGTGGCTGAGTGGAACTTACTCGTGACAGTGGTTCATATGTGTATCTAGATCTCATCGACCGGCTCACTGCAAAAAACGTGAAGCAATCTTCACCACGTGGCCAGCTAACCCACGAGTTGTTGAACGTTCAGTTTACCATCACCAGCTCCGACCAGGTTCACGTTCTCGCCACCACTCGGAATCCATCAGCTAAGATTGCAGCAACCGAAGCAGCTCAGCTCATCGCTGGTGTCTCCAGCCTCGACCAGCTTAACCTCGCGTCAAATAACAGTTTTACCAAGTTCGCTGATGATGGTAAACTCCGTGGTGCGTACGGCCCGCGCTCTTTTCACCAGCTTTCTCAAGCAGTTGCCCGCCTTAGTTATGACTCGCATACTCGTCAGGCTGTGGTAGGTTTGTGGCGCGGTAATGATACGAATCGCAACTACAAAGATGTACCGTGCACACTCAGCTGGCAATTTTTTATTCGTGATGATTACCTTCACCTGCGAACCACGATGCGTAGCAATGATGCGTGGCTTGGTTTGCCATACGACCTTGAGATGTTCAGTGCACTTCACAAGACAATGGCAAGTGCACTTAGCATACCAGCCGGGCCGTACACTCATTCTGTCGGATCACTTCACCTCTATGAGCGTGATCGTGAGAAAGCGTCGACAGTAAGAGACACGGGCCTGGTATCACAGTCGCGCCAGCCAGTTTTGCTGAATGGTGCCACACCAGGTATCGTAGTACTATCACCAGTACAGCGCTGGTCAGTTAGTAGTTCCATGGCGCGCTCCGTGGTATTGAATGATCCAGTAAATGTTATCTACACTACTTACCAATCATGGCAAGATGAACTGCGATCACTTGTGCCGATACTTCCAGTTTCTTCAACACCTGGAATGGAAGTGCAGTGGCGAGTATGTTCCTCGTGTCGTTACATTATTGCAAGCAACACTGCAACGTGCTGTGAATGTTCGCAAAAACCATCGGATCCTCTCGAAAAATCAGCCATTGCTCTTTGATATGTTTACTGACGTCATCGGTGGAGTAGTGCTCAACGCGATCATATGGGTTTGCTTCATAGTCACCATAACTGCTGCGCTTATCTTCGTGATGCTGATCACACGCACCGTGTTGCGTAATCCAGGCCTGGTTCTCCGGTACCGGAGAACGCGCGACAACCAGCAACTACCATTTCATCGCACTGCACTAGCTGACGGCCTGGAACTTGTTAAGTGCGCACATTGTAGTGGTAGCACTCAGTGGCTGCATCCGGAAACTGGCTGGGGTAAAATCCCACGTCACATGCTGTTCCGCCGCTGGAACTCAGCTGAGCAAGACTACGACTGTGGTGAGCCAATCCATGCTAACCTTCGTAATTGTCCACACTGTGGTAATCTTGGTGTTACTTACCGTGATACAACTGTTCGTTAAAAACATATACAGAAAGCAGGATTACGTGACAGATTCAAACTACCGTCATCTCATTATCGTCCAGGACCGGTCAGGTTCAATCGAAAGCATCCTCTATGGAATGCAATCCGGGTATGAGGAATTCATCCGTCGCCAGATGAAAGATAAGATCCGTACCACCGTATCGGTATGGCAATTCGATGATGTCATTGAGTGTGTTTACTCGTTTAAGACACTGGATGAAGTTGTTGACTACGAGATCGTGCCGCGTGACCTGACTGCGTTGAATGACGCGGTTATGGAAGCCACCGCCACGGAAGGAGAGCAACTCGCTGCCATGCCAGAAAATCAACGTCCGGGAAGCGTCACTCTCCTTATTGACACGGATGGCCTGGAGAATCGCAGTATTAAGTACCCTAAACCACACGGTACCGTGGCTGTCGCGAAGGCTCTTAAGCACCAGCAAGAGGCATATAACTGGGGTGTCATCTACCTTGGTACCAACCACGATGTATTTACTCAGAGTGAATCACTTGGTGTATACCATGATACATCACTCAGTTACGCGGGTACGAATGCTGGAGCTAAAAGCGCTTGGAAAATGTCATCATCCAACTACGCCCGTGGCAGTGTCTCGGTTGCCTCAGCTGGTGGTGCGTCATGTGATGTGTACTCATTCACTGATCAACAACGAGCGGAAGCTGAATCCATGGTAGATGATAGTAGTGGTGATGTCAAATGACTCGTCCCCAGCCACAGCCTCGTAACAAACTCGTTGGTCACTCTCTGGTAACATCGATTATGGTGTTGTCAGCTAATGACTGGCGAACATGTCACGATGCGCAGCGTGCTATCTTGCACGCTTTCATGGAGGTTCCAGAAGAACCGGATCCAGCCGGAGCCCATGAAATTCTCGAAACCTGTGGTCTCGCGGTAAAGTACCAAGCCGATGATGATATGAAACCGGAATCTGATACCGCTCCAGCACCGGACTGGGGTACTTTCGATGGCCCATTCCTGCGCGGTGGAAAAGAAAGGCATTACCGAGCATGAGCTACCTCGGTGGTTATGATCACCCACTCGATGCCGCAGGCATCATCCGAGCAGTCCTCGATGAATATGACTTCGCGAAGATGAAGCACGGTGAGAACACGCTAGATGGTGAGTTGTCGAATGACTTGCTGCGACTAGCGGCACTCGTTGAGGAATGCGGTGAAGTAGCGGAACTGATGACGTATGATAAGAACCAGGACGTGCACGGTGTTGAAGATCACCAGAAGCGTCTCAAACGTGAACTACTACAAGTTGCCAATATGAGCCTCACATGGGCATCGATTCTGTAAACGATGATGATGATCTGATCACCGGTATCCAGGTAGCGGATTGTCGTCATTGTGAACGCTTGATTACACGTATCCTACCTGGTATATACTGGTTGGATAAACACGGCTTCACCTCATGTGTGAAGGCTGTAAGTATTTACGTTTCACCGGTTCTGCACGAGCCGGTGCCAAATGGAATGCGTGGTGCAGTAACATGAGTGATGGTGACGTGGTTGCGCTAGTAGAAACTGTGGAAGCTAAATCACCACCGATTCCCAGTGGTAACCCTGAGTGTAAGTGCGCTACTACCGACCTCGAGGATGACGAGGGTATATCACTCATATTCAACGAGATGGCACTTACCATCTTCGCTGACTGCCCGGATCACGGTGAATTTGTCAATGGTATCATGCGTGATGCGCTGAAGAGCTTGTCGGTGAAAGCGACAGGGCCGATGGTTGTCCTGGAGTGAGTGGTGTAGGATGGCTTCAGCAGCTGCGTAGATGTTGAACGGCACGATGACAAAAGCATGAGGTTACGTGACACTGTATTTGAGTAGTGAGTAGTACGGCAAAGAAATGTGAACCTGAATGTCAGTGTGGTCGTCATAGCAAAAGAAAATGTAAACCGAACTGTCAATGCGGTGTACATAAAGGTGATCGCGCGTTTAACCCGGAAAATCCTCGTCCTAAGGATTTTCATCAATTTTTTCGTTACTGGACAACGCCACAATACATCTGTGAATTTTGCTATGAAGTAATTGATCATTCCCTCCGTGGATCAAGCGCAGATGGACTTGTGCTACATCATATTGATGGTAGCCATGAGAATTGTACGTTTGAAAATTTGATGCCATTCCACAGAAAATGTCACCCACCTGTCCATAACACTGGAATGACACGTACAAAAGAAACAAAGCAACGTATGAAAGACAGTAAACGCGCGTATTATGCAGCTGAAGATCCTCAAAAACGAGCAGAACGAATTGAAAAAACAGCATCTAAACTGAGGGGTACAACGCACACTAAACATGAGGGATTTAGCGAACTACAAAGTCAGGCACAGCATACCAGCCGTATGAGAACATGTGAATGTGGTATGCAAACAAACGCCGGTTCAATGGCGCATCATATTCGAAAGACAGGACACTCGATTGTCAAGCCCGCTAGCGAATACACAACTTCACCTAGTCCAGACACTGGACGATGCAATGGAGATGAAACGCTGGGCGAGTGAAAGACGCGAAACACCGTTGGGGCTTGATGTAGAAACTACTGGTCTTGACCGGCAACGTGATCGACTTCGGCTCATTCAACTCGGTGATCTGAGACATGGGTGGGCGGTACCAGATATCTGGGCTGGTGCCGCTATTGAAATCATTAAGGATTACCAAGGTGACTTTGTCGGCCACAATTTTTTTTCTTTTGATCACCGTTTCATTGAAAAAGATACCGGTTACTCTATACCATACCATAAAATACATGACACGCTTTTCCTGGCTGCACTAACAGATCCAACAAGGCCAAAAGCCCTTAAGTCGTTGTCCGCTCGTCTTATTGACCGGAATGCCACCGCGGGAGAATCGCTTCTTAAGGAGGGTATGAAGCAAAACGGGTGGACATGGGCGACAGTACCGGCTAACTACGCACCTTGGTGGGCGTATGGCGCTTTGGACCCGTGTTTGTCAGTGCATCTTTTCCAGCTATTCTACCAGAACATCGCTGACACCGCGCCAGAGGCGTATGACCTTGAACGGGCAGTAGCACCAATTCTCGCTGGAATGATGAACGCGGGAATGCTTATCGATAAAGTATATGTCGAAGAAAACCTGAAAAAAATACGTGAATCCGGCGCGCAGATGCGTGCGTGGCTTAAGGAATATCATAGTGTAGATAGCCTTATGTCTGCTCGGCAGATATACACAGCACTTCAGGTTCAAGGGGTGGAAGTAAGCGGGCGGACTTCATCAGGTTTGCCATCCATTACAAAAGAAGTGCTGGATGCCATAGCAGTTAGTGAAGAATCACCTGAAGGTGCACGTGCGCTGGTAAAAACTATTCTGCGAGCGCGTCATGGCGAAAAACTAGCTGGAACCTACCTGTCATCGTTTTTGGAGATGGCTGGCCTGGACGGTGCTATCCACCCATCAATTATGCAGCTTCAGGCTCGCACTGGTAGAAGTTCCTGTACATCACCAAATCTCCAAAACTTGCCAAGAGACGATAAGGTGTGCCGTGGTTCATTTATCCCACACCCCGGCTACGTTTTCATTACCACCGACGCCTCACAAATTGAACTTCGTATTGCTGCAAGTGTATGCGGTGATGAAGGACTAATCACAGCCATCCGTGAAGCAGATGAAAATGGTACTGACATCTACGCGGGTATTGCTACCATGCTCTTCGGTACCAGCATTAATAAGAAAGATCCGCGCCGTCAGGCCACCAAGTCAAGCGCGTATACGAAGATATACGGCGGCGGTGTAAAGAAAATCGCGCTTACCATCGGTTTGCCATTTGCTGATGCGAAGCGGATGAACGACATGTTCGACACTCGGTTCCCGAAGCTCGCATCATATGCTGGTGAACTCGTGGCTACCGCACGGCGACAATCATCACAAGGCATTACACCATATACTCGCACCGACACTGGCCGGTACCTGCCATGTGATGATGCTCGATCATACGCTCTTCTTAACTACAAGGTACAAGCCACAGCTGCAGAAGAACTGAAGCGTGCGATTACCAGGCTGGCATCTGCCGGACTCGGTGACATGCTCCGGCTACCAGTTCATGATGAGGTAATCCTCGAGTGTCCTGAAGCTGATGCTGAGGACGTGCTCCGGCTGGTCCAGGACACGGTGCGTGAAGATCACCGGTTTGCCGTCAGCATCCCGTGGTCTGGTGAGATCATGCCGGTACGGTGGTCTAAGGGTTAACTTTGATGATTCAGTACTTAGTTAGCATGATCATGTGATATAATGTAATCTACTGCCAATACAAATAACTGTATTTATCGTCTACATTGAGGAAAAACATGACGAATGAAAATCGCGGTTCAGCTTATAATGCTGGTCCCACTGGTCAAAGCGGCCCAGTTGGCATCCTGAAGGTACAAGGCTGGGAGCTCAACGAGTTTGTTCGCGGTACCACGATCACAATCTGGAACACCATGCTGTAGTTAACTCAGTTTAAGTCACCGTTCACCACAAGGTGAGCGGTGATTTTTGTTTACATCACACCTAAGTTATGGTATGATGCTTTTACAATTAGGAACAGGAATGAGGAAGACCATGGAACTTATCACCGACGATGATCAGCACCGGATCATGGTTAATGAACACCGGGCTGCCGCACAAAACATGACTAACTCATCGTTCAACGGCAGAACCGGTGAGCGGTTCTATGAGATAACACTTCATGAGAACAACAACCAGCCTGGTCCGTTCTGGACTGGCTGGGGTAGCTCGGTCTCGGATGCCATCGTTGATGCCTTCAAGCAAAAGCGAGATGAAGACGCACGTCAGCAACCGTAATAGTTTACATTACCACTTAACCGTGGTATGCTTGACTCAACCAGGAACAGGAACGAAAGGAGGATGCATGAGCAGGTATGATCACGCTGCAGAACTGCAAAGTAGCAAAACACCACAACAGCAACTAGATTTTCTGATTTCCGATCTCGGCCGGTGGGCTAAGTTGAATCCCGCGCTGGTATCACTGTGGGCTGAGTTTTCTCGAATGAGCAAATTGATGCGGATGGAGCAAGAATCATGACCAGCTGGCGAGACCTGCGAGCTAGGCGGCGGTACGCTCGGTCATTCCGTAATATCCTCGAAAGCAGGCAAGACGTGCGTGGCCTGGCAACACACCTTCAGAACGCACTTCCTTGCTACCTCAATGATGTGGATATCCCAGCATATGCCACAAACGTCATCGATACTCATCTTGTCACCGAGACGTTTGAATCAGACGAATTCGTAAAGCTGTCACTAAGTGACAAGGTCGCGCTGGCTGCTGCGGCCGCTGATGGGGTACATTTTCACGTCACGCTCGCCAATCCCAGTAAGTCATTCACCGTGTACGTGGTGGAGAATAACACGACGAACATCAGCCAGCGAGGTAAGTGACGTGGTTATCACCATCATTGTTCTGGGTTACTTCGCTGGCTGGCTTCTTATCGCTCGACGGAACTGGCGGTACTGGCGACCTGATGGACTTGATCAGATGGTGAATAAGTATGGCACGGTAGTCACTCCATTTGAAGCACTCGTGGCTGCCGAGCTTCTCGCACTCGTCTGGCCAGTGTTCGTACTTTCCATGCTAGTTACCGGCCACCAGCCCGAAACCACGGCCGAGGCGGTAAAACGTGCCAAAGAAATAGTTGATGCGAGCCATCGTGAGATTGAGGAGCTTGAAGCTGAGCTGGAGCGCATTACCGTGCTCGCAAAACAAGCTCAAGCCATTAACAGTGACTCAACTGAGATGGGTGACAACCTCGAGCTTACTGGTGACTGGTCTAATACATCATATGAAAAAATTGCTGGTACTCTACGTGACCAGTTTGGTATCGCTGTAATTCGTGGTATTGATGGTAGTGTTGCTGGGTTTGAGATCATCAATTCAGTTAAGATTCACAAAGAAAAGTGAGTAGCTATGAGTAAACCACCAGTCATCACGTGGCTTGATCCCGGCCTTACCACTGGAATCGCTAGCTGGTATCCAGCAACTGGTGAACTCGTTAGTGAGCAGATCTTCGGTATGCTTGAAGCATCATACCAGATCCGTGACATCCTCAACATACCATCTGATGAGGCAACTCGACCAGCCATCGGCTGGGAGGCATTCACGATCCGCCCTGGTTCTTCTCACCTCGATCTGGATACCACCGCGCTCGAGGTTATCGGTACCACGAAGATGACAGCAGCTGACCTTAACGTTACAGTTTTCTGGCCGCAGCAGCCAGCTGACCGGTCACTCGGTGAAAAACACCTGGTAACAGTTGGCTGGCACCGGCCAGGACGTGAACACGCTAACGTGGCAGCAGCCCACTTGTTGTCATACCTACTCGAAGCGCGGTTGTTGCCAGCTGACATGCTGGTGAAAATTACCGAGAAGATGGAAGCAGATTAGGAAAGGAGCCAGTAATGAGTGATGAACCAATCGTGTATCCTGGACCAGCTGAAGCGCCAGTAACCTCAACCACAGGTCAGATCTGGGAAATACAACGTGCTGACCTAATCCGAGACTGGTATGCGCTTTCCGCTCTCCGCCTCGCAGCTGAGCGTCGTCTTCGTAGCATGGGTATCCAGCAGTGGACGGATACAGCTCGCGGCCTCGATGAGATGGCGTTTTTCACAGAGCGTGAAGACATGTACCTTATTCGTGAAGGAGCAACAGCCATCGGCTGCTTCGCTTTGTCTAGCTGGGTTGACCAGGATATCTGGTCTGACTCTGATCGTGATGAGTGCCTGTACTTGAATAAGGTCATGGTCGCGCCGTGGATGGCCGGTACCGGTGTTGGCCGGTTTATCGTGGATCACGCCATAATCCAGGCACGGGAACGGAAGTGCATCGCACTTCGCTTGTACTCTCGGTATGAAAACACTCCACTTTACGATCACTGGCAAAAACTCGGCTTCACTCACATCAGCACCATCAGGGCACCGAATGGACACGGTGGTGCACTCATGGAGATACGATTCACGGAACCGGAAACGAATGGTGATGAAGATGACTAACTTGTTTACAGAGCTATTCAGGTTCCTGGCAGTTATTGTTGCGGTGACATCAGTTCCAGCAGTATTTTTGGACTGGAGTGGACCGAAACGAAATCCAGTTTACCCATTGATTTTTACTGCGGTTGCAGCCGTAATGTGGACTCTTAGTAACACAATTCGTGTCGGTGACCTAGCACCGTGGTTGTATTGTATCTCAACTGGCATGTGGCTTGGGTGCTGGTCTAGCGATGGTTTGAAATCACATCGTCGTAAAAGAAAATCATGAATGAACTGCAGCCACAGTTTTATGTTGATGAACTGTGTATCCTACTCGATGCTGTTATGATATACTACAAGGCTGTTGAACAGTGTACTGTCAACGATGACAGCAACCTAACCGAGATTGATACACTCCAGCACAAGATTGAGAAACTGTTGAGCACTCATCGTGATGGCTAACTCACGTTGGTTATGGTATAGTAGCACCATAGGAACAAGGAAAGGAACATGAATCGATCGGAGACGAAAATGTTCCACGTATCAGCATCAACCAGGCGTAAGGATCACGCTGCAACCGCCATCAGTGAGGTTGACAGTTACGCGGTTCGCCAGCTTGCTGGGATAGCAGAGTTGGTAGACATCGCTCGTGCTCAGCTACTATGGGCTGACACAGCCGACATAGTAATGCCACTTGACCTGGTTCAGGTAGCATGAGGAATAGGAATGGAGGTAAAGCGTCATGGCTATGTGGTTTACTTCAGACACTCATTTTGGTCACAAGATGATGGCTGAGAGACGTGGGTTTATCGGATTTACACCAGGTAGTCTACCGGATGTTAAAGCTCACGATGAGGCCATCATCGCGAACTGGAACCGTCTTATCAAGTCAGATGATCTGGTCTGGCACCTCGGTGACGTGGGACTGGGAAACGAGTCTCATACTCTCGCTCAGGTTTCTCGCCTTAACGGCCGCAAGCAACTCATCACCGGTAACCATGATCCAGTATGGCCTGGACACTGCAACTCGAGAAAGCACCAGCGTGCCTGGCTCGAAGTCTTCGAGTCGGTGCAAGCATTCGCCAAGATCCGCCTCGGTGACCAGATGATCCTCCTGTCACACTTCCCCTATGAAGGTGACCACACCGAGCACGACCGTGCTACTCAGTTCCGACTTCGTGACGAGAAACTTCCGCTGCTTCATGGTCACCTTCATAGTACCGAAGTAGATACCGGTTCACACTCGATTCACGTGGGCCTCGACGCCTGGCAACTCACTCCGGTGCGGGAATCTACCATCATGAAACTACTGCAGTTGCGGGACATGGCGGAAGTAGAGGTGGTAGCACTATGATATACTTCCAAGATGATGATTACTGGTTCCGCCAGCGATATGATGATGTGATGCTTGTCAAGATCAGCACCATGACATCACCGGTACGGTGTACCAGATGTAATCACGTGTATGACCTGGGTGCCATCACCGAGTACGGCCGGTACCAAGACTGTACCACGTGGCGGTGCCCAGGTTGTCGTATCGGTGTAAGTGACCGGCCACATTCCTGGGGATACGATCATCACTACGTGAAACTGGACAAAGATGGGCAGGAGAAACGATGAGCCTTGAGCAGCGAGTGCGCGCCTACCGACGGAGCGCCCGAGACGACTTTTACCGCCACCAAGCGGACTATGGTAACGCGCCCGGTGTCACCAACTGGCGGATGCTGGTTGCTCGCCGGTTCAAAATCCGGATCACCGAGGTGCGTCGTATTATCGGTGAAGACACTAATGGACGACCCGGAAACGGACGCTGAGATTAGGAGAAACGGCAGCGATGACCGCTCTACTCGCGATAACTCGTGGTTTGCCAGGATCTGGTAAGACCACACTCGCACATGCTTGGGTGGCTGATGACCGGCAGAACCGCGTCCGCGTTAACCGTGATGACCTGCGTGCGATGATCTATGATGGTGTTCACGAGAATGGCATCACCGAGGGACGCATCATCGTGGCGCGAAACGCGTTGATCCGGGCTTACCTGGCCCGGAACCTGAACGTGATCTGTGATGACACGAACCTGCCACCGCGGACGATGAATGAGCTGCGCTCGATTGCCACCGCATGTGGTGCTCAATTCGAGCTCAATGACCTCACGCATCTGCCACTCGAGGTGTGTCTGGCTCGGAATGCCGCTCGCACTGACAAGCAGCCGGTGCCGGAAGAGTGGATTCGTAACATGCACGCGCAGTATATTCAACTCAATGCAACCGTTGGATAGTGGTGATGTAACATAATGGAAACTGCAGTTGCAGTTTTGTACCTTGACATCGATGGTACCGTTCGAAAAGGTTACGATCAGCTAGGCCATTTCGTTAATGGGCCAGAAGATGTTGAGGTGTTCCCAGAAGCTGTTGAGTTGATGCAACGTTGGAGAACAGCTGGTGGCCGGATTATCGGTGTCTCTAACCAGGGTGGGATCGCACTCGGTTATACCACAGTCACCCGCGTTGCTGAAGCCATGCGAGAAACTCACCGACAGGCAAATCAGCTATTTGATAAGATAGCGTGGTGCTCGCACCACCCAGACGCGGTTAATCCGGAAATGGCCAGGTGCTGGTGCCGTAAGCCAGCGCCAGGACTGGTAATTGAGGGAGCGCTTGAGGTTGCACGACAATACGGTGAATATTACCCACCACACCTGGGGTTGATGATTGGTGACCGGCCAGAAGACCAGGAATGCGCGCGAATCGCTAACCTGGACTTTAGGTGGGCCGCTGACTGGCGACAAAAGGTAAACTGATGGGTAAGTGGCGAACGGTTCACCTTACCGGTACGATGAACCAGCAAGATGTTGGGGCACTGTGGGAGCATCTTGGTTACTCAGCTTACCTTAGTCATGATTCAGCGTTGGATCACGTAGGACCGCTGTCATTTTGCAAAGATACCCTGTCGTTGCGTGGGATAGGCTCGTGGCCAGCTGAGAAGATGGATATCATCGGGAACCTTCACGCACGTGATTACTCGGTGCAAGACGTGGCTGAGCAGCTGCGTGAGCTGGTAGCGATCGCACCATCCATGATGCTAGTGATTCACTGTGGCGGTGAGTGGGAGTCGTTGAAGTGTGTGGCCACGATCCGTACTGGTGAGGGACTTGTCGCTGTGATGAAACCAGAAGTAGAAAAAATCATAGACGTGAACGATGACCAGCTCACGCTTGAGTCATACAGGTCACTACCAAGTCAACTGCAGTTCGGGAAAGACTGGTAACTACCACTCTGATGTGGTATAGTTTACTTATGAGCAGCTGAAAGAGAGCGACAGAAAGTCGCTCCAGACATGCTCAAGGAGAATCACATGAAGCACGGCCAGGTCACCCCCGCGTTCGTTCACCCCGTCATCCCGGTCCTGTACGTGGATCTGGACATGGAGCCGGTGAACCAGGACGAGCAGGCGGATGAAATCACCGCCGCCGAGGTGTGCAAGATCACCGCATACCCCAGCCTCCAGGCCATCGAGCTCACCAAGAGCGGCCCCACCGGAAAGCCGGTCTACCGGATCGAGGGTCCGCTTCCGGTGCTCACCGTCTGGCTGCTCGACGTTCACAACGGCGATCTCGGTACTACTGAGGCGGCCGTCCAGACGCTGACACAGCTCCGGCAGGCCAAGCTCGCCAGCTGATAAAACCAGGAAGTCAGGCCCGGGGTATGTTACCCGGGCCTGACTGGTGTTATAATTGGTAATACACAGAACACGAGAAAGGAATGGAAATGAGTCCCGGTCTCGCTGAGGTAATCCAGCTGTCTACCATTGCATTTGCATTTATTATCGTACCGATTAGCTTTATGTATATCCGCCCGCGTTCCATGCGACTTCACTTCCGCTGGAATCGTGGTCGCCAGTAGTGCCACTTGCGGAACTCGATGGTAACCACATCGTCGTTACAACCACATATACTGACCGAGATCGGATGATCCTTATCCCAGGTAGTGCCTACCGGAGAGATGGGCTGTGGAACGTACCGGTTAGCTGGGCAAGCTGCGTGGTACTGCGTGGGGTATTCGGTGTGGAGTTGAAACTGGGACCGGAGTTGATCCGGTGGGCCAGGATGGAACGCAGCCGTATTGAACGAGCATATGAGCTCCGTGAGGCTCTCGAGCTACCGCCATCCGCAGCTAAAGGCGCTGCGTTGATTGATAAAGTAGAAGCTGAGTCTGGTAGCGATCTCAGGTTGAAATCGTTCCAGCGCGTAGACGTGGCTTACCTCGTGCTTATGTATACTGCTGGTCTTTTCCAAGGGATGGGCAGCGGCAAAACAGGTGTCGCTATCCGGACATTGCAAGTTTTGCAAGAGGCTAACCTTCAGCCATTCCCAGCGTTGGTTATCGCACCGAGTAGTGTGAAGGCTACAGTATGGCCGCGTGAACTGGAACGCTGGGCGCCTAAGCTAAGCTTCAGCGTGGTGAGTGGTTCCGCTGGTATCCGCCGAAAGCAAATTGCGACAAGTGCAGATGTGACGGTTATCAACTGGGAGTCAGTGGCTCTTCACAGTCGCGTCGCTGGATATGGTGATATCCGGCTGACTGATAAGGATAAACTCGAGAAGGAGCTGAACGCTCTCGCGCCACGTACCGTGATCTGTGATGAAGGACATCGTTTGCGTGTCCCTGATTCTAAACAATCACGGGCCGTGAAGTGGCTTTTGCATCGAGCTACCTATCGTTACGTGCTAACTGGTACTCCGATGAATAGTGAACAAGCCGCCTTCGAGCTGTGGGGTATCCTCAATGCCATCGCACCAGAGTGGCATCATGGTAAGGCGAAATACGGTCAGCGTTACGTTAACACAGGCTATAATCTATACGGTGGCTTGTCAGTCCTCGGATTGAAGCCAGACATGGTGGATGAATTCCACCAGGTGACACTACCGCTTTACCGCCGGCTGCCAAAGGAAATTATCCTGCCGCAGCTACCGAAGAAATTGCCGGTCATTATCCGCCATACCACGATGACACCGAAACAAGCCAAGGCGTATCATCAGATGGAGAATGACCAGCTCGCCATCTTGAATGATATCCTTGCGGCGAAGAACCAGCTAACCGTGCTTACCAGGTTGTTGCAATTTGCGGCAGCGAGCGCTTCAGTCGAGTACATCACAAAATTGGTAAAGCAACCAGATGGTACGGAACGTGATGAAGAAAAAGCGGTTGTTACCCTTGAAGACCCATCCGGTAAAGTGGATGACTTGATGGAACTTCTCGAGGAAATGGATGATGAACCACTGGTGGTGGGTGCGGTATCACGTCAGCTTATTGAGATAGCTGCTGCTCGGTTGAAGGAAGCTGGTATTTCTTACGGTCTGGTAACAGGAGCTCAATCTGGTGACCAGCGAGCTGAAGCTGTATCACGATTTCAAGCCGGTGAACACCGGGTTATCATGGTAACACTCGGAACTGGTGCGGAAGGGATCACACTCACCAGATCACGGGTGTTGCTGTTTATGCAAGAGTCATGGAGTCCCATTACCAATGACCAATTTGTGGATAGAATTCACCGCATCGGTTCAGAAATCCATGGCACACGGGGAATCCAAGTGATAAAACAAATAACACCAGACACAGTGGAAGAACGAAAACCACTTGTGCTTGAGGGTAAGTATGAGCACATCGAAGAAGTGCTACAAGATATTACAGTGCTACGAAGATTGCTTGGTGGATAACGTTGCGAAAGTGTGAAGCTGATTGCCCATGTCGGAAACACGATCCGGAAACACACCGAGCACAGTCACGTGGGCAGCAGTTGTCATCGAAACTAGCCGAGCGTGTTATGTGTGAGTGTGGTGCCGGTCCGTTTGCTGGGCTGCGTGGACTAACGGCTCATCAGTTGATTAGTAAGAAACATAATGGTGTATCACCGCGACTGGGGACTGGGAAGAAGGTACGTGGCTGAATCTGGTCTTTCTATATCACACTCTGAACTTCGTACTTGGGCATTGTGTCGGCGGCGCTGGTGGTTGTCATATTTTCGTCTTCAACAGCCAAAAAACGATTCACCGGTTGGTGTGGTTCACATCGGTTCAGCAATCCATCTGGCTCTTGAGGGATACCACGGTTATAATCTAGATCCACTTGCGGTGGTTCGCTGGTCATACCAGGACATTATCAGCCAGCGTCCGGAGTTTGAGCGAGACTTGTTGAAAGACCAGGACATGGCACTAGCCATCGTGGAAGGTTACGTGTCCTGGATTGAGGAAAATGGTACTTACAGCGATCTTGAGGTGCTGGCGACTGAGCATGAGCTGAAGGTGCCGGTAACACTCGCAGACGGTACCACAGTTACCTTCCGCGCTAAGCTAGACCAGCTAGTACGACGAGTGAGTGATGGCCGGCGGCAAACAGTGGACTTTAAATCCGTGGGTACTCTGGCGAAGGCAAACACACTAACGCTTGATACCCAAATGCGATTTTACACGTTGTTGCTTGCACTATCTGAAGCTGACCCAGCTAAACGCGCAGATGGTGCATTGTACATCATGTTGAAACGAAGTAAGCGAACAGAACGTGCCAAGGGGCCGTTTTACGAGGTGGCTTCTATATCGTATAATAAAAATGACCTGAACAATACCTGGCTTCGTTCACGGGCGATTGCCGGTGAAATTATTGCGGCTAGGGATACACTAAACGCGGGTGCGGACCATCATTCCGTAGTATGGCAAAATCCGACAGATTTTTGCTCATGGGGCTGCCAGTACGCTAAGATCTGCCCGATGTTTGATGACGGCTCACGGGTTGAAGACATGCTTAAAGCCGAGTATGAAACTACCATGCCCTACCTATACTATGAAGGAAATCGTATCCAGCAAGCTGTTATCGCACTTAGTTAATTTCAGCATGATATAGTAGAAGGTGTACGATGCACGTAACATTTATCTGGAAAGATGGACACCAGGAGACATATGAGGTAGACTCACTAATCAGTGAAAAGATACAATGGAGTATGATTAGTGGTTCTGCTAAGTACCTGGTTCCAGTAAGAGGCGTCCGAGTGGTTAAAATAGAGCCAAAGTAAGATGACATTGCAATGGAAAGAACCGGTGCCGAAAGGATATACTAAAGCTGCTAATGTTGTCATCGGTTATGATGGTGGAAACCATTCACTTTACGGGCGACTACTGGCATGTAACCAGTGTGGAATGGCGGTCATCGAGATGTCTGTTTTCGTTCACGATCAATGGCACGTTGATCTAAACCAACAGTCTGGTAACCTGCGTACCGCATCTGACCTAATAAATTATGACCATAACCCACCACATTAACTGGCTGCTACCAGGTAAAACGTGATAGAATAAAAACCTACGCCTCGTCCAGATAGGAACTGAGTGAGCGAGCCACCATACGGCATTAACATGATCGTATACGGCCCGAAAGGTGCAGGCAAATCATATCTTGGTGATACCACTCCAGGTCCACGGCTCGTACTCGACGCGGAAGCAGGCAGCCGGTTTACCCCATCGAGGAAAAAGCAATGGGACCCGGTGAGCGAGGCACCACCAGAACCAGATGGAACCTGGGATACTGCACTAGTCACTGTTCGTGATTTCCGTGCTGTTACAAAGGCGTACGAGTGGCTCGCTAGTGGCCGGCATCCATTCCGAAGCGTGGTACTGGACTCCGTATCAGAAATCCAGCAACGTGCGGTGGATGATATTGCTGGTGTTCGAGCCATGCAACAACAAGACTGGGGATCACTTCTCCGGATCGTATCAGACGTGGTCCGCAAGTTTCGTGACCTGATTAGTCATCCCACCAACCCCGTGGATGCGGTAATTTTTATCGCTATGGCACGACAGGTTGACAGTGTATGGCAGCCACATGTTCAAGGCCAGCTTAGTGTTACGTTGCCGTACTACGTTGACGTGGTATCATACATGGCACCAGTTATCCACCCCGAGACAGCTGAGGTAATTCGCCGCTTGTTCTGTGGCACGTTCCCCGGCTACCTGACTGGTGAGCGTGTCGGTGGGTGCCTCGGCTCATACCTCGATAACCCGAACATGACTGAAATGCTATCCACCATCCGCGAGTACCTCGCGTCCCGCAAGGAAGGGTGATCCCGATTACCAACATCAACTTCGGTGATATGCTGAATGCAGCCAAAGAAGCTGGTTTCAGTGTCCTTCCCGCGGGTGACTACGATGTGGTGATAGATACCGCTAATCATAAGCAAGTAGCAAACGGTGATAAAGAAGCAATAGCAGTTAAGTTCAAGGTCGAAAATGGGCCGAATGCTGGTCAGTCAGTATTTAACAATTTCGTTCTATCACCGGACAACGCTAACGCCTTGGCGTTCTTCTTCCGCCACATGAACGCACTCGGCCTCACCGAGAACTACTTTACATCAAACCCACCACTCGAGCGTGTTGCTGCTGACCTCATCGGCCGGCGATGCCGTATCAAGGTCTCCATCCGTACCTGGGCAGACCAGGAGCGGAACCAGGTAGACTCAGTCCTGCCACCACTCGGTTCACACCAGGTACCGCCGGTGCCATCTCCAGGTGCTTCCATATCACCGATGCCAGGCGTGCCATCGAGTGCTGTTCCCGGTCCACCAGTTCCGAATCCACTAACCGTTAATATCCCAGTGCCACCCGCACCAGTCGTGCCGAGTGCTCCAGCACCAGCACCGGGTATCATTCCACCACCGCCAGGCGAAGATGACTTGCCGTTTTGATGGAGTAGCAAATGGGCTATGATAGAAAGTATGGTAAAATAACAACTGAGTACGGTGATATCCCTGACGATGAACCGGTCATCGTCTTCAGAGCCCGCGATCTGTGTACAGTAGCGATGCTCGGTTACTACCGTGAAGTATGCCGTCTCAGTGGTAGTCCACAACGTCACCTTAACCTGGTGATGAAAACAATGAATGAATTCGCTACCTGGCAAGGAGAAAACCTGGGGCGTACGAAGGTACCAGATAGTGAGAGTAGCCGACATCGTCTGCCTGATTAACATCATCATTAAAACTAGGAATCAGAAATGGAATCCACATCATGAAGATCGCTATCTACGAACCTGAGCCGCGCATCTGTGGTCCGATGACATGCGCATACCACTTGCAGTCTGGCTTCCAGAAGCTCGGTCACGAGTGTGATGTTATCACCTTCACGAAGTCGGGTAAACCAAGCATTACCTGGGGCAGCATGCGCCAGCACATCCGCTGGTACCGGCGAGCACCTGACATCACAACTAAGTACACCGATGCTACCGAGGTACTTCGTGACTACAACGCGGTAATCCTGTCCGACGTGCGAACGATGCTTCAGGATAAGGAAGCACTTAAGGGTACCGCGAGTATCGTACCATCCAAACCTGATTACCTTATTGTCCTCGAGAAAAGCGGGGTACGATTTACCACAGCAGTACACGGTAATTTTTACCCACCAAAAGAAGTAGTGTTCGCGAGTGAGTTGTTTTCACTCCCCGCGTTCCGTGGCCGAGCCATCTCATTCGCACCACGCGCTCAGAACGCCTCGAATGGTGCGTGGCCCGATGTGGAGTGGATCCAGTCACCACTACCATACCAGATGCAAAGTGATCCAGATGATGACACACCATCCAGTGGCATGGCATCCGGTATCACTGGCCGGTTTATCCCAAACAAAGGACATCATCTTCTCGCGATCGCAGCAGCCAAGGGGTACATTCCAGGAAACGTGGAACTGTGGGGTGCGTGCAGCGTTGGTGCGGGGCCATCACAGTCTTACCGTGCTTTCGAGATCCTCCACCAGGAGCTTGAGCTACCGGGTGTCCGGTATGGTAACCAGCCGGAAACACCAAATGGTGGTGATTTGATCCGGCCGTACCCATGGGATATCACCGGGCCAAACGGTGCAATCATGTATTGCGGTGGGTATGACGATCCAATTAAAACGTGCGACCGCCTTGCGGTTCACGTAGATCTCACCGCTTCTACCTTCAGTCACGGCATGGAATTCAGCCAGTTCGAGAGCATGGATGCTGGTTGCACTCAAGTAAGTGTCGAGTCGATGTGGCATAATATGTTTATCGGTAAGGTAATTCCAGCCATTCCAGTGGTACCAGGCGAGAAGAAACTACTCAACAGTGAGGAGGGACGAGAGCTGCTTGCTACTGTTGGTGAAGCTGTATCAAGCTCGCTTACCAAGGATAGTGCTGCTCGGCGGATGAATGCCGGTTACAACCGGAAAGCTCTTTCTGTCGTAAATAATCCAGCCACCGTAGCTGGTAAGTTCCTGGAGTGTCTGTGAGTGATGATGTAAGCAAAAAACTAATGCGTAAGCACGAGCCGTGGTGTGGTGATGTATCACTAAGCCGGCCGGTTGATCGCTGTACGTGTGATGACATGCCAGATGAATCAACAAAATGGAAGTGGCTCGAATCGACGAAACACCTGCAACGAGAGTCGTTCGGTGTTGATTACACCACGTTGACCGGTGAGAAACTAGCCGAGTACCTCGTGCATAACGGCTTCGCGCTTGTCGCGGAACTCGCTGAAGCATTCCAGGAAATTCAATGGAAAAACTGGGCACATAATCGTGGTGTACTTAATCGTGATGCCATGGCAGGTGAGCTGGTTGATACTGCTCATTTTCTGGCTAACGCTGCTGTGGCAATCGGTATCGATGATGATGAGTGGGAGCGGTTGTACCGAGAAAAACAAGAGCGGAACAAAGTACGTCAATCATCGGCCACCGGCTATGATGCGAAATCATCGAAGTGTCCTAGCTGCCGGCGTGAACTCGACAAACCTGGTGTCATGGTTATCATGAAATCAAAACACCGTGATGCGCTGCTTGTCGGGTGTTCACACTGCGATGAACTACTGGGTACGGTAAGTGGTAACATGATTTACTGGCAACCAGGTGTTTTTGTACCCAGCGTAACACCTGCCATGCTGATGATAAGTGAACAAGCTGATGGGTAATCGTCCAACGTGGGATGAAACGTGGCTTGCCACTGCTGAGGTAATCGCAAAACGTAGTCGGTGTATTAAGGCTCAGGTAGGCGCTGTTGTAGTAACCGCGGATAACAAGGTAAATTCATCGTGTTACAACGGGCCAGCTAGTACGATGAAAAAACTCGTGGGTACCTGTGATAACTGGTGTCCGCGAGCGCAGCAAGGTGATAAATCACCTGCATACGATAACTGCCCAGGTATCCACGCGGAGTCCAACAGCCTGATCCGAGCGGATCACAGTGCCATCCGCGGTGGTACCATGTACGTGTCCCGTGCCATGTGCATTAACTGCGCTAAAGAGGTGTGTAATTCTGGTGTCAGCCGCATTGTTCAGCAGGTTACCCAAGAAGACCTTCACCGGAACATCATGGAAGTAGCGGCTTTCGTCATGTCAGCTGACATCGAGCTGATTACGATCATGCGGTGCACAGCATGTGATCTTACCTGGCGATGCCTTCGACTCGATGTTATCACAAAACATGAAGGCCACGTTGACCAGCCACTAAGGAGTGTTATCCGGTGATCTGCATTGATTGCAAAAGTAAAAATCACAGCCTGTGCCGAGAGCAAAAACGACAACTAGACCAGACACTATCAGATGCAGAACGACTCGGTAGTCAGTGGTGTGACTGCCAGCACGTAGTAGATGATGTGGGTAAGCTGTACATTACAAGTGTTAACCACGATTGGCAAACCACCTTGTTGATACCGATACCAGCAGCTGAAGCTGCTGTAAGTCATCATCGTAGTAAACTCGATGATGCTGCTAGAGATGGAATTCCAGCACATATCACGATATCATACCCGTTCCTGCCACCATCACAGATTAATGAATCACTGCTTGGGTCACTGAGTGGTATGTTCGGTAAAATTCCAGCATTCCGATTCACGCTGGACCAGATTGGATGGTTTGGTGATGATGTTGTTTGGCTTGGTCCAAGCGATCCAGCACCATTCAACGTTTTTATCAACACAGTTTTTAGCGCATTTCCATCGTGTCCACCGTATGGTGGAAAATACACGCAGGTAATCCCACACCTGACCATTGGTAATACCGGTGAGCAACAAGCCTTGCAAACCGCTGCCGAATCAATTAAGTCATACCTTCCTATCGATGGGATCGCCACTGAGGTTACCCTGATGGCTGGTCCTTGTCCTGGTAGTCCAGATACCCCACCCGGTCAATGGCATGTTATTACCACATTCCCACTAGATCATCATGAGATAGAAAATGTATGAGTTTAGCGATGACTACCCGAAGATTTCACGGCACCCGAATGGTTTCACAAAAATTACTGTTCGTGAAACACCGAGCGGTAGCAGTGAGCGTATTCACATCTGGGTTGACTCAGGGTACCACGATAGTGATATACACCAGCACCGCGCTGATTTTACCTCAACAATTATCACTGGTGCAATGAATGAAGAGCTATATCGTTATCATGATAGTGTAAATGGTGAGTATGAACGTGCTGAGGTGATTTGCACGTCAACCGATGATGCTTACTGTGTGAACCTAACACACGTACCGGTACGATGTGATGTTGAACTAATTAATTCCATCACGCGTACTGCAGGTGACCATTATACTCGATCATCCGCTGATTTGCATCGTATTGTAGCTGTGCAGGTTCCACTTATTACACATGTTTCGTTCAACGAAATTACTCGTGCTCAAATCATCATGATCCGGCCAGTTGGTGGATTTACCAGCTGCTCTGTTAAAAGGTAGAAGCATGTCAACATTTAAAGCACGCCAGCGACGCTCAGATAGCAAATGCGTGTGCATCCCACAAATGGAATTCACTGCAGCAGATACCAGAAATGGAATTATCCGAACAACCACGTATTGCACTGGTTACTGCCAGGAGTGGCGGTGTGGAACTTGTAATGGTTTCCTCGCTGGAGCTGGCCCTGTCGGCTGCCGGTGTGATGGTGCTCCACGCTACGCGATGTACCCTGACATGAGGCCTGGGTACTTCAAATTCCATAAGAGTGGTAAAGCAGCGGCAGTAAAACCGAGCCAGCTGAAGCGAGCAAAAGGACGACGATAAAGTTCGTTAGTAACTCTGTTCGAGTTGATGGCTGGCTGGTATACTGACTCAGTAATTTTAATTATTGCCGTGATTGCTGATGTCAAATAGGTGTCAAATAAAATGTCTTACCGTGTGGTTTGCGTAGAAAACTTCGCTGGAGGCTTCGCATGCGGTGCCACGCTTGCTGGTATGCATCTTATAGCGAACCGCGAATTGCCTGGCGGTTTTGGTACCCCTATGATGGAAGCCAATCGTATTTTCCTGGGTAACGATTGGCAATCACAAGACGCACCGGCTGAGCACTGGGAACCAGTCCGTGCGGACGTTCAGCTTAGTAATCCACCGTGTTCTGCGTTCTCAGGCATGACTGCTGGTTACTCAATCCACGGCATGGACTCGCCGATAAATGATTGCATGTGGCATGCAGTGCGATTTGCTGCTCGAACCCGGCCAGCTGTTTTCATAATGGAGTCGGTGTCCCAGGCTTTTACCAATGGTAAAGCGCTTATGCACCGATTGGCGCAAGAGCTCAATGAGAAATCAGGACTCGCGTACCGGACCACCCACGTCATCCAGGATAATTACAGCCTGGGTGGGGTAACAAAACGGAAACGGTACTTCCTGGTACTGTCACAGGTTCCATTCGGTGTTGAGGTACCAGAACTGAAATGGTTGCCCACAGTTGGTGATGCTCTGTCTGACTTGCGAAGTCTGCCACATCAGTGGGAGCCACAGGCTTACAATGTACCACCAACGTGGTGGAGTCATCAACTCCGGTCTGCGAGTGGTCTCGTGGATGGTCACCACGTTCGCAGCAACAAGCACGTTGAACGTCTCACCGAGCTAGTTAACGATCTCCATAAAGCTGGTGAAGACCCGTGGCTGCCTGGTGAGGCTGAAGAAAATATCCCGGAGCGATACTACAATAAGTTCGGTAGTCTACCAGAGACGTGGCAGTACGTGAGTAGCGGCACTGGCGGTGTACTAACTCGAGAAAAACAGCTCATCGAACGTGGCTGGAAAACCGGTGGTTTCTCCCAGACTCGGTACTGGGACTGGTCTAAGCCTGGCCGGGTTATCAACGGTGCTGGACCATACATGGTCTGGCACCCTGACATGCGCCAAGTTACCCACCGTGAAGTCGCTCGGTTGATGGGATTCCCCGATGACTGGCGCATCTACCCTGTGAAAGATGATAAAGCACTCCACTCATACTGGGGGAAGGGTACGAGCGTCGCTCCCGCGCAGTGGATCTGTAACTGGGTTCGTAACAGCCTCGATGGATCACCTGGTAGTATTACTGGTGAACCACAGCCTGACGGCAGTCATCTCATCAACGTCTCAAAACATTGGCAGCTGGTTCAACACCGGCTTGACGCACCAATTATGCCGGTGCCAACGATGGTTCCACGCTCAGAGCCTGTGAGAGCACTGCAACCAAGGACAATTAAACCAGAGAAAACATCAGTAACACGAGTTAAGCGTCAACCGGCAAGGGAACGAGTACCTAAGCCGTCTCGGCCAGCTTCGACCACATCACGAGTTGTAAAAAAACATGATGGTGTAGAATATGACGTCGTACCGACATCCTGGCCCGCTGGTTACTTCCCACTCTGGCACCGGTGTGTTGGTATTCCAGGTAAGGCGTATGGGCGGACCAGCGCCAGGATTACACCAGATGATAGTATTCTTGACTACTTCACTCATGAACGGCTTACTCACGGCATCTCATCTCTCGATGCCAGGTACGCGATGCTTCGGGTGCTCGCTAAGCCGGGCAAGTACCAGGTCACGTTCCAGGCCAGTGATGGTAACGAGTACACTCACGAGCACGAAGTTATTGACCCGCTTGCTCTCGCTACCGAAGCACCATTCCGTGATGGGCATTCGTTGTGGCGACGACCAGGTAAATATGATACCTTCATCATTAAAGAAAAGCCGTACCTTAAGCTCCCCATCGAGGGGACGGTTCTAGATCTCGGTTCTCACATCGGCACGTTCGCCCGCGATGCTGTAACTCGCGGTGCACGTCAGCTCATCTGCTATGAGCCAGAACCAGTAAACTTTGCGTTGTTGCAACGAAACATGGCTCATCTCTCCTTCCAAGGTGACCGAGTTCAGCTTCACCAAACTGCGATGATCGGCGATGATGATGAGCTGATTAAAGAAAACGAAAAATACCGTACACTGTATCTCAGCTGGGCAGATTCGGCTCACGGCTTCGGCAGCGGTGGTAACTCATTCTACAAGAAGGCATCACAGCGCCCCGTCATATCAGTACCGATAAAAAACTTTGCTACCATCGTGAATGAGTGTCAGCCCACCACGGTGAAGATGGACGTGAAGCACGCTGAGGATGAGGTGGACTGGGATGCCATCGGCAGCACTACCATCAAACACTTCGCTCTTGAAGCTGACTTCACCACGGTGCGTGATACGATCAACCCACCACTCGAGGCCGCTGGCTTCCGGTACCTCGTCACACCGAAGGACAGCGGGTGGAAGCGTGGGGTGACAATCTGGACCCGCGGCTGAGTCATCGGTTTTAGGGGTTTACACCTGCCACCACCTGTGGTATAGTTAGTCTCGTCAGCCAGTCAGGTGACAACCAGGAACACAAAACAGTGCTTAACTACTGGTTCTTAACAGTGGCCCAGCTCGGTTTGTTGTTGCTTACACCTGGTAGATATCAGATTGGTTGATAGCCAGGAAAGTCGTGGGGACTTGTTCGCCAAAGACAAAATCTTATGACTTTCCTGGTAGTCAGCCGCCGAGGCTGGCAACGGCCGGGAAAGCAAGATGGGCTAGTTACCACACCAGTATCAGTCTCGATAGCAGGTATCTGGTGTAAGAAACTCTCCATCTACCTCCTTCGTGTCTCGGCGGCTGACACCCGAGCAGCTGAACGGCCTCGTAGCGAGGAGATACGGCCAGAAGCACGGAAGAAAGAAACAGTAAGAAAACGGTTGGACAGTCTCGGAAGAGGCTGGTATAGTAGAACTCGTAAGGCCAAGCAACACAACAGTAAAAACGGTAACACAGCAAGACCCGCACCGCAGAGTGCCTCCGCCCGCACGAGGCGGTAGTAGAACGGTGAAAACCGTTTTGAAAACTACATTGCCAAAGTGACGGGCGACTCGGTGAGGATCATCACCCGAACCGAGTCGCTCAGATCATAAGAGAACCTGCCGGTTACCGCGTGTACAGCACGCAGTACGCACCAGGGAAGCATCAGCGCACGTCGTAGTATCAGACGTGCCAGTCTTGCTAGAAGTGTAGGTGTGCACACGGTAGCCAGCAGGTCAGCATATGGGCGTAGCTCAGTGGTAGAGCAGCGGATTCCAAACCCGCGTGTCGAGGGTTCGACTCCTTCCGCCCGTGCGAAGTGACAGGTTCTCACGTATTATAGTCACTGCGTGAGCCAGCGAGACCATGGTCATCCATACCGGAGTGGTAGCTGAGTGAAGTCCGGTAACCTGTCATTTGTTTTTGGGGCACTAGCTCATCTGGTAGAGTACTTGCTTTGCAAGCAAGTGGTGCGGGGTTCAAGTCCCCGGCGCTCCACGTGGCGTCAATCTGTGTTATCCATCCAGGTAACTGGGGAAACGCCAGTAAATGTTGGTTATGCCAGCAACCGCCGGGATCTGACAGCGGTATATAAGAAACGTCAGCGCAGCCATAACACGCGGATGCGAAGCCATTGGAAAAGCGTGCAGGTGATTAAGTACAGGCATGTAACTGATCACCGACCTGGGGATGAATGCTAAGGTAGCGATCCTGCTTTGCAAGCAAGATGTAGCCGGTTCGATTCCGGTCTTCTCCACGGGTTGTAGCTCATCGGTAGAGCACTTCGCCTGATAAGCGAGGAGATGCTTGGTTCAATTCCAAGCCAACACCACGGGGTCATAGCACAATTGGTAGTGCATCTCGATGGCATCGAGAAGGTTCACGGTTCGAGTCCGTGTGATTCCACACCGGGAGATGCGAGTTCAACCCTCGTCACATCCACGCATGGGTGTGTAGTTTAAGACGGTAGAGCTCCGGGTCAACGTTTTAATCAGGTCTCTACGCCGCGAGGCCGCCTGGTGGTAATACTGAGACGAAAGTACCGGGATAATCGTCTCATCATAAGTGTTATGGGGTCGAAGCTCAACTGGTAGAGCACCTCGTTCGCAGCGAGGCGGTAGTGCGTTCAAGTCGCACCGATTCCACGTCGCAAGCCGAGGCACGGCATCCTAGTCCGGCTGATCACCGGCTGATCAAGGTAACCGGCTAACCACCTGGCGCGAATACCAGCGGCCAGGCCGGAACAACTTGCGGCTCCACGGAATATGGCGCAGCTTGGTAGCGCGCTTCGTTCGGGACGAAGAGGTCGTGCGTTCAAATCGCACTATTCCGACATACTCAGTTGGTAAGCCTTGACAAGCTGAAAGGCTGAGAGCAAAGCGAGATTATGGTTGGAGTAAACCTTCCCTCGCCTAATTAAGAGGTTAAGCCGATGTCAACGGTGTTTCCTTTTAATTAGTTGGTTTTACAAACGGAATGTGGCCCAGTGGTAGGGCGCTTGGCTGGGGGCCAAGAGAATGCGTGTTCGATTCACGCCATTCCGACGCGGGTGTCCAGGAATGGAACGAGTTTGCAGCAGGTTACGGTGGAATGATATCTGAAACCGCTGAAACCACCGTAAATGAAGTCTCATAGGCCCAGTCTTAAACACTGAGATCCCGCACCAACGGAGTATCGCGTAAGGGTGAGCGCGCCGTGTTTGGGTCGCGGTAGACAGGTTTCGAGTACCTGTACTCCGACGTATTATATGGCGATCTAGCTAAGATGGATTAGCGTCTGGCTGAAAACCGGGAGCAGAGCGGTTCGATACCGCTGGTCGCCACGAACCTCATCACGCGAGATGTGCGAACGCCAATCCAATCATTAAAAGTGATGAGGTTCACCACGGGTACGAGGAGGCTGGTTGCCTCGGCCGGAGAGACGGGTTCAATTCCCGCCGTATCCACGAGTGTGGCTTAAGACACACTAAGTCAGGGTTAGAAGCCGTTTGATTCGGTTCCGGGAAAACGCGTGGAATGGCTATGAGCGCGCAGCTGGTTCGACTCCAATTGAAGTAACAATCCTGGCGTTTGCCTTGCTAGCTCAATGGTAGAGCACTAGTCTTCCAAACTAGGCACGCCGGTCCGATTCCGGTGCAGGGCTCTGAGTAACTCGTGAATTGCCTGACACCACCACGAAAGTGGAAGGGACACAGTTAGCTGCGGGTTACTCTTTAGGCGCTGTTAGCTCAGAGGAAGAGCAGCCGGCTCTTAACCGGCGGGTCGGGGTGTCAGAATCCTCACGGCGCACTAGCGGTTTCCACCCATCTGGTGTCTGGGTGAAGGGAAGAACGGAGCTGCCTGTCCGTTACCGCGAAAACAGGCCAAGCGGGAATGAAGGGAACTGGTATACCTGGATCGCTCAAAACGATTCGTTTACGGGTTCGACTCCCGTTTCCCGTACTGGCGGCATTCAGCACTTAGGGGTCCTGAGTCCGTCGGGCGGTGTACTTGTCTCGTGCACTTGTACACCGCCATTAATATCCACTAGCTCAATCGGCAGAGCATAGGCTTCTGGTGTCTAAGGTTCCTGGTTCGAGGCCAGGGTGGATAGCGCAGTAACAGGAAAAGTGAAAGGGAACTACATGATCTCACGCGGTGGAGAGTTTCCACGTGTTCATGGGCCAGTTGGAAACGGTCCAAACGAACCAGACACGGTACCACGTCCAGTCACCATCTGGGATTTCATGGAACCAGGTATTGTCTGGTAAACTGCAACTAGCCCCCGTAGCTCAACGGCAGAGCATCCATCTCGTAAGTGGAAGGTTTCCGGTCCGATTCCGGACGGCGGCTCGCGATTATGGCGGAATGGTAGACGCGCATGCTTGAGGTGCATGTGGGGAGTAATCCTCGTTCCGGTTCAAATCCGGATAGTCGTACGTCTCCACCGGTACGCAGTTGGTTAACTGGATTTCACGTGCAAGACCGGGAAACACGTGATGGCAGAGAAGAGGTCCGTACACGGGTAGGGCCTCCGTAATGACTAGGGTATGAGGTCATCATTTGCCTCTGGCGCCGGCGCGCGTGACTCCTTTGTACGGAGACATTGCAGGTTTCAACTACCTGTGGAGGCTCGTGAAGCAGATATACGCTTTGCTGGGTGGTGAACCGCGTAAAGTGGTTTACGTTGGTGTCGCAAAAAGTGCAGAAGCACGTCGTAATAGTCACTGGAGCCAACGCAATAGCGTTGGACGAAATCCAGTAAAAGACTGGCTGTGTAATCTGGCAGAACCGCCAGAGTATCATGTTTTCGAAGATGTAGAAGATGATATCGCGTTTGACGCGGAACAGTATTACACTGAGATAATGCGCCAGGTTAATTCAGATCTGTTGAATGTTCTGGATGGGTATAAGAAACGTGAGGTTACACGTAGAAAAATTGCGAAAGCACTACTTGGTAGACCTCTATCGCTAGAGCATATAAAAAGCATTAGTGAATCACTATCTGGAGAAAAACATCCAGGTCATAAGCTAAACGAAGCCGCGGTAATCTACATTAAGCAGCATCCAGACACACCACGTAAAGAACTTGCGCTTCGTTTTAATGTGTCTGAAATGACAATTAGAAACGTTAGAAGTCGAATTTATTGGCGTCATATAGAACCAGATACAGAATAAAATTAATGCCTGCTAGGGTAATCGGCAACCCACTAGGTTTTGGTCCTGGGGATTCCACGTTCGAATCGTGGGCGGGCAGCTCCGTTGCGGCCGCACGGAAGTAGATTACATCTCACCGCCTGCCGGAGCGTATCCGGAACTGATGCCACGATACGACGGTAACACCAATGAGCGTAAGTCTCGACATCACAAGGCGATGAAGTCGTCTTCAGGTGGTATGGGACACAGTGCTAAGGTCCGGTTGCTAAAACAAGAAAACGGCAGGAGAGCGAAGGTAGCTAAACCTGACAAACGTGAACGTGACCGAAGTCGTGATGATTAGATTAAAATCGGTGCCTGTATAGCTCAACGGCCAGAGCACCGCCATGGTAAGGCGGCGATCAGCGTTCAATTCGCTGTATAGGCTCGCAAGTGCCAGTTCGCCTCGTGGCTGGCTACCTCTTACATGTACCGTTTTACCACGGACGGAAACATAGGGGAGCAAGGCGTGTAAACCGTGGTGATAAGCGCCAGCGAGGCACGTGGATGTAGTTCAACGGCAGAATATTAGCTTCCCAAGCTAATGGTGCGGGTTCGACTCCCGTCATCCGCTCTAAGGCACGGCACGGTGCCGAGGAAAAGTCGATACACCTTCTCGTTCACTAGCTGAGAACGCGTGGCTGATTCTAAAACTCTTACGGGCTAGTGTAGGAGATCGTGTACATGTGGTTGTAGCTCAATTGGTAGAGCACGACGTTGCCAACGTCGAGGCAGCGGGATCGTAGCCCGTCAACCACTCGTTATATCAAGCCGCTCTAGCCCAACTGGTAGAGGCGCTTGCCTTAGGAGCAAGAGGTTACCGGTCCGAATCCGGTGAGCGGTACGCGCACGTGGCGGAATCAGGTATACGCGCCAGCCTCAGACACTGGTGACTTCGGTCATGGGAGTTCGATTCTCCCCGCGCGCACGCCCTGTGAGTGGGAGATCACGGCCATGATGGTCTGCTAGTACCGTCAGGTTCGCTTGTCCCACTCCTGAGGCATCATGGAAAGTGAACCAGGCAGGGCCTGGAACTCGCCGCTAACGAGATTGTGTCTGTAATGGGCATGGGTTTCGAGTACTCCGCTTTCCGCTCCTCGTAAGTCATAAGCTTACCCCTCCATATCTCCTTCCCCCCTGGATTTATGGCTGTGCGTGACTTACGAGGTATGGAAGATAAACCCGCTGGGCAGCGGGCACCGGCTGGAAACCGGTTGGGGGCCGACAGGTCTTGGGCTTCGAGTGCTCTGTCTTCCGCGTTCCAGTTACCCTAGTGTGGTGTCTCATTAACTGCCTTCACAAAAGTGCTGCTGTCAGTCGATGGTCTTCCACGTGACCGCCAGGGTAACTGGACATATGGAGAGTGAACCTAACAGGGTTAGGTACCGCCTCGAAAGCGGATGGGTGTTGTAAAACACTGGGATTCGAGTTCTCCGCTCTCCGCGTAGTACAATTTGGAAAGCAAACCCATTAGGCATGGGCACCGCCTTGAAAGCGGATGGGAGCGAAAGCTCTGGGCTTCGAGTGCTCTGCTTTCCGCTGGTCTGAAGTAAGTGCAGGGCCATGTAAAAAACGCTAGCGCTGAAAGCGTGGCAGCCGCTAGTGAGAGCTGCCTGAAATAATGCCCGCTAGACCCAAAATCGTGTAATGATGTGGGTGTACAGCCACCCTAGCTGGTATCGGACTTGAGGCGACTCCCGGCCAGCTGAAGCTCAACCCGCCGTGATCGCCTGGGTTCAAGGGCAGCAGCTGTAGTCAGGTTATCCCCGTGATCTGACGCATGTGAGTAAGTGGGACTGGTGATTGATGCCCATTGCAGCCGGTCACGGTGAACGTAGTCAACGACCGCCTTCACCGCTTGCGGCAAGCTAACCGCTTACTCACTCATGGGAGTCAGTCCATCTGGTTGGTGGAGCCACGCTGATAACGTGGTCGCGCACGGTCCGATTCCGTGGATTCCTACGCTGGTGTAGCTTAACGGGAAAGCGTCTCCCTCATAAGGAGAAGAGCGGTGGATCGACACCACCCATCAGTACTCACGGCCGTTAACTCAGGTGGTAAGAGTGCCACTCTTATAAAGTGGAAGTACCGGGATCAAGACCCGGACGGCCGACCATGAGAGGAGGTAATACCATGAGTAAACAGATGGTTACACGAATACAGATGTAACCGGCCCTTGTAGCTCAGAGGAAGAGCAGGCGGCTTTTAACCGTCGAGTCGAGATTTCGAAATTCTCCGAGGGCACGCGCCGCTGGTGTAATGGATAGCGCAACATCCTTCTAAGGTGTCCGGTGCCGGTTCGAATCCGGCGCGGCGTACCAAGTTTCGCTGGTGTAATGGATAACGCATCGCCCTCCTAAGGCGACAATCCGGGTCCGACTCCCGGGCGGAACACGTTAGTAACCGAACGGATGAGATGAGATAGTATGACACCTCAGTTCCTGTATGGTACCATCCGTTCCGGGGCAGGTACGCCAGATCCCGCGTAACAGCTGTACATACCAGTCAGCAGCTGGTATAGTAAATTACGTAAGGCAAACACGGTTAGTGTATCTGGTAGGTAGCTCTGGAAATGCCGGCCGAAAACCGAAAAGACTGGTTCGATTCCAGTACCGTGATTGACTTACAGTAACCTCCATTAGAACAACGGTAGTTCACTGGTTTCTCAGACCAGAGGTCGCCGGGTCAGCACCGGCATGGAGGACGAGCACGAGGCGAATTGAGTCGGTTATCACTCAAACATGATACTAATCCGATTCAGGTTACTTATCTTCGTGTTCACTAAGCTTCTCTCGTCTAATGGCTAGGATCCAGGCTTTTCAAACCTGGGAACAGGGATCGAAACCCTGGAGAAGCACGCGGGTTAGTGGAGAGGAACCATGCTGGGCTCATAATCCAGAGGCCGCACGTTCGAATCGTGCACCCGCAACGAAGCAGATGCGTGACATTAATGAACCGATCATTAGTGTTCCGACCCCGGCAGCTGGCCCGGCTGGCTTCAAAGGGCACTTAATCTCCACTAGCCCAATTGGCAGAGGCGCCTGACTGTTAATCAGGAGGTTCCTGGATCGTACCCAGGGTGGAGAGCATGGTAGATATTTATATATTGTTTTCTTCTGATGAAGGAATTAAGTATGTAGGTTCTACTAAATCTGACGTTAGCTATCGCGTTAAAGCACATTGGCGATCAAGACACAAAAAGAATACTCTAGTGGCACAGTGGCTAAGAATACTTGATCAACCACCGCAATTTGATGTGTTGCAATCAGTTTCAGAAGAAGTACGTTGGCAAGCAGAATCATACTGGACTGATCTTCTTAGGCAAATTCCAGGTATAGATCTATGTAATATAGCTTCTGGTAAAAGTCCTGCATGGCCAAGTGAATCACGTAAACATTTGTCTAAATCTATGCTATCGTCTGATGCAGTTAAAAATAGAAGCTATTCTATGATTGAAGGCGTAAATAACGGAAATTCTACACTAACAGAGGATCAAGTACGTGAAATACGTATAATTAGTGGAACAACGCGTGAAATTGGCGCACAATATGGTATATCTTATTCAGCTGTATCAGCTATTAAACGTGGTATTACATATAAAAACGTAAAATAATGGTGTTTTAGCTTAGCCTGGTCTAAAGCGCTTCCCTGTCAAGGAAGAGAGCACGGGTTCGAATCCCGTAAGCACCGCGTAAGTGTAGTAACATGGGGTTGTAGCTCAGTCTGGTTAGAGCAACGGATTGTTGATCCGTTGGCCGAGGGTTCAAATCCCTTCATCCCGCGCTACCTGGTATGATCCTAGGCACTCTTGCATGAACAGTTGATGGGGATTTACCTAATTCATGCGCCACAACAGAAAGCCTCTACGAGTTGTGGATACCAGGGAGCCATAAACAAGCGCGCTTAGCTCAACGGTGGAGCCTCCGGATGACAGCCGGAAGGTCGATGGTTCGACACCATCAGCGCGTACGGATCACGGTAAAGACAGTGCACAGGCTGCCAGCCAGCAGGGAGGTGATACTCCCATAACCGAGCCCAGGGACGTGGGCGGTTACCGTGATCCGTCATAAAACAGCTGGACGGTTACTAGTTTGGGTGGTATAGTTTATCTCGTAGGCAAGCAAGCTTCATTAGCTCAGCGGATAGAGCACCGGGTTACGGACCCGGGTGTCGGGGGTCCGAGTCCCTCATGAAGCACGTGTGGTTGGTGTAAACAGGAACACAGGCCCGGAACCGTGAACCTGGTGACGCACGAGTAGATTATTGTCTGCTAGGGTCAGGATTTGTCGCCTGAACCACGCATCAAGCCTGGTTAGTTCAGCGGGAGAATGTTTCGTTCACACCGAAGATGTCACAGGTTCGACTCCTGTACCAGGTACGGCTGGATAGTTTAGTGGTAGAACACCGCTCTTACAAGGCGGTTGCCGTGGTTCGATTCCACGTCTAGCTACGGTAAGTATGGTGTAATGGGAACACACTAGACTGTGAATCTGGAATCCCGGGATCGAAACCCGGTATTTACCCCACGCCAGATATGTTCCGCGGAGGAACAGCTGACTGTAAATCAGCCGCTTCGGCACGCATTGTTCAACTCAATGATCTGGCACGGTCAGGTAGTGTAAATGGTTGATAAGCATCGTTCATCAGTGCGAACCGAATCGCGATCGGTTCCGTAGGATGGAAGAGCTGATTTCAGGTTCCTCGAAAGTGGCGTCATGAACACCCGAGGAATTGTGCACGCCGAGTTTTAGTAAACTCGGAAGACATCGTTCGATTCGATGTCTGGCCACGAATCATCGGGTAGCGATGGTTCACCTGGGTTTGCTCCTTCCTAGGTGTTGTTGGGGTGTGGCTGTGGGGTACCGGTTAGGCCGCTGGTACCCCACGTAAAACGTGCAAACGCTCGGTGGTGGATCTTCCGCTGTCCCTCCGAAGGATGGCAGCCGCGTTCGACTCGCGGCGAGCGTACGGTGATGATAGAGGTGCCGCCCGCTTCATGTCTTTATCATCATCACTACTCGCGTGGTCTGCTGGTCGTGGGACATCGTCTGCAAAACGATGGAGCTGGGTTCGATTCCCAGACGCGGGTCGGTTCACGGGTCGAAGTTTTCCGCTTACCGCCTTTTACCAAGACGACCAAACGGCGGGAGACAACATCATATCTGTGTCCATGGTTTTGACAAGTGCGGGTCGATAATCAGCCGGTTATCATCCAACGCTAATCTGGTTGACGTTAACCATATCCGCACTTGCCAAACTAGCCCCGTCATAAAGGTATGGTATATTCATAATTAACTACGTATTGTGAGTTTATAAAATGAAAGGTCCTTACCCGCAAAACAGCGGTCCATCCCAGTCAAATGACTGGGAGTACAATGAAGTTAAGACGATTACTTTCTGGGATTTTGTGTAGATAAAACTAATTCCAGGTACCAGAAGTAAACACGGGTCGAATAGCACTGGCTTATCAATTGGTGATCAAATGCCAGTGATGTGTTGCACACCATCTGTGTTTACCTCTGGTACCTGGACCTGGTGGGTCGAAGACACGTCGGATTATCACTTGCAATGAGGAGATTGCGGGTGGAAGTCCCGTACGCCGTTCACGGTGCTAGCTTAACACTAGAGCAACTGGGGAAACCCAACTCCGGCAGTCAATTCTCATATCCACCAGGACCAGGTCCAGTTTTTACCTATCGTGATGGGCGATGGGTCGAAGTGAAGGAAAAGGAATTCATGACACCGATGGGTAAGTCACGTGACCCGCTCGCAGGTATCAACACGGTGATGACACCGCAGACGCAGCCAGTTCCCGGACGTACCGACCTCGTGAAGAATAACGCAGGTGGGTACGTTTTCAAGAAAGATGACTGGACGCAGCTCGAAGACTTCCTCATCCTCGGTACGACGGGTGGAACATACTACATCGGCCAGGACAAGCTCACCATTGATAATACCAACGTGGTGTTTAAGCTTGCGAAGGCACACGGCGCTGAAGTTGCCAAGAAGGCGCACGAGCTCTCTACGAGCATCCCAGTTCGCGTGCCGAGTAACCGAGCTTGCCTGTTCGCTCTCGCAGCGGTATCCGCGATGGGTGACCCAGATGGTGTCCAAGCTGTTAAGTATTGGCTTTCCGACGTGGCTCGGACCACCGATCATCTCTCCACGTTCTTCGGTTACCGCAAGCAGCTCAAGGGCAAGCCTACCGCCCGTGGTACCGTACCAATGGCATCACGTGCATACCGGTCCACGCTGGCTGCCTGGTTCCTTGCGGCGGATCCTGATGATGTCGCATTCCGTGCTTGCAAGGCTCGGCAGCGTAAGACACCAGCAGGTGAGGCATTCAATCTCACGGATGCGGTTCGGATCGCTCATCCGAGGGTAGAGATTCATGACAACATGGCAGATGATGATCTGGTAAGTGTGCATCAGCGCAAGGTTCTTATTGCGTGGCTAGCTGGCAAGATCACAGATGAGCTGGCAGCATCTCACCTGCCAGCCGTGGATAAGTTCCTGCGTGCTAAGGCTGTTACCACCGATGCTGAGGCTATTCGCATTGTTACTGAGCTGCGAGTTCCGTGGGAATTCCTTCCTTCTGAGCGACTCAACTCAGCCGGGGTCTGGGAAGCACTAACTGGGACCATCGGCATCACCGCTGTCATCCGGAACCTCGCGAAGATGACCCGAGTGGGAACACTCGCGCCATTCGCTGATGCGAACGCAACCGTGATCCGCCGGCTCACTGATCCAGAGCAGCTCGCTAAGGGCCGCGTTCACCCGATGACCGTGTACCTGGCACTGAAGGTATACGCAGCTGGTCACTCGCAGCCTAACCCGAAAGCCGATGTCCAGTACTGGACACCAGTACCTGGTATCATGGACGCGCTTGAAGAGGCGTATGAGCTGAGCTTCGGTCACGTGGAGCCATCAGGACGACGGATGATTTTCACGGTGGACTCGTCTGGTTCCATGGGACGTTACAACCAGGTCACTCAAAATGGCGCTAAGCTCGGTACCGCTTACAACATCGCGAAGACGGTGGCACTCACGATGAAGCGAATCGAGGGTGAAAACTGCCACGTCATCGACGTGGATACCACAGTTCACGCTTCCAAGATCACGAAGCGAACCAGGCTTGCTGAGATCCAGAACCACGGTGCCGATGGTGGTGGAACTGATATGTCACTGCCATTTTTCTACGCTGGCCAGGAAAAACTCACTGTAGATGGCTTCGGCATCATCACGGACAATGAAACCTGGGCAGGTAAGGCGCACGCATTCCAGCGCCTCGAAGCATACCGGCGTGACTTCAACCCAGCCGCACGGGTGGCCGTGATTACCATGGCACCAAACGGCTGGGGTATCCTCGACCAGAACGACCCAGGTGTCATGCAGATGGCTGGCCTGGACGCTTCACTCCCACTCGCTGTCACCGGGTTCATCCGCGGTGAGTGATCAACTACCTGAGGGCTGCCTCGTCATTGACGATGGTGGCCCTCAGTTTATTATTGTGGAAGCCGATGACGGTGCCAGTGTTGGCATCGATATCAACCGACAAGCACTATGGGTGCGTGTTGGGCCGGTGTTTGATAACGGTAATGAACGTGATGAACCAGGTATCTGGATTAACTACCAGGAATCATACCTCGATAGTTCACTTACCGGTCCAGTGCTGCTAACACCACGAGCGTGGCAGCAACTGGTGGAGCTGGTTGCGAAACGGCTGGGTTAAGAAAAATATTTTAAGTACCCAGCTGTGATAACGTATTACCATACGGTACTATTACAGTATTACGATACGCACCCAATTAAAAAGCGTGAGAGACTCGTTAAATGACTGACCCGAACGTGACGAGACCGACAAAGCCAGTCCTAACTCAACCACAGAAAATAAAGAAACCTGAAGAGCCTCACGCTCGGCTATTTGACACGTTTAAACTTGTTGCAGGTGCGTGCGGTGCGGTAGCATCACTCCTCGTGGGTAGCATATTCGGTGACTCAGGAACGCTGATCGGTGCAGCCACGGGGAGCATCATCGCTGGCTTCATCGCGGCGCTCTTCGAAGATAACACGCGTAAAGCAGGTGGTTACATTACACCACGTGCGAAACCATGGCAGACGCGGTTCCGAGATCGTGTTAAGTTCCGGTTCCAGTGGAAACGACCCGACCTGCCAAATGGCGTGGTAATATCAGCTGTGTGCCTGGTTGGGCTGATGGGTGGAATTGCACTCGGTGAACGCATCACCGGATTCACGGTTCACGGTATCGTAACTCACACCAAAGATCGCGGTAGCTCGTTTACTGGTAGCAAGGTTGCACCGCCTGCCACACCCACTCATACCCCATCACGGCGCGCGTACCAGCCATCACCAGCAATCACCTCAACATACCACTACGTACCACCCACCGTTTCACCTGTAACAACACCAGCAAGTATCTCACCGTCACCGACTATCTCTTCATCGCCATCGTTGTCACCCACAGTCACTTCATCAGCTTCACCCACCGTGTCATCAACATCGAGTGATACTAGTTCACCGCAACCAATCAACTCCGTGGTTCCTACACCATCACTATCGTCACCAACACTTCATCGAACTGCAACGCTTCCAATGATACCAGATTCACCACCAGCATCGTCAGTATCTGTGACAGCAGCTTCACCGGCGGCATTCGCGTCACCATCAGCGAATGAGTCGTAATCAATCAAAAGTTCCTGTTTACATCCTGATGATGAGGTGGTATAGTTACCTTAAGAGTAGAAACACGATCAACGAGGACCTAAGGAACGGAGAAGGAACATGACAGCAGAAGTAATCGAGTTTCCCGCGGTGGTTAAGACCACCGATGCAGCTGAGGTAGTTGAGGTCAGCGCATCACCCACGCTGGTGGCGGCTACCACTCGCCAGCTTCCCTGGGCGGGGATCGCTACCGGTAAAGCAGAAGATGGTGAACTGCTGACCAGTGCACAGATGTTGGAGCGTGCAAACCTGAACTGGGACGTGGGGATCCGCCCTTTCATGCGGGCGAAGATGGACGGCAGCATCGTTCCATCTAAGAAGATGTTCGAGACCTACCGTTTCGACACCGAAGATGAACTCGGTGCAGTCCGCAGCCGCTACGAGGTCTTGCAAAACCGTGAGGCATTCGAGTTCGGTGACTCACTCATCCAGAGTGGCAGGGGTCGCTGGGCGGAAGCTGGGATGCAGAACGGTGGCACTCGGGTCTTCATGACCATGCTCCTCAACGACCAGTTCACGATCCTCGGCCAGGAACCATTCCAGACTTACCTGTTCCTCGGTCTCGGTCACGATGGTGGCCGGTCACTTCGCGGCTTCGTCACCCCGATCCGGGTATCATGCACAAACCAGACGGTGGCGGTTAAGGCGAACAACCTCGGGTCGTTCACCATCCAGCACACGGCGAGCATTCGTGACCGGCTGGAAAACGTGGGCGACATGCTTCGCCAGACCGAAGAGTACCAGGTTGCACTTCGTGAGGAAGCGGAGCTGCTCGTTGCTACCACGGTCACCGAGGATACAGCCAGGTACCTGGTTACCTCGCTGATTCCGCAAACCCGGAGCAAGCGAGAGCAGATGATCGAGGACATCCTCTCCAACCTCAAGAACTCGCCAAACCTCGAGGGACACCGCGGGGACGGGTGGGGTCTGGTCAACGCCGCCAGCGAGTACATGCAGCACCAGAAGACACAGCGATCTGGTAACGCTCGCTTCGAAGCGATCAGCTTCGGTGAAGGCGCGAAGCTGGCTAAGGGCCTGGTCCGCGAGCTGGCTTACCTCAACTAACCGGTATTAACGGCCGGCACCTCCGTGGTGTCGGCCGTGCTTGTCTGTGGAGAAAACACGTGCCAAACCAGTTTGAACGCCACGCTAAGTCAGATGACGGCTGGAATGAACCAGGTTCTCGTCACGATGAACTACTACGTGCAATTAACGATGACCCAGCAGCTAAGCCACCACCAGGCAAGAAGGATCCAGCACGTTGTAAGGGTAATCACGGTGATTCACACGAACCGGTTGTCCAGTTCCGCTACGGAAACACCCCACAAGAGTGCAACGGGCGGTATCAGTGCCGGTACACCGTGAAGTGGAATCTAAAAGAGCATAAGCTGGTACCAGGCTGGAATTGTAATCACCAGCTGGCGTGTGATAAGTGTGGTAAGATTTTTAGCATAATTCTGGGTAGGGATCGTTGTCCGGTTTACCCTGGTGATACGGAACAACTCGCTGACATTGAACGTCAAATTGAAGAACGAAACGAGCTTCGGCGCACTTCACCGACATGGAATAAACGTAAACCAGTAATCACCGGTCCACAGGGTTACCGCCGGAAGCGTGATGAAAAATGATAACCGATAACAAGAATAGTAACCAGGTTGAGGGAACAGATGCTGAACCAGACAGTGGCTACGCTGGCGTGGCTAAGTGGCTGAGTGAAACCACGGACCAGCGTGTGATCCGCCAATCAGTATGGCAGTGGTGGGACCGCCGTGACAGGACTGGTTTCCCAGATGGACATCTGGAACCGCTGTCATCTGGCCGACATCATCGAGTGTTTTCACACGATGAAGTAATGCGGTGGTGGGAAACGTACCGACAACGATCCAGATACCAGAATGGTAACTCCAGTTTACACTTGCAGCTGTAGCTGGTATAGTAACAGTATCAGGAACGGAACAGGAAGAGGAGCTCACGTGACCATGCCAGATACACCATTCGAGATCCTGGTATGCAAGCCATGTCGAGCGCTGATACATTCATGTTGCGCGAGTGAAAACTGTCGGTGCACATCCTGTCGACACCATTGCACGATCTGTAACCAGTCGTGTCGTGTTGTTTACCGGACATCAGACACTGGAATTCTTGCGGAAGAGCTACGTGGTAAGCAAGCATGCTACAAGTGCTACCTAGCAGTCACCTCGATTATTCCACGTGGCCAGGGCTGCGAACAATGTGGTGGTCCAACCGGTTACCGTAACCCGCGAGATCCATCTGACACTTACCGGTGTATCTCGTGCCATGACAAAGCCGGCACTCAAGCCGGAACCTGAAAAGAGAAGAGAAGAACATGACCACGACAAAACAGCGATGGGGCGGACTCGTCTTCGGGCTGGCGCTCGCAGGTAGTGTCATAGCAGGTGTGTCTTCGTGTGGCGCCGTCTCAGGCCAGCCGCAGAATGATGACCTGCAAAACGTCAGCCCGTCATACCCGAACTGGGTGGGCCTTTACCTGAATATCGACGGCTACCCGAACGTTGTCATCCAGTGCATCATGGGTACCGCGTTCGCGACCACACAGCGACTTAACACTCCATCCGCCGCGTTCCTCGTGCCAACCCTCAACGCTTTCTGTGCCACGCAGGAAGGCAAGCAGGCCACTCAAGACGGCCAGCCGTAACCAGTCATGGGAAGCTTCCTCGATGTCGTGCTCCCGCCATTTCTGCTTGCGGTTATGGCGGGAGCGGTGGTAACCACGTGCATAGTTATCACGATGAGAAATTTGCGCACTTACGCAGCACACCAGGCAGCAGCACGTGCTGTTCAAAATCATGTGACTGGCCCGGCTGCTAAGGCTGCGCTAAGTGCCGCCAAAGATGTACTCACCGATGTTATCAATGATGTATCACCCATGGACCTTCGTGAGCGAGCCATCAGCGCTTACGACCAGGTTTCATCTGTCCTGAACAAGAACTGACAAGGAATAATGAACGTGAAGAAGCGTAACAAGAGTTTCACAGCTTCAATCACCATCGGTGCGGCACTCACCGCTGCTGCAGCAGCCACGTTGTCTGGGTGCACTACGGCTACACCAGCGCTGTCTGAGTGCGCGATGACCACGAATGGTGGCTTCGGCTCCAACGGGCAAGGCATCACGAGTGTCGTCCACCCCGGCGGCAGAGTATCCGTCGGCAATGGTGAAACTGCCTGGTACTACCCGTGCAACGACAGGAACTTCGTTACGGCCAAGTCCGGTGGCGACAGGAGTGATCCCCTGGCAGTACGCACTGCGGCATCAGGCAGCACTCCTGGTATGCCAGTTTACATCTGGTCGTCGGTGTACTTCACGGCGAACCAAAACGAAGCTGTCATGAAGAAGTTCCTGCCGTTCGCTTTGAAGTATGGAGCGGCGGATACCACGCCACAGACTGACGCATCCATCGCTGACTCGGCGCATAGTTCTTCCGCGGGATGGGAGAACATGCTTCTCGAGAACATGGGACCGGCTGTCGACCGAGCATCGGAGATCGCAGCCCAGCAGTTCGATCCCACGTTGTGGCGTAGCCAGGAAGACTGGGCGAAGCTCGGTGACCTCATCGCGGCGAACCTGAACGCGGAACTGGCCGTGGAAACCGGGTCGACCGTTCCCTACTTCTGTGGTGACGCCAGCACTGAGAGCAACTGCACTCAGATGACCGTGGTGGTCAGCAACGTCACCCCCGAAGACCCAGCCGTGATCACCGCCTACAACCAGGAGGTTCAGGCCGAGCAGTCCGGGGCAGCTAACACGGCGCGAGTGGCGCAGGCGAAGATCCTGTACGGCCCATACGCGCAGTACTTCCTCGGCGTGCAGGACACCACGCAGATGTGCCCGAAGTGCGTGATCTACATCGGATCACCGAGCGACATTCCCACGTCTAGCGGTAAGTAACTACACCACAACTCAAAAGCTCGCGAGCGGGCGCTGGCAGTCTCCAATAGCCGGTTACAACAGCGTCCTGCGCAACACCATCTTCCAATAGCATCGCAGGTGGTGGGAAGGTCGATAGCCCGCTCGCGTTTTTACACTAAGAATAGAAAAGAAACGAATCGTGGATCAAGAAGCAATTGTACCAGCCCAGCAATCACTACCGCCGTGGGATATTATAACGCTCACAGATATGCCAATAATAACCGAAAACATGCTCAAAGGAGACACAAGTGATATATCTAAGCCAGCTATGGCCTATCATGATCGGTATCAGTGTACCAACAATTATGGCAAGCGTCATCAGAATCAACTGGCGTCGCAACAAAACCGCAGCAGAGATCTGATAATTTGGCATGCTCAACGAAAAGTAGTACCTGCACTGATCGGTGCACTAATCTGCGTTGTAATTCTCGCTGGATGGGGTGCACGTCATATTTACCAGTCCATTGCCGTCATGAATGGTTCAACAGATCCATTTATTTGGGCGTATACATTGGTGTTTATGATTTTGGCGTATCAGATGATCGTGTGTTTTACCGAACGGCCAGTGCGTAATTCATGTCGCGTCGATTATCTAAAAACAGCGATTATCATGCCGGTATTCAATGAAGATCCAATGTTGTTTACACGCTGTCTTCAATCGCTACTACAACAATCGCAACTACCAGATGAAATATATGTTATTGATGACGGTTCAGTACTTGATTATTCAGTCGTGCAAGCCGAATTTGAAATAGAAGCTACTGCTGCTAATGTTTTGGTGTCGTGGATAACATTCCCTATCAACAAAGGAAAGCGACATGCGCACGCAGCCGCTTTTCGTGCCGCATCACAAGCAGACATCTTCATCACGGTTGATTCTGACGCAATCCTAGATTATTATGCTATTGAAGAAGGCATGAAGCCGTTCGTTGACTCAAAGGTTAAATCAGTAGCTGGATTGCTGTTGATCGCCAATCATCGTAAGAATTTGTTGACCCGTGCTACAGAATTGTGGTACGTAACAAGCGAACTGGTTGATAGATCGGCTCAATCAGCCATTTCTTCGGTGCTAGTTAATACCGGTACTTTTGCATTGTATCGAGCACCAGTAATTCGTGACTGCTTGAACGCATACGTTAATGAAACATTTTTCGGTAGACCAGTGCAGTTTTCTGATGATTCAATGCTTACATTTTACGCAATGCTGGCTGGAAAAACGGTTCAGCAACCAACTGCAATTGGTTTTACTGCTATGCCAGAAAACCTATCGCATCATGTTCGTCAGTATCTACGATGGATGCGCGGTATGACAATTCGTACATTCTGGCGATTCCGATACCTACCACTGCGTTCATACGCCTATTGGCAGCACATGATTCGATGGGTGCAAGCACTTACTGCGATCCCACTATTCTTTACTGTAATCATCATTGAACCAATTATGCGAGGATCATGGCCGGTAAATCTACTATTCATTCCACTTTTCGTTGGCTATGGCCGCAGTCTCCGTTATTTGACAATCCGTCGATATGATGAACCATGGTGGTCACAGGTTTTGACTTATCTACTCGCTCCACTGGTGGCTATATGGGCGTATACAGTACTTCGATTCATTTGGTGGTATGGTATAGCAACGTGTCTGAAGACTGGTTGGGGTACTCGACAGAATGGTGTTGAGGTTTCACTATGAAACGCATCATCATGATAGTGATACTTGCTACTCTACTTACTGCTTGTTCAACAACATTGATAATTTCTCCCACTGTGATGAATCCAGGTCATCTTATTATTGGTGCAGCTACTTCTAATTATGCATCGTTTGTTTCGTCAACTAATATACAGCCGACTGTCGTTGAAAATTACGATGATTGGTTTCAATCATTCGACGCCTCATTTGCTGGACCATCGGAGCCACTTATTCAGATAGAACCTAAAAATGTTTCGCTGACTGCAATTTCAACCGGTAAATATGACACATGGCTTCGTTTTTTTGCTGACCAGGTGATAACATATCATAAACCAGTAATACTCGGATTTGCGCCAGAGATGAATGGAACGTGGTACACATGGGGTTACACTCATATTATGCCAGCGATTTACATCGCTGCTTGGCGACATGTTATATCTATTTTTAAATCAGTTGGTGCTAATAATGTTACCTGGATGTGGACGGTAAATAATCTATCTTCTAATATAAGTGATCCAGCGATGTGGTGGCCTGGTTCATCATACGTCAATTTGGTTGGTATTGATGCCTACTATGATACAGTGACACAAACGTTTGCAACTACTGTAGCGCCAACTGTCACAAATATAAAAGCATTCTGGAATGGACCAGTAATTTTGTCAGAAACAGCGGTGATACCAGGTTCAGAACAAGCGTCAAAAATTAAAGATTTGTTCATAGGTGCAGTTGATTATCATCTCACTGGATTGATCTGGTTCGATCTTCCTGGTAATCATAACTGGGTTCTTCAAACACAATCAGCAATAGCAGAATTTCGTAAAGAAGCGCAACAATACTCATAATCAGGAGATAAAAAATGACCATCACCCAGGGCCAGCTCACCAACTACCTGAACCAGTTCACTGCCAACTGGGGACACCCGCATCGCGTTCCGAGTGCACCTGAAGCCAGGGGCACCAGTGACCGCCTCATCGCAAACCGACTTTTGAGCAGCGGCGACTTCCAGGCTCTCACGCTCGCTACCATCTTCAGCTCGGTATCTGATGGATTCATCGAGGACGCAGTGATAGCAATCACACCGCCGTTGTACGCCGAGGACACCGTGATGCTAATCGCAGCTTTGAAAATCGCGGTCCGCGACCAACAGCAAATCACTCGTGCCCGTGTCAGTGTAGCTGGCATCGGTGCTATGATCCTCGCGCTTATCATCCGCTCGGCTATCAAATCACACCATCAAAAAATCCGGTAAAAACAGGCAAAGTGTAAACTTACAGTGGCCTTAACTGGTATAGTTTACATCGTAAGCATTTCACTGACACAGGAGAATATCGCCATGCGCCCCCAATCTATTGTCGCGGCCTCGTTGCCGCCACCCAGTATCGCCGCTCATATCACCGGTGACCTGGCATTCCAGATTGTTGGTATCACGCTCACCGTTCTGATCACCATCATCGGAATCCGGATGGTCCTGTACTGGACCTCATTCGCGTTCCAGCCGAGCCGGTACCGGCAGCGAGTACCGGTGAGCACTACGGACCTGAAGAAGCTTAGTGAGCATCATCACATCCCGAACCTTAAGGTCCAGTTCACCACGAAGGGTAGCCCCGGTTCATCGGAAGTCATTACCCGCGGTATCCGCCAGCTCGAGTTGCTCGCCAATGAGGATCCTGGTTTTTACCGTCAGTTCCTCACCGTCGAGGTGGTAACCGAGAATGCGGAGCAGTCCGAGCTGATTAGCCGGTTGTTCGCTTACTCATCGCTCGGCCGCGTGGACTGTGTCACCACACCGGAGAACTACCGGACACCTAAGGGTACCCAGCTCAAAGCTAAGCAGATGCACTACCTCGTCGAGCTTCGCCGTGCTGGCTGGAACCAGCGCCCGGGACGGACATTCATTGTCCACCTCGATGAAGACACGCTCATGGTACCGGAAGAGTTCCGGAAGATGGCGAAGTTCCTCACCCTGACGGACAAGAAGGTGCTTACCGGCCCGATTTACTACCCGCTCGAGTATGACGAGGCCACTCGGCTGGCTCGTGCCACCGAGGCAACACGTCCTATCACCTGCTTCGAGTGCCGGCGGGTCATGGAAACTGGTGTGCCACTCCATGTCCACGGTTCCAACCTCGTGGTCGAGGAAGAACTGGAGAACCGCCTCGGCTGGGACATCGGTACTCTCGATGGGGTACCATTCGTGGCTGAAGACTACATGTTCGGTATGGATACCTTCCTTAAGGAAGGCTCGGATGTCTTCGGCTGGCACGGCTGTGTAGCCTGGGAGCAGCCACCATTCTCATTCCCATCCGTGTACCGGCAGCGGTACCGCTGGGTATTCGGCGTCCTCCAAGGCATGAGCGTCAGCACTGTCCTCCCCGAGTTCCACCACCTGCCATGGCACCTTCGTATGAAGGTGATCTGGGGTACCCGATACCGGATCGCAACATACGCTCTCGGTACGCTTGTTGGTGCAATGAGCCTGATCTTCCTCCCATTCGCATTGCTGGTCACCGGCCTGCAGCTTCATGCTGGTGAACCAGCTGGTGTTTCACCGTGGCTCGATGGCTGGTTCTGCCTCGTTGGTATCATGTGGCTCGGTGCCAACGTGATGGGCGCCTGGATGAACGCACTTCACACCGGCAGAACCGGTGCTGGTCTGACCACCGAGGTATTCCGCGCCGTGGCACTGTCACCGGTAGCTGGCTTCATGGAAAACATGGCAGCCATGAGCGCCGTCGTGAAGTGGATGGTCGGCATCCGAGGTATGGAATGGCATTCCACGCCATCCACCAAGGAAGCAGATGACGCTCTCCGTGGCCGCACAGAAATCGTTCAGCGCCCGCTGGCGGAAACCGTGGTGGAAGCTGTACTCCCGTCGCACAGTAAGGTAAAGTACTGGTCGTTGGCCATACTTACCATTACCGGTATCGCGATTATCTGCGCTTACATCGGTGTTCCAGCTCTACTCGTGGTGCAAGACATCGTAGAAACGAACGCAATCCTGGTTCCTGCCATTCTAGCAGGTGCTCTTATTACTCTCATCATGATGCTGTTGTGTGCAAGGGTTAGCAAGCTAACCGAACCAGATCTTACCTCGCGTGGCTATCATCGCCAGTCTCAGGCCACGATCCCGGTGTCCATGAGCGAGATATTGTCAGCTGGGCAAAGCCCATATGATGATACCATCATCGAGAGGCTATGTGACACGGAGCCATTCCGAGTCGCTGAGTAGTAGTAAACAAAACATGCCACAGGAACGATACAGGAAAGAGGAATTGACATGAATGCTCTAAACATCCTAGCGGTCGGGGCTCACCCTGATGATATCGAATTCGGTGTGGGAGGAACACTGTTGAAGCACCGAGCCAGTGGCGATAACGTCCAGATCATTATCTTGACATCTGGTGAACTCGGTGGCAGTGACCCCGATATCCGTGAGCGTGAGGCGGCAGAAGCAGCAGCGATGCTCGACGCAGAGATCACCTTCTGCCGCCTCCCTGATGGCAGCGTGCCTGACGGTAAACCAACTATCGACGTCATCGAACGAGTAATCCGCAAGTTCTCGCCCAACACCGCGTACATTCACTCCATTCACGACACGCACCAGGACCACCGTGCAGCAGCTCTCGCTTCTCAGGTGGCCCTGCGTCCCGCAAGTCGGTTGTACGCTTACCAGGCACCAAGTGCTACCACGGGTTTCACCCCGCAGCGATACCCGGACATTACTCCATACCTTGAGCCGAAAATGAACCTGATCCGTGCTCACAAGTCGCAGCACGAAATGCGTGGCTACCTCGATGAGGACTACGTGACATCAACCGCTCGGTACTGGGGACTTCGCGCTGGCTGCCATTACACTGAGCCAATGGAAATTATCTTCGACCGAGACACGCAGCCAGACGTGTTCACGGCCTAGCTTTCTGATATACTGGTTACCTCGGTTAAGTCAACTGGAAGGACCACCATGGCTGGAAACGAAGAACAAGGACCAGGACACGACTGGGGTCACCTGTTCCACCACCGTCATCCACCCAAGCCACCAACTCCACCAGTGACACCGCCGGTAACACCACCTCCCACTCCACCAGTAACGCCACCGCACAAGCCACCCGTTATTCCACCGGTAACACCGCCTGTTACTCCACCGGTTACCCCGCCATCATCGGGTTACGTTCCCACCCCGGCTCCAGCGAGCGGCTACACGTTCGCGGATGAATTCACCGGCGCCGCAGGATCAGCACCCAGTACCAAAAACTGGGGGTATGACCTCGGTGCCGGTGGCTGGGGGAACAACGAACTCGAGACGTACGTTAACTCCACCACGAACGCTTACCTAGACGGTGAAGGACACCTCGCTATCACCGTGACAGCAAACGGTAATAGTTATAACAGCGCTCGCATGACCACCGCGAAGACGTTCCTGCAGATGTATGGTAGCTTCGAGGCTGGTATCAAGCTCGCACCTGGAACCGGTCTCTGGCCCGCGTTTTGGCTCCTCGGACCAGGATCGCAGGGTGACAGCGCAACCTGGCCGTTGTGTGGTGAGCTCGACATGATGGAAAACTACGGTTCCGAGTCACTCGTGTCTTGCACCATCAACAACGGCACCGTGGGCTGGGCACCTGACCTCGAGGTGGATACCACGGATGACGGCCAGTGGCACATCTACCGGTGTACCTGGGTTGAGGGTACCGTCTCGATGTACAAGGACAACAAACTCCTCCAGACGAAGACACCGAATGACATCGGTGGGATCTGGCCATACGACTCATCGGCTGACCTCGGTGGTGGCCTGTACATCATCCTGAACGTCGCGGTCGGTGGCGTTGGCACCGACAACGCTAAGCCAGCCGCGAATGCACTGCCAGCTACACCGATGCTTGTGGATTACGTGCACGCCTGGTAAAATCAAAATATGTAAAATCATGTAATCATATCGTGAAAATTATGATGTTAAGGAATGTAAGTGATCAAGAAGTTTGCTATTGCTGCTGTAATTGCACTAAGCATATCCGCACTAGCGACCGGAACCGCAAGTGCAGCGGTAAATTCACCACCGCAGCATGATTCTCATGCGAAGACCGTAAAAAAGATTATCATTATTAAACGACCAGTTCTCCCACTACCACTATTTCGACCGGCACCACCCACACTAAATGGTGCGACGGTCACACAAAGCATCTCATTCATCGCGGCTGAACCATCAGATCTCTATGCTCACGTAACCACATCAGAGTTGCCAGGTTTGGTAACACTAAGTGAAAACATCTACTGCAATGGAATTCTGCAGGAGTCTGGCGATCTTCCGTCGCTTAATGGTTACAACACAACACCTGCCGAGTACGCAATCACCCCTGTATATAACAACGGTCTTGGTTGTACAGTGGATGTGACAGCTGTAACTGTAGGTGAAGACATGGGCACTGTGTCTTTGTCATGGACGAACGGCTCATAGTACATAAGGAGCATTATGATTAAGAAATTCATCATTGCCGCGGCTGCAGCCGCATCTCTCGGTGCAATTGCATTTACCGCTCCCGCTGCAAGCGCTGCCACAACCACACCAGTAGCCGCCAAACCGCTGCCGGTAATCGAGCGTTTGTCTACGATTACCACCAGTGCAACGTGTGGTGCAGTCATCGGTGGCGACAGCGGTGGTCCTGGCCCGTGCAAGATGACCATCAACGCCAGCACGGTACCGTATATCACACTCGAGATTACCGGCCCACGCTTGTCACCTGGCTACTACATCGATGTCCTCGGAAACGGCCGAGCGCTTACCCGCGGTTACCTCGCAGAAGGCCGGGTCATCAAGGTTACCGTACCACGTGGTACGCGGACGCTGCAGGTGGTGACGAATCGGCAGCGTGTTACCTACCGGACGACGATGAGGATCACTTACGAGTCGGTATTTACCGAGCCAGTACACCGTGTCGCAACAGTGGTATGCTTGCCGAAGACACCATCTGGTACGTGTTATACCCCAGGCGAGTTCTGCTCGACGGTGCAACACGAGGTGACTGGGAAAGACGCGCAAGGCGTAGCCATTAAGTGCGTGGATAACGATGGCTGGCGCTGGGAAGCTGTCTAAGTCATAACACCACGTACCACTTACGCTTACTAAACACGAGGAGTATCATGGTCAAGAAGATAGTTATCGCTACCGCATTTGCCTCAGTCGCAGTCCTGGCAGGGTGTGGTAGCACAAGCAGTAGTAGTACCCCTGCATCACATCCTTCCTCACCGAAGGCGGCTACCTCATCACCTTCATCAGCAAGCACCACGATGGAGCCGACAACCAAGCCGATGACACCATCGGAATCAGCTTCCAAGATGGCACTCGCGGACTGTCACCCGTACACTACGAAAGGAACTTGCTACACCGTGGGCGAGCAATGCCCGAAAGCTGACTACGGTGACGGTGGTGCAACTGCAGCCGGCATCGTTATCACATGTGAAAGCGTTAAAGGCGTGTGGCGCTGGGAAACGGCACCGAGTGGAAAATAGAGTAATTACTGCAATTAACGCTGATGAATCAGTTACAGCACTAGTAAATACCCCACTAGGTAAGATCATATCACAGATTCAAAATAATCAATCAACTACACCAGACGATGCTAGTATCGGTAGCTATAATTCATTTAGCGCTGATATTACCAGTTATCCAGTTGACTACGTGAGAAGTGGAACTAAACAGATGAATAACACCGTTATAGCTGAACTAGCGGCAAAGACTACTGGCACTCCACTAGGAAAGATTACAGCTCAGATTCAATCGGATACCATGGATCCATCACTAGACTACGAGGTCAACTCGAGTTTCACCAGCTACAACGGTTTCAATAATAACAGGTGATGTGATCGTGTTCACTGAGATGATCCTTAAGATCGCTAGCAGGTGTGATCTAGCATGTGATTACTGTTACATGTATGAACTCGGTGATAATGGCTGGCGACAACAACCTCGTTTTATGTCACCGGCTGTGATACATGCTGCTGCTTCAATCGCAGGCGATCATGTTAGTAAACATGACCTAAGTTACTTCCGTATTATCTTGCACGGCGGTGAGCCGTTGCTTGCTGGTACTGATACGATCAACGCCATCGTGAACGAATTTTATTCGTGTATGCCTGTGGGGGTTAAACTGCAGTTTGGCATGCAATCAAATGGTGATCTGCTAACCGAAGAAATTATGGCAAAACTACCGTATGAACTTCGGATCGGAATCAGTATCGATGGTGATCAACAAGCTACTACCCGGCACCGGCGACGCGTTAACAATACCGATACACATCATGATGTGGTTCGTGCGCTGTCACTACTTCAATCGCATAGAGAGCAGTATGGCGGAACACTTTCTGTTATTGACCTGCTCAACGATCCAACCGTAACATATAACGCGATACGAGAACACACACCACCAGTCGCAGATTTTCTGCTACCGCTAGCGACACATGATACGCCACCACCGTACCACAAAGAAAACGATGTAAGCTACGGAAAATGGCTCGCAACATTGTTTGATGCGTGGTACCTAGATAAGGATCCACGAGCACCAATCGTCCGAGTACTTACGTTGATCGTTGAGCGACTGCTGGGTCAGGATCGCCGGTCTGGTTTTATTGGACCACCGCCGAGGACTGATTCACTTGTGGTTCAAACCGACGGCTCAGTTGAGTTGCTTGACGCACTACGTGTTACTGGCGATGGTCAAGTACTGACTAACCTAAGTGTACTGGAAAATACACTAGATGAAGTTTCTCAGCATCCTGGTTATACTCCACCTGAACCATGTGACACGTGTAAGGTGTGCCCGGTGTTTGAGGTATGTGGTGGTGGTTACTACCCACACCGGTTTTCAACCGTAAACGGCTACGATAATCCATCCGTGTACTGCGGTGACCTCATGTACTTGATTCGCCACATCGAATCACGGTTGACTGAGTTGACTGTTACTGTTGACTTACACATGGTATAATTAGTAATAGCAGGAAAAGTTCGAGAGAAGGAAGAGGAAAATGGGCGTACGAGTGGGTGCAGAAGAGCACGTCGGACCATTCTGGATCAGCGCAAGTACCCGCGTTGGAAAACACCGGCGTAATACTAGGCACAGCATGCACCTGGGATGGATCATCCTGGTTGCGGTACTTCTTACCGCGGTACACGCTGGCTGGATCGCGATCCTCCTGACTGGTATCGTAATGGCTGGCGTGCAGCACATCGTCTCGCGTCATCAATCGTCACGTAGGTGATCACGATGATCCATGTAATTCTCGGAGTCATCGGGCTGATTTTCTCTTTGGTTAGCGTGTATTACTCATGGCAAGCTGACAGGTGGCTTCGTAAGGCAGAGAGAATAAGACAGAACCGAGCATGCGAGGCTGCTAAGCAGAAGCAGTCATGACCATTAGTGTGGTAAGCTATGCTGCAATGGTTAAGGTAAGCGCAGAATCTGATCCGGCTGAGTATGATGGTTACCCAAGGACACTAACCGTACTCCGTGTACTGGCTGATGCTGGTGACACCGGTATTCTTGCCCCAGATATCGCATACCGATTCAATAAACCACTTAGCCAACAGCGACGAAACTCAGTTGTTAACCAAATCCTGATAAGGCATGGCATTCGTGGACACGCTTTCCGTGTTTCAGCGCGGTCATTCCGTTACCACAACGTACAAACTTACCGGTGGTTTATCACTGATACCGGTAATAAATACCTGGAATCTGGTGGTTATCATGCTGCTATTGCAGATATCCGTAGAGATGCTGCAATAACAGCACAAGAACGTGAGCAACGGCTCATCAGACGACAGTTGGTTCTTAAAGCTGCACCAGCACTAGTAGCACAGCTACCACCAGGATGTAATAAATCTCGCGCTGAGCTAATCATAAAGTTGTACGACCAGGGACTGGTAATGGAAGAAATCGGCCAGCTGTTTGGCCTAACACGAGAACGCATTCGTCAGATTAAACGGGACATTAATGTAAGACCATGTGCATGTTGGAACTGCATACCGTAAGGAATAATACCATGGGAAACATCGGCAGGAAGCTTCGTGAAAATCCCATCATCCTCGAACCATTCCCGGATGAAGTACCAGCGGAGCCAGTAATGCCAGCTGAGCCAGCTGTGGTACCTGATACCGAACCTGTACTCGTTCCAGCTAAGTAGTCACGGTGATCTGCCCACGCCACTTCATGAACCATTTGGTAACAGCTGAAGAGTATACCGTGAGTATGATCTTGAGAAGTGGTGACCTTCAACTCGAGATATTCGCGTTGTCATTGAACGCGTGGGTAAGATCGCAACTGGACTACGCAACACCAGCTGCATCATCAGCCTGTGATGTCGTGACACGACTACTTAACCTACCAGACTGGCTACAACAACGAGCGATTAGCATTATCTACAACCAGGATCCAGTTAATGACATTGAAGATGATCTTCACAGCATCAACTACGAACACCGGTCAACTGGTGCGTATGGATTTACTGAAGATGGTACACCAGCTAAGTATGACACAGCAGCTGGCAGTGTTATTGGTTACCGCCAATGGAAACTATACAACGGTGTACTAAATGGTGCCTACGGTATCGCCTGGTCACCATGCACACGTTATGATGGACGGTACACAGCGAAGTGTCACTCAAAAGATTGCAAAAACGTACCAAATGAAAATAATTGCGGTTGTGGTTTCTGGGCGTACTGGCTACCGAAAGACGTACAGACTAGCATGTACGACTATAAAATTGTTGGTGTCATCGAAGGTAGCGGTAAGGTAATCCTCGGTGAAAAAGGATTCCGGTCACAATATGCGGTAATTCGCGGGCTAGCACTTAATAACCTAAGAGAAAAAGAAGAACCAGAAATTTTCATGGGAATGCTAGCTCCATACCGAGTACCGGTGTATGATGATGTAAAATCACTTACCGCCGCAGTTGGTACTGATCCAGTATATTCACCTACTGCAAGAATTACGAATGTTTTCAGCGCTGTAAGTAATGAACAGTTGAGATCTTACCACGCTATTATCCGTGAAATATCATTCATTATGAAATCGTGTAGTAAATCAGCTCGCATATTTTCAGATGAAATGCTTCATGATTACGGAAAACTTACCCAGGAAAGTGAATACGTCCAGCTGGTGCTATCAAACCGGCTACGACAACCAGTTATCCCACAGGAAAGGTAAGAAATCATCATGTATGGCCAAGGACACTACTTCTGCCAGCAATGCGGTCACGCGGTGTACGCGCGCCAAGGTGGATGCCGTACCTGCCAGACACCGCTGGTAAACCTCATGCTCCTTGACACCGCGTTTGACCAAGGATTCGCATACCGCGATCAGATCAGCTTCGATCCATTCGACGGTAACTTCGCGTTCAACATCCCTGGTACCGATCTGGCTGTTGAGCCGGATGGACAACTCGATGTTGAAACACCGTGGGGTGACGTACCGCTCGATGATGGTTTTAGCAACTGGTAGATAAAACCTGTACACCACGTTGGTGCTGTGGTATGATGTACTCGTAGGCAGGAACAGGAACGAGGAAGGCAACACAGATGAACGCGTACACTAGCCACAGCACCACCACTCACCAGTACGCTACTGATGGTCAGATCAATTACCTGAAGGACCTGCTCGCTAAGAATGAGCTGTACGCCGGTGAGTATGACCGGCTGTGGAAGCTGCTTGCGGTCCACGAGCTGGACATCCGGACCCCAGGTGACGGTACTCGGATGTCGTTCGCCCAGGCCAGCGCTAGCATTGACTGGGTGAAGCGCCAGGTCGCTAAGATCAAGCAGGCTGCACCAGCTGAGGCACCCGAAGTCGTCAAGTTCGGTGTTTACCAGAAGGATGGTGAGGTTTACCTGGTTGTGCCGAACAAGGCTGGTGACCGGGTCTACGCGAAGCGGCTCGTGGAGTCCGAGCAAATCACCGAGGCTGGTGTTACCATTGATTTCACCTGGGAGTACGCCCCGCGGATCGTCTGGAACCTGGCTGAGGCAGACCGGATGAACCTGGAAGACGCTAGCAAGCTGTCGATCCGGTACGGCAAGTGTCTTCGGTGTCATCGAACATTGAAGTCAGCTCACACGCTTCACACCGTCCAGGAAACTGGTATCATGATCGGGCCGGTCTGCCGTAAGTATTTTGCTTAGAATAGAAAAAGTGTCTGCCACTCCTGATGGGGAGGAGTGGCAGACACGACTGTGGAGGAATCATGGCTGATGCAACGTACCGGCTTTGTACCCGCGTTCGTACCAATCCATTTTTGATGCTGGAGCTATCACCAGACGCAGCCATCACTACCGGACCGTGTTCACGGTGCGACGTGATGGTGTGGGTTGACGCGGCTCAGCCAATTCCTGATGGTGTTCCAATTGAGATCATCCTGCTGTGTACTGAGTGTGCGCTCGACGACTCGCACATCAATCAAACACTTGAGCAGAACTTGATGACAGCTTATTTGAAAAAGCAGATACTCGGCCAGACACACGTTTGGGAAATCGATGATGGTAAGTAAATATGAAGCTCTGTCGATACAAACGAACTAACGGTACTCGAGTGTATAAGCTGGTATGACAGGTTGGCACGTGATATACTGGTTCGTGACGACATATTGCCAGCGAGTCGCTAGTGCTTAATACACCTCAAAATGACACTACATCTCGCCTCATACTTCACGGTAATCCACCGTTCGCCCCAACCGGCTACGGCAGCCAGATGGCTATCTGGCTGCCACGATTTGCTTCTCTCGGCTACGAGGTAATAGTCAGCTCATTCAGTAACCTATCCGGTGCCCCACTAACCTGGGAAAACAAGTACCGGATCATGCCCGCAGGCCAGGATCCATTCGGCGCTGATGTCCTCGTAGCGCATTGCCGTGCCATGAAGGCAGATATGGCAATCACGATCATGGACTGCTGGCCGCTAAATGGTCCGATGCTGAAAGGCCTGCCATTGGCGTGCTGGTGCCCAGTGGATACCGACAGGCTCAGCGATGGTGACCGGCGGTTCTTCGATGATTCCGGTGCCATCCCAATCGCCATGAGCCATCACGGTGAGCGGTTGCTGACCGAAGCTGGGTATAATCCGTTGTACGTGCCACACGGCATTGACACGAGTATATTCGCACCACCGGTTAACCGGGATGAAATCCGCGAAGCAGCAGGGCTCAGCGGTAAATTTGTCATCGGCATCAATGGGGCGAATAAAGATGCAGTCCGGAAAAGCTTTTTCCCCCAGTTTGAAGCATTTTCTCGGTTCCACAAAAAATATCCTGAGTCGATACTACTGGTTCACGCAATTACCGCGGGACCAAACGCACCTGACCTTCGCCGCATGGCAGAAGAATGCGGTATCATCGATGCTATTAAATTCAGTGACCAGCTTCGCTACATGATGGGCATGTACGCGCCACCTGATGTGGCGGCTTGGTATGGGATGCTGGATGTTTTGTCGAATACCGCTATGGCAGAAGGATTCGGGCTGACACCTCTCGAAGCACTGGCGTGCGGGGTACCAACCGTCGTTACTGATTGCTCAGCCATGACCGAGCTAAGCCTTGGGCCGGAGTGGATGGTCACCGGTGAACCATTCTGGAATCCCACCCATTGCGCCCGGTGGATCACCCCGAGCATCGACCAGATCGCAACACGGTACGATTATGCGTACCAGCTAAGTCATAATACCGAAGCGTGGGAGCACGTGAGTAAGCAAGCTCGAGAAAAAGCGCTTGACTACGACGCTGACGTGGTACTGGGGCGGCACTGGAAGCCGGCACTAGCGGAAATCACCGCTCGGTTGGATAAAAGGAAACCAGGATCGGTTATCCAGGCATCAGATGCGGTTAAGGCACTAGCGGTTAGCCGATGAAAGTAGCGATTACTGGTGCGGCTGGGTACATCGGTGGTTGGCTTATGGCTGAGCTGTCAGACCGTGGTCACGTTGTCTACGCCCAGGACCTAGTAAAACCAGATGGTCCGGCAAACTGGGCAACATTCCATACCTTCGACCTAGGAAGCCAGGAGCGTATCACCTGGCTTCGTACCACGGAACCTGAGGTTGTCATCCACCTCGCTGCCTTGTATGGCAGGGTCTGGGGTGAAGTTGACATGGTAAAAACAGCTGGCACCAATGCGGGACTAACGGGGATACTAGCCCGTGATGTAGAAACCCACGGTGCTCGGCTTATGTATATGTCATCGAGTGAGGTATACGGTAGTGCTGCTAGCACTGGAACCGTGTACCCGAATACTCGACTTTACCCGGTTAACATGTATGGTTTGTCGAAGAAGTGGGGCGAAGAAGCCGCTCGGGTATACGCACCTCGCGGCCTCATGATCACCCGCCTTAACATGCCGTATGGTCCAGCGCGGTACCCACCACCGAATGGTGTGATACCACAGACGTCTGGTAAACCCGGAACACTCGGTTACAACGTACTTCACTCCATGGTCTGGGAAGCCGAGCACGGCTATGACCTGAAGGTTCATGCCGGTACCACTCGGTGCCTGACCTGGGTTGGTGATACGGTACGTGGCCTGGCTATGATCCTCGAATCTGGTAAAACCGGAACCTGGAACGTGAACAGGAATGATGATCACCGGCCAGTAGCTGACCTGGCTCACCTGGTAGTGGACATCACCGGCAGCACATCTAAAATCAATGTCGAAGATCCACCAGATCGCGTTACTCTTCGCAAGTCACTGGATAATACCGAGCTACTCGAACTCGGCTGGCAGCCAACCGTCGACCTCGAAGAGGGTACCAAACGAGCGTGGGAGTACTTCCGTCAGTTTGACCGGTCTGGAGTGTGGTGCGGATGAATCGGATCCTCGTCACCGGCGGTGCAGGGTTCATTGGCAGCAACTTGGTGCGCCAGCTTGTTGTTGACGGTCACCAGGTTCGCGTCCTCGATAACATGTCTCGAGGTAAGCTACGACGCTTGGATGGCGTCAGCTGCGAGGTTACTAATGGCGACGTCCGAGACCAGAACACCGTTAATGCCGCCATGCACGGCTGTGATACGGTTATCCACCTCGCGTATCTGCAAGGTACCCAAACGTTCTACGCTGAACCACGCCAGGTGCTTGACGTGGCCATGCGTGGTATGCTCTCCGTGCTAAGTGCGTGTGAAGTAACTGGTACTAGTAACCTGCTTCTGGTGTCTTCATCTGAGGCATACCAGGTCGCGAGTGTTGTCCCCACACCTGAGAACATCCCGTTGACCGTTCCTGATGTACTGAACCCGCGTTACAGTTACGGTGGCGGTAAAATTGCCTGTGAACTTATGGCACTAGCGTGGGCGCGAACCGGCATCCTAGACCGTGTCATCATCGCTCGGCCACATAACATCTACGGCCCTGACATGGGCCGTGAGCACGTTATCCCCGAATTCGCGCTGCGGATGCGTGACCTAGACGAGCAGCACATTCCTAATGAAGTTATTCCATTCCCCATCCAAGGCACTGGTGAAGAAACTCGGTCATTCTGCTACATCACCGATTGCGTGAGTCAATTCACAACGCTTTTGGATAAAGTTACTGAACCAGCATCAGTTTACCACGTTGGTACCATGGATGAACGTACCATTGCGGATGTGGCACACGGGGTGGCTGAAGTATACGGTCGAGAGATTAAGATCCTGCCGGGTGCCTTGCCGAAGGGTTCACCACCACGTCGGCTACCGGATACCGCAAAAATTAGAGCAGCTGGCTGGACACAAGAGCCAGTTGGTTTTGCAGTTGGTTTGATAAAAACCGTTCGCTGGTACCAACAACATGGGTAACGTGACACGGTGTGGTATCTGTAGCAGTAGTAAACTAACACCAGTACTAGATCTGGGAGAACAACCACTCGCAGAGCGCGATACTGGCGAACGATACCCGTTGAAGCTACTGCGCTGCTGTGATTGTTTGCTGGTTCAGCTTAGCTACATCGTGGACCAAGAAACCGTGTTCCCACCAGATCATCCATACACATCAGGAAACACAGCTGCACTGAAGCGTCATGCTCGCGATCTGGTAATGTCAATTGAGCGTAACCTGAAGATCAATGACATGATCGTGGATATCGGTGCTAATGATGGCACACTTCTATCCGCATTTGCTTACCCGAATAAGTTGAAGTTGGTCGCCATTGAACCAACAGATCAAATTAACAAACGTCATAGTAAGCAGATTATCGCGTATCAGGAGTTTTTCACGGCGCAGCTTGCCATGAAAATTGCTGCAAAACACGGCTGGGCGCGAACTATCACCGCGTGTAACGTGCTAGCACACGTACCAGATCCACGTGACTTCATGGCTGGGATATCTATCCTGCTTGATGATGATGGTGAATTTATCACTGAGAACCATGACTGGGCATCAGTTGAAGATGGACTGCAAATTGACACCATCTACCACGAACATCTGCGTTACTACTCCGTAGCGTCATTGACTCATCTGCTGGAAATGTATGATTTCCGGGTAACAAGCGTGGAACCAATTGCAATTCACGGCGGTTCATTCCGAGTACGTGCTCGGAAAAAGATTGCCACACCGTTTACTGACCGAGTGATGCTGGAGCAAAGTGCCATCCAAGACATCGTTTACGCAGCGAGTAATCATGGCCCAGTATACGGCATCGGAGCCACCACCCGCGCTACACCACTTATTCACTTCACCAACATTGCCGGTTACCTGGACCGAGTGTGTGAGGTAGCTGGCAGTGATAAGATTGGTACCACCATTCCAGGCACGAACATCTCCGTGGTAGATGAAGCGTGTCTGGTAACAGATCAGCCACCATTCGCGTTGTTGTTGTCTTGGCATCTAGCTGATGATATCATCCCGAAGATCCGAGAACTCGGGTATTACGGCAAGTTCATCATACCACTACCAGAAGCGAAGGTTATCGATGGCTGACCGGTTTGAAGATGAACGTGGTGTAATCAAGGACCTTCTTGTTACTTCACTGGATGGGGTAACTGAAATTTTCACAAAGAAAGGCGCTGTTCGCGGTAATCATATTCACAATGATACCGTGCAGTGGACCTACATTATATCGGGTAGCATGCGGATGGTTGCGCGTTACCCTGATGGTTTTATTACCGATAAGGTATATAGCCCAGGAATGATTGTCTGTGATGAGCCTCGAGTGGCCCATGCCTGGAAGGCTCTGGAAGACACAAAGGTTCTCGTATTCACCAAGGGACCGCGATCTGGACAAGCATATGAGAGCGATACGCAACGTCTAGAAACATCACTTTTGTAAAATTACTGTTAAAAACAAAGAGAAAGTAGAACGCATGAGCGCCAACAAAGCATATATCACTATTAAAGGTATCAATCAGCAAGCAGCGTCACTATCTACACTAACTGATGTTTTTACCGAAGAAACACTTAACACTTCACTATGGACATCATTTAATGACGCTGATTCTAGCGCGATTACAACAGATGATGGTCTAGTTGTTGATACTACGGCCACGGTAGATTCAACAACGGCTGGCATATGGTCCAATACCATTTATAATCTAATTGACAGTGATATCACTATTAATGTCGTAGACGTTAGCGAAAGCATTTTGACATACGGTGACAAAACAACTGCAGGTATTATACTAAATACAGCTAAACCAAATATTGATGTTACCACAGGAACTGCTATTACTTTCTACATATCTGAAGGTAACCTTGCTGGTTCATATTACATAAATGGCGACAGGACAACAGAATTTAGTATAGCGTATGATTCATCCACAATGCAATGGCTTCAGATCATTGAATCAGATGGCGTCGTTTATTTTAACACATCGCCTGATGGTTCAATGTGGACAACACAAGGATCGTTCGCAGATCCATTTAATATTACTGCATTGTATGCTGGACTTGCCGCTATTGATGCGGGTGGTGATGTAACTGGTAGTATTACTTTTACAAGTCTTAATTCTGGTGCATCACCAGCAAATGGAACGGCAGTTATATATGTTACAGCTATTATTATCACTTGTGATGGCGCAATCGTAGCTTCACCAGGTGTTAATCTACCGGAAGTGATTCCAGTGGTGTTTAGTTATGGTGCTTCTAATCAAGATATCCGAGCTGCTATTTGGGCTGCAGTACAGTCTGCTGCAGATGATGTCACACTCAACGTTAACCTAGTGACTGATTAGACAGCAAAAATTAGTCGACAGGTGAGTGTGATGCAGTGATATACGATTCATTTATGTTGAATGACGAACTTGATGTTTTGAAAATGCGATTGATCGAATTCGATAGCTACCCAGAGCTAGTGACTCACATCATCGTAGAAGCGCCTATGACCCACCGTGGTAAAGTAAAACCGTTGCATTACCAAGAAAACGTTAAAACATTCGCGCGATGGAGTAATCGTATTGTGGCTATCACCGCTAACGAATTGCCATCGCTTACCAAAAATCCAGACCCATGGTCGAGAGAACATGCTCAACGTGAATATGTTCATCGTGGTCTGGTAAACGCTAAACCAGATGACATCATTATTCATGGTGATGTAGATGAAATTCCACGAATGAATGCGCTAGAAGAAGAAGTAAAACTAGTACGCGAATCACCAAATGACGTATTTGTACTCGGTATGAGTCTTCACTGTAATGCCGTTGACTGGGTGGTACCCAATGGTTATGAATGGAAAGGTACAGTTGCCAAGCAGCACGGTAATGTAGTTTACTCATTCAAAGAAATGCGTGATCTACGTGCTTCTGCATCAGTAGTGCATAATGGTGGCTGGCATATCAGTGGACTAGGTGGACCTGAAGTACAACGACATAAAATCGAAGAACTAACTTGTCATCTAGAGCTACCAGAAGAATTCAAACACTCGGTAGCATCAGGACAGGCATACCGTGAAGGTAGTCTTGGTGATATCCAGCAGATACCACTGGAATCACTAGATGATATGCCACAGTATATACGAGAGCAACATTGTCCAGCTAATTGGTTCCGGCCCAAGTAAAAACTCAGTGAAGGTATCGTTTCTATGAAAGTATGTCACATCGTTAATTCATTTGATCCTGCGTGTGACGTGTTGCGATGCGTTCGTGAGCTAAATCTGTACAGCCGGCACTCTCATACTCTTCTTGTGAAAGAACCACATCCACTACAATACGTTTACCAGTATGAGCAGCCGGAAAAACCCGGTTGGCTGCTGCCATTCCAGGAAATACTGAAGATGATGGATGAGGCAGATATTCTTATCTACCACTTCGTTGGCTGGGAAAATGGCTGGAGTAACGAGTCAAAGCCATCTGCATTCCGAAACGTAAATATCTACTACAACCATGATGAAGACCGGTTCTGGAGCTCACCAGACTATAATGCTGCGTCGTATGACCGCTACAAGCTCGTGGCTTCATCTCACGTCGGTGCTGTAGACTTCATGCCAGATAACCGGTTCCGGTGGCTACCAGACTTGCTGCCACTCGATGGCGCCTACTCGTTTTTCCCAGCAAAACGGCCGCGACCAGCCATTAGTTATATCAAACATGCTGATGAACTGCAAAAGTATGACCTTAAAGGTAGCATACATCATATCGACTGTTCTCATACCGCTCATGCTGATGTCCTCAGAAAGCGTCAGTCATTCGCTTCCGTGGTAATTGACAACGTATGTGATGGACATTATGGACTAGCAGGACAGGAAGCTGTCATCATGGGTCTGCCTGTGGTGGTATTCAATCACGAGAAAACGCTGGCAACAATTGGTGACTGGGAAGTATCCAATACGATCTTCCCGTTTATCCAGGCTACGACGGTAACAGAAGCAGCTGATATCGCCACGTTGTATGCTAAAAAAGCTGGACGATCACAGCGTCTTCACCGGCAGATGATCCGGAACTGGGCTGAGGAATTCCTCGATCCACGTGTTCTCATCGCCGCGTACTGGGACCCATTCATCGAGGAGCTAGCAGCTTAAATGATCCGTATCTCCGTGCTTTGCCCAACCCGTGGTCGGCCAGAAATGCTGAAGAAATCCATCGCGTCACTACTAGATAACGCTGATGATCCTGATCAGGTTGAGATTCTACTTGCGGTAGATCCAGATGATGAATCATCATATGATGACGTACTTAACATTGTTGGTATATCTGCTTGGCCAGCACCACAGCGTTTTGGTTACCAGAACCTACACCGATACTACAACGAGCTTGCTCGCCAGGCGTATGGTGAGTGGTTGTTCATCTGGAATGACGATGCAATCATGAAAACCAGTGGCTGGGATACCGTGGTGGTTAATCACGCACCTGCGTTGCTATTTTCACCACCAGAAGAAGCACCACATTGCAACGCGTTTCCTATCATACCGACAATATGGGCACGAGTGTTGGGCCACCTTAGTCAGGGCGCGTACGTGGATACCTGGCTACAAGTAATCTGTGAGCAACTCGGTGTACAGGAAAAGGTACCCATCGAAATTGCTCATCATGCACCACCGGATATCACCTGGCAACAAGGTCGTGCGATAACACCATTTGGTGGGCCAGAGCTTGAGCCAGGTATGACGCGAGACACAGAGAAATTGCGTGAATACCTTAGAGGAATTCAATGAACCGGCCGCACATCAGCGTTATCATACCAACTGTACCTGGCCGTGAAGATCACCTGAGGCGATGTGTTGGTGCCTACACGGCTCTCATTGCTGATTATGATGTTGAACTCATTATCGAGTATGATCATCCCACTTGTGGTATGGCTTGGCAAGCTGGCTGGGAAAAATCAACTGGTGACTTTATCCACCTTACCAACGATGACATCGAACCGAAACCAGGCTGGCACGCACCTGCCATTGAGGCAGTAGAACGTGGTTTCCTACCCGCACCACTTGTCTTCGATCCGAGTGGTGCACCACGTTCCTGGCCAGTGGTAGGGCAAATCGGCGAGGACTGGGCGCCGGTACACATGAGCGCACTTCCATTCGCTTCACATGCGCAGATGGAGAAGATTGCGCCGCTGTTTACCGCTCACTACTACACCGATGACTTTTTCTCCACCCGAGGTATCATGGCTGGCTGGCCGTGTGTGCTTCGTACTGGCTACGCGTTCACGCACTGGTACGCACAGGTGAAACGTGGCGCGGGTATGAGTGAGCCAGCGCGAATGGATTACGACCGAGGCTTGTATGAAAGAGCCATGAAGATGGTGGAAGATGGCACCTGGGATAAGCCATGGCCGCCAGGTGGTCACGCGTGATTTACGATCTATTTCTCTTTAATGATGAACTTGACATGCTCGAGTGTCGACTAATTGAGTTTGATCAACGTGATCGAAATAGCAGTGAACCAGTCATCCACGTACCTATTGAGGCACCATTCACTCACCGTGATGAACCGAAACCTCTTTATTGCCGCAGGAACTGGTCACGGTTTGAGCGATGGCATGAATGGCTGTTGCCGATCGTCGCGAAAGAGCTGCCAACGGCTGCCGAAAATCCAGACCCGTGGTCGCGGGAACACGCCCAACGTGAATATGCTGGTAAAGCACTGGAAGCACTTAAGGCGAAACCCGATGATGTGGTTCTTCATGGTGACGTAGATGAGATTCCACGAATGAATAAACTCGTTGAAGCGTGTCAGCTAGCCCGAGAAAATCAGATCACTGTCCTCGAGATGCGATTGCACTCATATGCAATTGACTGGTACGCCGATAAATACCCGTGGCGCGGCACAGTCGTAACTGCGATAAAAAACTTGCCGGCGAATTTTACTCAATTCCGTGATATGCGTAATCTGGTAAATCCGATATGTGATGCTGGCTGGCATCTGACGTGGCTCGGTGGTAACGAGGCAATTCAGCGGAAGTTGAAAACGCACTGTCACCTGGAGATGACAGCTGAAGAAGAGTACTGGCCTGCATCTGGCCAGTCATACCACATGGGACGAACACACGGTGGTATCATCCAAATACCAGTCGATGACCTAAGCGATTACCCGATATACATCCGTGAGCGAATGTGTCCAGAGTCATGGTTCCGTCCACGTTACGATGAGGTGCAATGAGCGAACTAGCTAAACTGAACCTCGGTAGTGGTATCGACGCTATCCCCGGTTATGTAAATGTAGATTCTGTTGCCATACTCGGTGTTGATGCGATCTGGGACCTTAACCAAGAACCGTGGCCGTGGGCTGATGAAAGCGCATCAGAAGTCCGCGCGTATGATGTGTTCGAGCACGTTGATGATCCGTTGTTGTTCATGCGAGAGTGCTATCGAGTACTCGAGTATGGTGGGTTGCTGAACATGCATACTTGCTTCTGGAAGAGCCAGAACGCTTTTACCGATCCCACCCACAAACGATTCTGCACTGAAGAAACGTGGGATTACTGGATACCGGGAACGTACCTACATAGCCGGTATGGTGCGGCGTACGCTGGTAAAGTGGCTTTCGTAAAGGAGATAGTGGCGCTGGATGGAACTGAACTCGCGATTCAGCTCAGGAGAGCCTAAGCAACCAGTTGTCTTTACCGCGTTTAACCGGCCGAATTACCTGCGCCGCGTGCTGCGAACCTGGTCGCAAGTGCGCGGTATCGAACGAACTGAACTAGATTTTCACGTAGAACCAGACCAGCCAGCAACTCTAGCCGCGATTAGCGAAACTGCCACGTTCGCACCCATGATCATCAAAGCCAATGATCGTCATCTCGGTCCACAAGCCAATCCGTTTTACACTATTCAATGTGCATTTACGAATGCGTTTTCAAATCCATCACCACGTGACTTCGTGATCTTGGCCGAGGATGACTTCATCGTGTCGACTGATATCCTCGAGTACCTAACCTGGGCACGCGATGAATTCTACCATGATGAGCGTGTGATCGCTGTGTCCAGTACTCAATTCGAAGAACAACCTGGTGGGTTGTCACAGGTCATGCTCATCCCGAGTTGGACTGGCTGGGTGTGGGGAACCTGGCGAGACCGGTGGGAAAATATGATCGCGCCGAACTGGACATTTAACCACGAGTATGGTGGCTGGGACTGGAAGATGGTTCGATACTGGTGTGGTGAACGCGGATATCTCACCGCAGTACCAGCGCTGTCACGATCGCAACACATCGGTAAACACGGCGGTAGCTATACCACGCCTGCTGCGTTTGCGGCTCACACCTCACGTTGCTTCGTGTCTGAGGTGCCACCGCAAGCGTACACCTGGGATCGAGACGCGGTACCACAAGCGATTTCGTACCACCATACTAATACATAATTTAGTTATTGTTTGTTTTGCGAACTTAGCCATGGCTACCGCATTGGTATGATTCTTCGTGAGCAATGAAGCGATGCCAGTGACAGCTGCCGGGATCAAGATATACAAAGCAACCTGGACTGGTGCAGGCACCGCGCCGTGAAACGCGTATGTAGATAGCGCCCATGTGGCCACACCGCTGATGGCACCAGCGATGGTACTGTAAGTGGGAGCTGTTGGTGTGGGGATGTTAGTCATACCACCTCACGTTTAACAATTAAGACGGTGCCAGTTGCTGGATCATACCGGGTGTCACCTGCACGGTCAGTTGTTCACCAGTAATTTCCTGGTAATCCGTTTGTAGCTGCGCCAGGTCGATACCAGCGAGAAACTCCGCACTACCAAAGTACTCGGGCCAGATGACTACCCAGGCTTCATCCACACCGTGAGCCCAGTACTCGTCCGTAAAACTTGTTTCGGTTGCCCAGGTGATAAACCGTTCATCTGCTCCCATGGGTGCTGTTGCTGACCAGCCGTATCCACCCGTGATGACCGAGTGTCCGCCTGCGTCCTTGCTTCCCTTTACCCAGTTCCACGGCTGGTTCTTCGCGAATTGTGCCATGTTCGCGTTCTGCACATCAATACCAGTCCAGATGTAGCCGAAGATAGCGATAGCGGCTTTTACCTCATCAGTGTTCATCGGATTAACCGCGGCAAACGCGGCAGCTTGACTGCCATCCGGACCAGGGTTGTTGACCAAATACTCGAGCAGTGTCTGGATATCCATTCCATCATCTTCAGTGCTACCAGGACCGTCCGTGTCTTCAGTTCCAGCCGGGTTAAACTTCGGGTTTTGGGTTTGGTAAAGCTGCCATACCTGGGTCTGGCTGGGATACACCGGCTTACTCGATAGCTTGGTTGTCACCAACCGCCGCACGTTCGCCCACGTAACCGCGACACAATCACCAGCGACGTCATTACCCAGTTCCTGCCAGCCACCATTAAGCTCAGCCAGGTAATCTGCAGCCACTGGATGTACTGGAACAACACCAGTTAGGAATGAGGCCAGGCGGAGGCTAGGCGCGCGCTTTGGTGCTCGGCGACCGAATTTACCGGGATGTTTCACTTCATTGTACCTGGCATCAATATGTCAATGCGAGGTCGTGGCAACGGTCCAGTAAAATGCTTTTCCGGTTGGGTTGTTGAAACAAACATCTCACACGTTCGTTCGATGGTCAATTCACCAGTAGCTTTATCAACAGGCACATATATAAGTGGAGTCACTTGCATTCCTCTTCAACCATTTAGTAGCGCCAGATCAGCTTGCAACGCTGCTAGGTTGATACCGTGGCCGTCATCAGCAGCGGTGTTTATCTCTCCGGTGATGACGGCCCACGCTTCATCCGCGATCCGGTTCCACGCAGGGTAAGCGATCTTCTGAATCGCGCCCCAGGTTACCGCGTACAGGTACTGGTCATCATATGCCACGATTGGGATACAATGACCACCTGCCACCTTTCCAGCAGCTGTTTGCATGGTCCACGGCTGGCCATTGCTAAACGCAGTTTGCATGGCACTGTAAACAGTGATACCGGTGTAAGCGAAGTCGTACGCGTCGATGGCAAATTGCAATGTTTGGATGTCTGACACAGTAACTGGCGCGTAAGCGGTTACGGTATGACCGTAGTAACCACTTTGTTGCACGTATTGCAGATACTGGGAGAGGACCACACCATCATCCTGGCCACTCGTGTATGCTAGGTAGTAACTAACTGTTTCCTGGTCAGTTGGAAATCCTTCAACATGATCTGTGTCAGTGGCATCAGCCATGAAACCGTGTTGGAGTCCCGCAACACCGCAGTCACCCACCGAGTCATTTCCGAGCATGCCCCAGTCTGCGATATCAGGTATCGCTACTGATGCAGGTGGTGTGGGAAGCGAACCAGCACGATAGTATGTTAGGTCACGAAGTCCAGCAGGGAAAAGTGCTGGTTTCCGACCGAGCTTAAGTGACATGTAAACAGTTCCCATCCAGCTGTGGTATAATTATCTTATTAACTATTCATCCATGCTGAGGAGCACGTGTGCGTATTTCGTTGCCGGTAATCGCGGGTTCCATTATCGCGGCAGCAACACTAAGTGGCTGCCAGGGCAGCCTAGGTAGTGCAGCTGGTGCCAGGTTCCTACCAGGTCATGGTTATGAAGCTCAAGGTCAGATTCATCCACATGATGAAGATAAATGGTGCTTGACGACCAGTACAACCGCATCAACCACGGTTAACTATGACCCAATCTATGTGGAGCCATGTACCACAAACAATGATGTACGGCAAATATGGCACATCGTGCAAGTCAGCGGTGTCGGTCAAATTCAGATGTACGCTGCACCATTTTCCATTGGCCAGCACGGTGCACTAACCACCGCTCGTCTGATCAAGAATGATAGTAGTGAAGCGACCAAGTCATTGTATACGGTTACGCTCACCGAGGTACAGCACGAGTGGTGGACCATCACGCTACCCACGTTTCGATTTAAGGGCGGTGCGTACTTGACAACTCCCAAGAATTTGAATGGTAAGACTGATATTTATGGAGTGTATTGGCAGTCATCACAGCCACCAGCTACAGCAAACCAAAACTGGGATTTGCCGGTATTTCACGAGGTAAACTGACATCACATGATGTACATCGATATCACAGTATGGTATAATGATATCAGGAAGTAGGAACGAAAGAAGCGATAAGATGAAACTGACAAGCGACCAACTAGACCGCGCCGCTGGTGTCCTCGTGGGTGTGGCCGTGGGAGACGCTCTCGGTGTTCCCTACGAGTTCCAGCCAGCAAGCATCACCAGTGCCACCAACTTCGTGCCGAAGATGATTGGTGGTGGACTCGGTCCATACGATCCCGGTGAGTGGTCAGACGATACTCAGATGACGATGTGCATCGCTAAAGCTTTGAGTGGTGGAGCAGATCCACTTACCACACTTGGATTGGACTGGATCGCATTGAACTTTGCGGATTGGATCCGATCTGGTGCTACAGACGTGGGTGGCCAAACTCGTTACGTTCTCGAGAGAACGAATACCATGATCGATCGTAATTCAGGACGTCATGCATCGCTTGCCATGAAGAGAGCTGCAATCTCAGCTCACCAGAGACTCGGTAAAAGTGGTGGTAACGGCTCATTGATGCGAACCGCACCAGTCGCTCTCCGGTACCTCGATGACCCCGAGAAGATGGCAGCCGCGGCTATCGCGATCAGCAAGCTGACTCACTTCGATGACCTCGCTGCTGATGCATGTGTCATCTGGTGCACGCTCATTCGTCACGCGGTGCTTACTGGTAACCTGCTCACGATTGTTGACCTTATCAAGGTGATTCCACCAGATCGGCGACAGTTCTGGCGCAAAAAACTGATACAGGCAATTCACGCTAACCCAGCTAAGTTCTCTCCCAACGGCTACGTAGTTACTGCATTGCAAGCAACGTGGGCGGCTGTTACTTTGGCGGTATGGGCGGCCGAAACATCAGAAGAGACGTTCCGCGACGGTATCATCCGCGCTGTTAGTGCCGGTAACGATACTGACACTGTGGCTGCAATTGCTGGTGCAGTTCTCGGTGGACTCTGTGGCCTCGATGCTATCGATGGTCAATGGAAAGCAGCCATCAACGGCTGGCCCAGTAAGTCGAATGCTGCCACGCTTATCGAGCTCGCCCAGTCACTTACCGCGTAAACTGTGGTATAGTTGTTACATGGAAAACGAACAGGAACGAATGAACAGCGGGAAAACGGGTGGCTCGGTTAAGTGGAAGGACCGAGCCACTCTCGCGTATAACGTACAGCGGTTGCGAGATGAACGTGATTGGTCACTCGAAGACCTAGCGAGCGCATCTGGTGTACACCTCACCACGATCCGCGGCATCGAGCGTGGTAATCACATGCCATACATGAGAACAGTATCACGGCTAGCTGCAGCCTTCGGGTTGTCAAATCCAAGTGAACTTCTTAGACCTGAAAGATCACCAGAACCGGAACCACAACAACCACAGGAAATTCCGCTGGTCGCACAGCTCATCCAGACCAGCTACAACAACTACACTACGACGTCACAGCAGCTGATAGAAAACTACCAAGGTCAAATCGATGAACTGAGAGCGACGCTTTACCTCATTCGTAATGAAATCGGGAAAGCTATCAGAAAACCATACGTGCCTTCTACTCACTACATCGACACGCTGTTGTATCCATCACCAGAAATGATCAGTGAACTAGCCATCGAGTATGGTAATGAGCGTAAGAACGTTAACCGGTAATCAGTGCTGCCCACGTAGCTGGTCCCACGATACCATCCACGCTGATGCCAGCGGTAGTTTGTATCGCCTTTACCGCTACTTCGGTATCTGGCCCGAATACACCATCCACCGCGATACTCCGCCCACGCGCCACGCATAGTCCCTGGATGGTACGGACGGTATTACCAGTCGCGCCTGATGCGACAGTAGGAAGCGATTGCATGATGGTAACCTGCCAAGCTGGTTCCGACGGTGTGGGTACAGGTGCTGGTATGGTATCCCAGAATGGGAGAGATGATTCGGCTGTAGACAGATCCCAGGCGCTAAATGATGCCCACTGTGTTATGACATCACCGGAAACAACACCAGCTCGGTTTGTCCAGTCCGCTCCCCAGTATAGTCCATCAGGGTTTTGATTTTCACCAACGATGGACTGGGAACCGTATACGATAAGCTTGTAGCCACTGGACTGAAGGCCATGATATACGCTAAGAATGTAAGTCGGATCTTCTGCTGTTTCAGTATCCCAGGCGACCAGGCACCCATCAGGTGCATCAAGGACGTGTAGTTGAGATACCGCGGTGATAACATCTGCTGTTGAACTAGCGGCAACTGGGTTACTTCGTACGAAAATGGGGAGCCGGTAGCGTGCGCGCTGGGTTTCAAGCTCAGCTTTCGTCCACACGTGAAACGTATCACCGCCGATATAAAAAGCTACACCATCTGTTGCAGGTGGGTTAGCTGGTGGAAAGGCGGCATCGTAAAAGGTCAAAGTCACACGTGTCTCCTGGTATCGCCGTTACTACCGTGTGCATCGTTGTTTTGTGTCACATGTATTTTCATTTCTCGATGTCGTTTATCCACGTGATCTGCGGTGAGTCCGGTGGTAACCAAAGAAAACGTGGCGGCAAACAACGGGATAACAGTCAACATCATCAGCGCTGACAACACGTATGGTAGCCAGCCATGTGGAACAGCTGGACTGTTACCACTTGTGGTTGCAACACCGGTAGCGTAGTACAGCCCTTGTCCTAGTGATATGCTATTCGCGAAAGCGTATGCGACGCCGAGGCAGACGTCCAGCACGACGGCTAGGATAAGTACCTTTACTGCTTGTTGCTTATGAACATTCATACTTCATGATCCAGGCGAAGGCTGATGTTTTTGAGGTGTGTGCAGATTTCTTCGAGTATCTCACGTTCTGATCGTTCTGGTCGAGCGAGATGCTGATGTTTACCACACCATGGTGTACCATTAATGCGGTGTTTGCCCAGGCGCCAGCAACCGTCCATGTGACAGTTATGAACGTGCCACATCGAGGTAACAGCACCGAGCAGCGTAAGCACAGTAAGTGCCGGGATGAAACCTGATTCAAGCTGGTATGTCCACGGTGTACCCTGTGGTACTGGCCAGATACCAAGAGCGAACCGAGTACCGAATGGATGAGTAACAGCAACAATGATGAGCGCAATAGTAAGTGCAGTAAATACTGCTAGTATCCACTTTACCGCGCTCATCATGCGCCTCCGGGGAGCGTTACCGCGCATATCAGAACAGCGATAACAGCCACGGTGACTACTGCGCTTACTGCCAAGATGGAACGAAACCGGGTACTGGTAAATGGTACTGGCCGAGCAAAAGCGATAATAACAGCTATAACCGCACATATCGTAAGTGACAGTGCAATTGCCACGGCGCCATGTACCATCGCGAATGGTATGGCAGGAAGCACGCAACCGATACCAGTTGCCAAACCGAGTATGGCGGATGACTGGAAACCGCACCGAGAATCAGACAACCACTCAAAGCCAGTCATTGACACAGCTGATGAAATACCACTCGAAATAGCGGCTGGCAAGACGAGTGCGGGATGACCAGACAAGTAAAAAACAGTACCAAGGAGGCTAGTCATACCATCACCGAGGCCGAAGATAACAGGTCGTATCAGGTCGCGATTACGTGGGGTTACTTTCATCGTCTTCTACCATCTGAATTGGCTCGGTACCTGGATGTTCATTTCTTCTTACCCCGCGAACTTGCTCGATAACGATCATTACACCACGCCAGATGACAATAATACCGACTAGCCAAAGTGCGACTACCTCTACCCATAGTGCTGCTGAATCTGAGGTGATATGCATGCCAAAATCACGCGATAGGATTGATGGAAAAAGTGCGAGTGATATAGCCAATTCAAGAAGCATAATGTTGGAGCCCCAGGCGCTTTTCCACCACGGCCATACTGCACTGATGGTAAGCAAGAAACTAATTGATGACCAGAAAGCGACGTTAAGACCCCAGTTAGCTAGGTTATTGATGATGTCATTCACGACGGCGCGCTCCTTCAATAATCTTTACCAGCGCCTCCGCTACGTGATTCTGATCGTGTAGCTGACGAATTGTCGGTACGATTGTGGCGTGTTCTTCAGCTAGTCGTTCTCTTTGAGTAGCGACATCACTCGCGGCTGTTTCGGCCGATTCTTCCGCGGCTCGTCTCGCTACTTTGATTTCGGCTTCCGTATCCCGGCGGTGTTTCCGAAACCACTTCATGACCGGCTTGCGCTCTCACCGCATTGATTGCGCCAGCAACCAGCTGAAGTGCATCCACGGTTGCATCGCCACGGGAGCTGGCAAGACGAAGCGCATCTCTGGTTCTTTCGTGCGCTTCGCATTCTTTCAGGTAGAGATCTTTCCACTGATCGCGTTCGCTCTCGATGCGATCCGCTTCCTTGGCGGTTATGATCCAGCCGAAAAGATGACTCGCTAGCCAGATACCAGCGACACCCGCATTGGCCAAGTATGGTAGGAGTGTTTCCCACGGTGCACTCACTTCCGGCACACGCTAGCGGTGCCGTATGATACACGTGCTTACCGAGAGATGCGCGAGGTCTAGTCGCATCATGTAGTATACTCCGATCACTTACTCACTCAGCCAAACAAGGCCGAACGTTGACTGGTGACCCGCGGTAACAACAGTGTTAAACGCGCCTCCATTCTGCTGCATGTACTGGGGCTGAACAGTATCGCCAGCTCTCAGGTAGTAAAGGCCAATGGCGTCTGCACCTGGCTCGAGAGTGGTTGAGCTCGCGGAGATGTGCTGGTATACATCTGGTGAACTTGAACCCGCTGGTGTCTGAGCTATGGCAGCTATGCATGATGCTGGTGGTGTAACTGGAACTGACTGGGTGTAACTAGCCACAGCAAGGTACCAGCCATCAATCGGTGCGGTAAACACACTAGTGCTGCTATTCCAGCCGCCATATGAATCACCAGGTGAACCGTGAACAATACCACCAACAGTATTCATGTTGATAACATGGTAAGCATTTTGAGTAAGTGAGGTCTGTGCTGTGGTCTGATACGCGAGCAGGTATGGCTTATACAACAAAAACGAAACATCATTAGTAAGGTGAGTTTGGAACGCAACAGTAAGAGTTGTACCTGATGTTCCAGCTTGCCACCGGTATGATGTATCGGGTGGTGTCCACGTTAGTATGGTATTTGATGGTGCCAATGCTGAAAGCCAGATAAGTGCGAAACGACATTGATCAGGTCCATATGAACTACTCGCCCCAGCATAAGCGGCAAGTGATACCAGATCACCAGCATTCAAGTCCAGCAACCGAGTAATCTGGCACATCGTTGGCACCGTGGTAAATGAGTAAGCAGGACCGTAAAAAACTGTGCTGCCGTTTACCAGGATAGCAGCATAGGCACCCGTGCTTCCTGCTGCAAATGACACCGTACCATGTACCAGGTAAACACCACTCAGCGGTATAGAGTAGCTATGCGAACTTTGCGTCCACGCCGCGTATGTATCAATCTGAGCGATGGTAAGCGCCACTATGGTTAGTGTAGTAGCTGCCACACTGCCACTTATTACAGTAGCAATCCGTAGCATCGGTGGATTGTTTAGCAGCTGAAGTGGGCCACCAATTGCTTGCGCGTTCAATACGATAGCACTGACTTGACTCGTACTATTCCATGTTGGTGGTTCTGGAATTTCGGTGACTGTGGTGCCGCCAGTTAGAATGCCACCATAAAAACCAGAAAACCGAGTTGATTCACCGGAGTAATCAACGCCACCAAAAACGTAATTGTAGTTGCTGCCTGATGAATCAGCACACCAGCCATTAAGCGATGCGATGGTACCGTTGTAGAAACCAAATATATCGAGTACGTAACTGCAATTATGCTCATTGGTTGATGATAGCTGCTTACCACCAATAACCTGGGTAACTGTTGTCCCCGTGTAAGTGATGATAGCGCCAGAAGCACCAGCATGTGTGGTAGCGGAAAACGCTGGAAAACCCCAGACAACATAGTTGCCACCCTCAGTCGATGCGGTACCACCATGCCCGCTGGAACCGGGAACAGCCGGATCTAGGTAACCGTTTGCGTTGTCGAAAGCAGCATCAGCACCAGGACCATACAAACACGAGTTATCAAAATAGTTTCGCCAGTTGCCGCTGCCGCGAAGTGAAGTAGTAACACCACCTGTAGCGCTTTGCTGTGTCAGTTCAACGGCTAGTGCTTCGACAAGTACAGGGCGGTTTGCGTGAAACAAGATACCGGTGGGAGTAAAGTTATTACCAGGATCAAACGTGTACAGCGCCGTATTCATTGCTTTAGCAGTAAGCGGCTGGAATGAGTCGAAGAAAGGTGGATCTAGTGGCATACCTTCACCTCCACTCCGATGTAATTACCAGGCAAGAGTAGTTGAACCTAGTGTGTCCTGGTCCGCACCACCATCAGGAATTAGCACCGTGTTTTCCTGGATGTAGGGTGACAACTGGTATGATGTATTCCAGACCCCAGGACCGATTTCATGCGTAACCTGTTCACAGATAACTGGAAGTGAGTATGCTGGCGCACCTATTGGACGCCGGTTTACCACAGCAATATCAGACAAGTCAAATTGCAAAATTGATGAGAATGATTGTGGATTTGTGGCTGCATCAACTGTGATATTAGAAGCACGTAGTTGTGGCTGCTTGTATTTGGCTAGGTACCAGTAAGCCACGTCATAAGCATCTTGAGCGGAGCTACCATTAACTGTAACACTTTGTGGTCCTCGAGCTAGGTAAGACGCGATCGATTGCTGGTCTTTTTCAACCGGCGCAATCAAAGTGTTGGGACCTTGCGTCAGCGTTGCCTGCGTTACGTTCTGCAGGTACGTGTTATCATAGTCAAGTCCAAGGCTTCGCAAGTATGGTATTTCAGCACTCGCGTTTACCAGTGTTACGTGTTCCGCGTAGAAACTCGCATCAGCACCCGAGATACCGAGGAATGGGTAAGCCGCCACCGCAGTTGATGGTGCAGTAGCGGTAAGCGTAATAAATGTCCAGGTTGCTGGCTGTATTATCATAGTCTCGGTGGCTGAACCATCAGCCACACCGCCTGCTGCAAGCCAGTAAATACTAATCGTCGTATTGGTTTGCTCGGTCCAGACCCAGGCACTGACTGTGTAACTATTGTTTCCGATGATGCTTGCTGGTGAAGTTTGCTCCCATATCCCACCAGTGGTTCCACCACCACCGCCACCAGCCTCATCGAGAATTGGGTCATCAAGTTCATCATCGATGTCACTACCGGCTTCATCGAGGATGTCGTCGACGTCAGTTTCAGTATTCGGCGTTAGTGGATACGCGGTAATACTAGCTTGAGCGGTAAGAAGTGATACGCTGATACCAGGTGATGGTTCAAGTGGAACACCTGGTACCATGATGCCAGGTACCGCAATACCTGGTACAGCGTTACCAGCGTTTACACTGACACTGCCACCAGACTCATCGAGGATGGCATTGCCAGCTTCATCGAGAACATTACCGCCTGCTTCATCGAGGATTGCGTTGGCAGCTGCGATGATTGGTGGGTAAGCGGTGGAAGTCGATTGTGCAACAGACAGATTGACGACCACGGCACCTGTTGGTGCAGACTCGTCATATACCTGGTTGCCAGCCTCATCGAGGATGCCATTACCGGCCTCATCGAGGATTGCATTATGACTTGTTTCTGGTGTTGGTGCGTAAGCTGCAACATTACCTTGTGCAACTGCTAGTGATACGTTCTTACTGCCAGCCTGTGCTATGGTGTAAGCAGTGCTGGTAACTCTCGCAACAGGAAGTGTTATCGTACCAGGACCGGTAATACTATGCGCAGCTGTGCTAACCTGAGCAACAGGGAGTGTGATCGGTCCAACTACTGAAGCAAAAGAGTGGGATGCCTCATTAACTCGCGCGACAGGGAGAGCAACACCAGCACCAGTTATCGCTATTACTGGGTAGCCAGCTTCACTTACCTGCGCTCTCGGGAGTGAACGACCAACACTTGAACCAACAGTGTGTGATGCGATGCTGGTTTGAGCGACAGGAAGCGCAACAGTTTTGGCACCTGTGGTAAGCAAGTGCGCAGCTTCTGTTACCTGAGCTGTTGGCAGGTTAACAGCAACGTTGTTGAGGCTGGCAATCCATACCCCAGAATAACTGGGATACATGGATGATACCTGTTCATACCAAACGAGACCAAGTGAATCTGTAAATGTAACATTAGCATCACCAGTGGTATAACGAGAGTTGGCCGATATTATGGCCACAAGCAAAGTGCCACTTGTTGGTGGCGACAAGAAAACAGCTGTCTGGGAGACGCTTGTCGTTTCAAAGCCAGCGGGAGTAAGACCAACAGCTGTTGCAGTAGCTGTTTCCGCAAGAGTACCAGCAGCTAGGATCTCCGTTATCGCCGCAGTAAAGTACGCGTTATCAGGCGCGGATCCACCTAGAGTAACTGCACTATTCGCAGTTGTGGTACTTGTACCCCGAAATGTACCGTAGATAATTTCATTAGGCGTATCTATGGTATTTTGTATGAACGTGGTACCAGAAGCAGCAGTGTATGCTGAAGTGCCAGAAACAGCGAAATTTGCGGTTACCGCACCGTAAACAAGACTACCAGAAGCAGTTGGTGTTAGCGAAATTGATGGTGCCTGTGATACACCGCCACCGTAAGTAAAGTTAAACGCGGCGTTGTTAAAGATGTACTCAGCTGATGTCGCACCGCTAATCATCTTAACCGCCAACACTACACCTGGGGTACCCTCAGGGTAGTTAACGGTTGCGGTAACTGAGTATTTTGCTACTGATCCGGTAATGGTAAGAACGATAAAACCGACGCTAATATCACATACTTGCGGGCTGGTAAAAACAGGCGTTGGTAGCCCAGCGATAACACTTCCCAGCGCGTCATACAATCCAACAGCGCACGGGTAGACAACTGTTCCCGGCTGAGTTGGAAGCGCCTGCCCGAACACTGGGATTTCGTAGTTCAACCCAGCTGGGTAAACAACGTTCTGGTAACCAGCATTACCTGCACTGGCAACTGCGCCAGCGATTACCAGTACAAGTTGAGATGAGCTTGCGCTTGGATAGCTAGTCGTATATGAAGTAGCATTTGTGCCACTGGAACCGAATGAGTGACTGACGATTGTCGCTGCAGGGTATGCCGCTATGTATGCCGCAATACTGCACGTTGCAGCCATCGTGACGGTGTAACTGGCTGGTTCACTACCAGCTGTCTTATAAAAAACGCTGACACCAGACGTGGACAACGCTGTCCAGCCGGATGGTGTGTCTGCCGATACCGCAGTTCCCGATGTACTACCGCCAGTCACCGTCATAACCAACAGGTTTCCTGTGGTATACGTCAGCGGTGGGGTAATAGTAATCGTTGTTGCTGAACCGTTAAGTGGTGTTGTCGCGATGCTGTAGCTAATCATCGCAGACATATCAGTTCGCCTTATTCCAGTACATGGTAAAGCTGCCAGCAGACTTATTAAATGGACCTGGGTACTGGTTAAACCCATCGGTACTAGTAATAACGCTGAATACTGGAATCGGGTTATTGCTGATAGCTGGCGTTGTTGAAATACTCGTAAAAGGAATTGTATCGTAATCAGGCAACTGGTATGGTAGTTCTTGTTCAATGCCAACAATTGCGTTCCCAACTGGGTAAATCCATCCCCAGGTTGATGGCACGCCTGTTGTAGCGTTGTAAGAGACGCAGCCAACGTTGGTTCCGAGAACACTTTTAACCTCAGTGTAGCTCCAACCCTGGGTGTGATTAGTAATTATCGCATACCAGAATGTGCCATCACAATCAAGTGTCAGTGATATTGAATTCCCAGCGCCGGTTGGGAATGCTGTTGTACTCCACAATTCACCTGCACCACCACCGCCACCAAACCACCACGACCAGCAGCTTGTGTTAACATTCCCTGTGTAACCGCTGCTAGCTGACATGAAAATGCCAACCTGGTAAATATCTGCGACACCAATCCACACTGAACAGTCAGATGACGTGTTAACTGGCATCGATGATGGAATAGTAAAGGTGGCTGATATCCCCGTGTATGAGGTATGTTCAAGAAATTGATAGCCGGTTATGTAGACACCAGCGACTGGCACCACGACGAACGTGGCGGCAGCACCAGCCCAGGCAGAGCTGGTACCGGAAGTTCCGGAGTAAGTATAGGTAGTAGCACCAACAGCTTGCCGGTAACCAGAAACACCGCCGATAGCATGCGACCCAGCACCGACGATGTCTGTGTAAGATGTTTCATTGGTCCACCCACTAGCGGTGGCGGTGATGCTGCCGGTATTACTGACGATGGTACCGATACCCACGATGAAGTGAGTGTAGTAAGGGATGGTTGTCCCGGTGGCTGTTGACGTCCAGCTGGTGCTAGTACCACTATCACTCGATGAGGTGTCGTAGAAAATAGATCCGGATACCTCATATACCCAAGCAAGGATACCTGCCGTGGTCGTGATGATAACCACGGATGTTGCTGCTCGAGCTATGTTCGTGTTTGACCAAACTTGAGCATTGTTGGCGCTTGATGCCGATACTTGAGCGTAGGTATCGATGGTTCCACCGAGTGCGATACTGGTGACACCACCACCAAAGAAACCGCACATGGCAACGATAAGGCCGTTGCCAACCACGGTGTTCTCAGGTAGAGTAAGAGTAAGCGACGTGCCCGTGGTGTGGCCCGAGATTACCTGGCGGAAACCGGTACTTGATCCAGTTACCGGATACGCTGCTTCACTAACCGGAATCACAGGTAGTGATACATGCTGGTTAATGCCCTGGAGTCCGAGCGGGTACGCTGATTCAGCCACCTGGATAACAGGGAGGTTAATGGTAACAGGGCTGTTAGTTTCCCGGAGTAGGACAGCGATACCATAGATATCAGATGCTGTTCCAGCCCATACCGGCTGCTGTGCTGAGTTAGCGCAACTCGCGTTCCAGCACGCGCCATTGCCGTTGCCATCAACCTGGTACGTGTAACCACTCGTGGATCCTGCTGTCGCTGAACTCGAGTTGAACGCGTACCCGAAGTAGAGTTCACCTGATCCGTGACCAGGTGTCAGTGATGGAAAATCAAGAGTACTCGTTGATACGGTACCAGAAACATCCAGTATGACATTAGCATACCCGGCAGTGGTACTGAATTCCGTCCAGAATAGCCTGATCGTTGGGCTACCCGTGTTGAATGTTACTGTAACTGTCGCAGTTGAGGTACTGGTAACCTGGCCGATAAAGATCGTGGAAACATACAAACTGCTCGTTGCAGGGAGCGCGGTATGTGCGACGAGTACTGACCAGGTGACGTTGGTGCTGGACAAAGCGGTGGCATAGTCGGCCACTGTTTCCGAGATAACCTCAACCAGTATCAGGTCACCGACGGTGCTGGGTGTCATGGAGAATGTTGAGGTTGTGGCATAGTTGTAGTTGGTTCCACCACCGAATGCCACGTCTCACCCGCCATATCACTTAAGCTTAGTCAACGTATGCTTATCAGTGTGGTTTTATACCGCTGCGGTAAACGTTACCAGACCACTACCGTTAACATCGAGAGTAAATGTTGCGCTAGATACAGATTGCGAACCGCCAAAGTCGAATATAGCGAGCAATGGCCGAGTGGCATCAGTAGTAGAACTATCTGTTTCATCGTGAATCCAGCCGTACACAGTGGAAAATGTTGCTGATGACCACGCTGGATTTGCCGCAGTGAATGTACCGACAAGACCTGAGTTTGTCCAACTGACACTTGTCAATGCCTGCCGAGAATATCCACCACCTGATACTTCTGCTAGCGCGCTGCCGTTGTTAGCGAGTAGCTGGGAAACATACTCGTATCCTTCACTCGTGCTCCGGGTAGCCAATGTGCCTGTAGCGATGAGACCGACCTCAAACGTGTCAGTGCTCATGTTCACACCTTTTGCACCGAGGTGATTAAGCATGAACGATGGCTGGAAGTAAGCTGCTAGTGCCATGTGTTTCCTCCATAATTAGTCGTTCTCTGTGTTAACTAATCAATTACACAGAAAGCGGCATTAAGGTATGGTGAGTTAGCTGGTGGTTCCTGTGTAACTGATATGACACCAGAAGGCACACTTGACCAGCCAGCTTCACCGAAGATGAAATCAGGGTTTAGGTTCAGTGTCCGGATTGCGTTATCACCGAGTATCATACTCACAGGCTGGCGGTACAGCGCCGGTCGTGGTAGTACCACGAGGTTACCATTCGCGTTACCGAACCAGGTTGCACCTGACGATTGTGCATCACTGTTAAGCGCGTCAGCAAACGAGTTACCACCGGTACTGTAAGCAGCAGACAACTGGAACGCATCAGTAATACCACCGGGGCCAGCTTCATTAAGGTTTGACTGGGCCCATGCTTGGTACCGGCCAAACCGTTGCATGATACTGTCACCAGCGAAGCCAGTATTACCTGAGTTATAGTGTGAAGCATACCGAGTAGCGCCGAGTTCATTAGGGTAAACGCTGCCGTAAGCGAGAGAGTAATTCCAGCGAGCGTGAGTGGTACCAACTGAGTAAGTAGCGGCACCAAAAGTAACTGCGGTAATTGGCCCTGTCAACAGGTCAATTCCACCCATGATCGCATCACCGTTTAGGTATACTGTCAGATCGCCAGTTGAACTAATATCGAGCGCCAGGTGACACAGTGTGTCAAGTGGAAATACCGCGAAACTAGTGTTAATCGTCGTTGACTGTGACCATTGAACAAAACAAACGGTTGTTCCACTATCATCTGTTCCAGGAAAGTAAACACCAACAGCAGCAACCCAGCCGGGCGCTAGGTTCGCGACACCGTTTGATTCGATGTATGGTTTACCGAAGAACTGGATAAGTGGCGTGGGCTGACCACCAGGTTCCGTGTTTTCTACACCAGGTACCGTGGTCCATAGTTCAAATGCCATACCGTTTGTCTGGCCGATAACCGGTAGCTCATAGTCTGGGCCGTATACCGCACCAGATCCACGCAGCGGTGTTGTAGTGTAGTTACTGTAGCTACTAACACCCATGCCGGTACCAGAGTCACCCTCGAAGTTAATTGTCTGGCCGGTTTCTACTGGTACATCTCCAGATAGGTAACTTGCGGTACGCTGGTTTACTCTCGAAGTATTAACAACAATCAAGCCGCTGGCGTCAGTGGCAGTCGATTGAGCACCGTTAATCGTGTTCGCTGTTATCTGGTATGATTCGCTAAATGGGAAACACGCATATGGTTCATCGGTTAGGATTTCACCTTGTACCGCTGATGGCATGTTAACTGCGTTGGCAATACCCACGGTATCCGTCGCTACCATAGGGGAAAACCCCCATTGTGGCAGGTCAGGCCAAGTCTGCGGCCAGCGTTCCACGTAGCCGTAGCCGATGGGGAATCGTTGCCCTTCCCAGAAAGCTGATACACGGACTGGAGTTTGTAGCTTAACAAGGCCGGTTTGTATCCCAGCGACACCAACGGCAAGTGCTGCTTCCGCAATGTAGAATGTTGTGGCGTTTGATGGTGTGCCATCAAAACCACCAGCGATAATGGCAAAAACTGCACTTACCGGTGCTGTTACCTGGTCGGTGGTTACCTGTATCCAGGTATTTGATGGTATGGCGGTAACAGCACCAGTAGTGGAACTAATTGAGTTGCTGTTGACGTCAAACCACTGGATGATAGCGATGGCACCTGATGCCCAGCCAACGGGTGAGTATATCCAGAATGAGAAAGTGTAGGTTGGATTAATATACCTTGCCAGGTTAATCAACGTACTTGACTGGAATCCAGGCGAGCTCGCGGTACCAGATGGTGTAACCAGCATGGAGTATGAAGCGGTTACGTTGATTCCAGTAGCGTAACTGTAGGTATCTGATTGAGACAGCGTGGCATCATTAACCGCAACCCAGCCGTGAGTATTAGACTGAAATGACATGTTAGTGTTAAGTGCGTTACTGTAGTAGTGGCTACCAGGCCACGCAGGATCAAAAGCACCATCAACGTTGTTCAACAAGACATTCATCTCGCCAGCTTCTGGTGTGGCGAGTTCATACTGACGCCCTCGAGTTACTGTGATTCCAGCAACTTCACCACCAGCGATGGCACGTTGAGTAATATCAGTCCACTGGCCATCAAGAATACTCTGGGAAAAATCACCGGGTGTCGTACTGAATGCTGCTTCTACTCGGACAACCGGGAAATTCGGGTTACCATTCCACGGTGGGTAGCTTGTCTGGCTGATACCGATCATTACACCAGCGCCAGTAATCGCACCACTCTCTGCTGTAAATGATACGCTTACACTACTTGACTCGGTAAATGATGCGTATGCAGAAATTAGGCGACTTGGAACAGGGAGAGATATCCACGGTGATGCTGGGAAATTAGTCGAGCTTGTCTGACATAGTGCACACACGAAACAGTAGTCAGCTTGCTGTGCCACAGCTGAGAATGTAATATCTGTGGTTGACAAGCTCGTGTATGGCACGGTGAAATCAATAACGGAAGTGTAACCTGCCGGCAAGCCGGTAAATTCTGCTACAACACAATCAATTTCACCAACGTAGCCAGCAGCTGAAATGGACCACCAGCCCGATGATGGAATCGCAAGTGCGTTATCACATACCCAGATCGCGGTACGAAGCGGCATATCTGGTACGTTACCGGTGTCTCCAATTAGTCGCCACCAGTTACCGACAGAGTCACATACGGTCATTGCAGGCATTACAGCGGATGATGACATGGTTGCCGTGCTGGTGATGATTGAGGCAAACGCTACCAGCATGTTACCCGCTGTATTGAGCAGGTTAAGAGACTGTGGCCCGATATTACTCGTTGGTGATGTTGGGAGCCAGTAATTTGAAGTGGTCCTGACCAGTGAAAATGCCATGGCTACCCACCAGGCCGCATCGTGCCGGTTACAGCCCCTGAATTCCTGATGTTATAACGGAATGTTTGTTGTTGAACTGCAGACCATAGTTCTTTATCATTTACTTTTCCTGATACTTCACTGCGCAAGTTGACAACAATCGGCTGAGTGGTACTTGCTACAGTTCGATGGCCACTACTTAGACTTGCAGTCCCTGCAGTTGCGGCACTGGACAGCTTCCCAGCAGCTTGTGATACTCGTCCCGCACCTGATTCCATTCCTCTGGCCAGGCCTTCTGCTACCATCAAACCATGCTGGATCATGACCCGAGATGGTGAACTGATGCCAAGTTCTTTCTTCAGCGTTGACACCATGTTAGTAGCGATTTTCTGCATCTCAGTGTTGATAGCTGATTCTTGCGACTTAAGACCGCTTAGGAAACCAGCACTAGCCTGAGAACCACCTTCATACATGATGTTGGCAGCAGATTCACCGAGTGATGTTGACATTGCACCGATTTGGGTTTGAGCGGCGTTAATCTGGCCTATTTGAGCGAGGTTCGCACCGGCAAGTTCAGCTGCGAGCTGACCGCCTTGAACCGGCCCCATCGCAATAATCTGGCTGATGTAGTTTTTATTCAGCCCCATCTTAGCGATTTTCTGCAGGTTTACTTTAAACGAGCGAATCTGGCCCACGTCACCGCTTAGCGTGGAAATAATCTGGTTAACGCTGGCCACGCCACCACTGCTATTTGTCATAGCTGAGCTAAGGTCGAAACTCGATACGGTAGCAGCAGCTGTTCCCTGAGCGAACTGAGCAGCATCAGCAATTTCGTGCGCGATGTTAGTACGCTGGGTGGCAAGTTTGGTAAGCGTGGTATTATCGTTTGACAACCACTTTGAAAGCGACGATTCTTTGGTGGTGCTGATGACATCACCAGCTGCAGCTGTCTTCAGCGTATCATTAATCGATGAAATTACCGTGGAAACTTGAGCTGCAGTGCCTTTTGTTAGTTCTTTTTCCATGCCACCAGTAAGTGCACTGTTAAGTGCGTTACTCAATTGTGATTTCAATGCGCTTTGCTGTGCACTAGAAATAGCGCCAGTCAAAGCAGCAATAGTAATCGTGTTACCAATCTGGCTGGCTGTGGCTTCTACATGTGCCTTGCTGCCATTCATGCCAAGCGCCAGACCAGTCATGATCTGAGTACCGATTTCAGCGAACACGGTACTCGGTGAAAAAACGCCGAGAACAGTTTTTGCCGCGCCAATAATACTCTTACCAATGTTTTCAACGGCTTTTATCGGATCAGTTGCAATTGCTTCAATACCACTGACCAAGCCGTGGATAACATCTTTACCGGCGTTAACAAGCCATGTTGCAGCATTCTTGAAGTAACCCAGGATGTCTTTACCAATTTTCTTTACCCATTTTATAACATCATTGTAACCGGTACTAAAGGCGTTTACAATTTGTTTCCAGTGCGTGGTAACGAATACGACAACAGCTACAAGTGGTCCACCGATAATTGAAATTATCAGCTTCCAGTGTATTTTTACAAAATCAATAACGTCATTAATAGCAGTAGTAAAGAAGTTTTTAATTTGTTTCCAATGCGTGGCTACCAGAACAGCGATAGCAGCAATTGGACCACCGAAGATAGCAACTAGCAACTTCCAGTGGGTTTTAACAAATGAAATAACATCACCAACACCTTTTTCAACAGCGTGAAGTGCAGTGAGGAAACCAGTTTTAAGTGCTCGGCCAACGTCATTAACCACATCACGGAATGTTTTAAAGTGAATATAACAAAGAATCACGATGGCAACAAGTGCAATAATTGCGATCGTGATAATCACGATGGGGTTCATATCCATGACAAAGTTAAATGCTGCCTGAATACCAGTCCAGACCTTAGTTGCTGCAGCACTTATCTTCGACCAGATTGTCCAGCCTTTAATCGCGGTAACAGCTTTGGTAATGTTGCCGCCGAGTGTTCCCCACATTCCAGTTGACTCAGCTGCTGCTTGATCAGCATCATTCATCCCCTTTTTCAGGTTGCCGAGTGATGCCGATGGATAACTTAGTGCTTTCTTGATGGCCCCGCCGGCGGTACCCCACGGTCCAGTAGCCTCGCTGGCGGCTTTCTTAGCGTCATTGAAACCACTACTAAGGTTTTTGAGGTTCTTGGTTGTCGTCGTGATAGCCGTGTAACCACCCTTAAGAGTGGTAAACCCTTTACTCACTACACCGAAAGCCTGGCCTGCGATTGATTTATACATCATGAGGTTCATGATGTTTTCAACCAGCGCACCGTGTGTTTTCATGAATGCGTTGGCAAACTGCAACAGACCTGGCACGTACTTCATCCAGACCATGTTTGAGTCACTACCAGCCATATCACCGATAAATTTGCCGGCAATTTCAACGAGGTTTTTCAGTTCATTAACAACAGTCGGACCATTTGTCTTAACCATCGTCATGAACTCAGCAAAACCCTGTGTCTTCGACAAGCCCGCAGCCCACTTGTCGAAACCACCTGTCATGCTGGTAAGGCCACTCAACACAACCTGAGCGAATGGTGCAAATGCTTCGAGCAAGTGCCCGATGCCGCCAGCCAAATTCATGATTGACTGAAGAATTTTCTGGATTGCTGGACCAGCATTCTTCGACATAGTCGTCATGAATGATACTAGTCCACCTGGCTGGCTAGTAAGCTTAACACCAGCACGGTTAGCAATTTGCCTCATCCCATTCGAGAAACTTTGTGCTGGTGCCATCGCAGCCCTGAGCTCGTTAACAATACTGGTCAGCGCTTTTTCGGTTGGCGGCAAGAAAGGCTGAAGCAGTTGCAACGCGCGCGGTAGCAGGCCGATACCCGCGGCCATAATCTGCGATACGCCGGATGAGTTAGCTTTCTCGAATGAAGTAAGGCTGGTTTTTGCGGTGGTGATTGACTGAGCAAGTGCAATCTGCCCGCTGTTCAAGCCTGCATATGCTGCCTTAAGCGCAGCAACCTTCGTGGCTTGTGCTTGCGCAATTGACCCAGCTTCACCTTGAGCCACGAGTTGTCTTTGGAATGCTGTGGTTGCTGTGTCGGCAATTTTCGCATATTGCGTTTGAGTAGATTTTACTGAAGAAGCGTAAGCTGTATTGGCAGCAGCAGCGGCTGTGGCAGCTGTTGATGCGGTGGTAAATGAGCTCTTCGCAACCAAGGCGAAAGCACCGAGACCGATACCAGCTGCAGCGATGCCGGATAGGAGACCACCGGTGATAGCAATAAGCCCAGCAGCCATCGGTTCCAAAGAACTAGTAGCGAAGCCGGCTATCACCCAGATCTTCTTGAGCATCCCCATTTCCATGAAACTCTGGTTAGATGCATCTTCAGCTGATTTTGCCACCTTTTCATTTGAGTCAGAGAGACTTTTATTCGCGTTGGTAATCGCCTCTTGCAACGCTGCCAACTCGAGATCAGCTTTGATCTGGCTCTTCGTAGCATCTGTAGCAGCTTTTGTCGCGACAGTGAGTTCAATCTCACCATCAGCGTACTTGCTAGCCGCGTCTTTTGCGATGTCCATGGCAGCAGCAGCCCTATCTGCCGCTTCCATGGTCTCCAGACCCATCTGCCGAGCCTTCAACGCTGCGGTATCGGTCCGGTCACCGAATTGTTGAGTAGCTGCGATGGCTTTCTGCAGCGGCTCAGTGTACTGCGTGATGTCAGCGGTAAACTTAGCTATTGCGGGAGGCAACTCGGTGGCCACGGATCGCCTCCACTCAGCTATTTACATCACGGTGGTAGTGTGGTATAATGGAACTATCAGGAACAAGGAATGGAGCAAGAAGTGATCGAAGAAATGGATGCGTTCCAACAGGCAATGTATGACGCCACGGTCGCAGGTATCACCAGGTTTGATCCAAATCGTTTCCCTGAGAAGAGCTACTACTGGCTGAGGAAGTATCAGGAAGAGCTGGCAAAGTACGCGGAAGTCATTTAGTACAAACCGCACGCGTTCTTGAACGCACTAATCGCCGCATCACGTGCCTTCATCTGCCACTTCAGCTGTGCCGGTGCCACGTACGGCCGAGGTGGCAGGTGAGACTTGTGACCTTTACCAGCCCAGCCGCCCAATTCCTGGATTCTCGCGTACACCGTCGTACCACCCACGGTCGCGGTCCACTGTCCATTACCTGTTGGTTCCAGCCTCGTCATCTTCACGGACCGACGAAGTTGACCGCTGATAAGCGATGGTGGTGAGCCAGGTGGTGATGGAGTTGGTGTACCAGCTGGGTGAGACGACCGGCTTAGCTCGAGTTGGACACCACGAATGAGAACCGCACCAGACGCCTTCGCCGCTGCTTTTGCTGCCTCATCTGCGTGATCAATCAGGCGTTGTAGTGCGTCTTCGAGACTCTCGAAGCCAGTAGCCATGCTTACCTCCGACGTGGGCCAGATGGTGGTGAAGAAGCGTTACCTTTCTTTTCGATGGCATGTGCTTCTGCTGCTTCGATTTCCGGCCACCACGTCACCGCATCAAGTGACGATTCTTCGGTCATCTCTTCAGTGAACCCATACGTCCTGGCGAAGAATCGCTTTGTGAAGGTATCAGGTGGCATTTTCTCCGGGAGTGGCAATTCATACTTACCATTACTCATGAAGAGGCCGCGGAGGCGGGTGACGTCTCGAGGTTTGGGACATCCACCACCTTGGCTAGCATTGGTGCGAAAATCTTTTCGAGTGCGTTCCAGTCATCGATATCCAGTGCTTCACCGAAAGCATCACGAACATGCTCGTGCCACAGCTTCGAACTGCCGGTGCACTCCGGACACGCATGACGACTCGGTAGCTCATCTGGCAGTGACCAGTCTTCCAGCAGCCGAGATAGCAACGCTGTTTCCATGAGTGACAACGTGCCACCAGATGCCTCACCGGAACCGACGATGCTGACAGCATTCTGAACGGCGAATTTATCTTTGGCGCGAAGTGCGGTTCTAATCTCTGCTGTTGCACCAGAGGGCAGGTCAACCTTCATGTCACGACTCTCCCATCAAGAGACGTTGGGTATTTACATCACCACCATGATGTGGTATAATGTACTTAATCGCAGGAACAGGAATGAGGTAAAGATGAGTGAGTCCCGTACCACCAAGTTCAACAGCGTACGAGTACTAAGCGCCGTCAAGAAAGTGTATGCAAGCTACATCATCGCCACCACGTGTGATTTTCCAGTCCTCCGTCAGGATCAGCGAAAGAACTGGCAGATCGTGTGGGAGGATGGACCCGTGGAGTGGGCGGTGTATTTCGCTGATGCCTGTCCACTCGGGTCTGACAGCCCAGATAAGGCAACACCAGTTCGTGACGCATTTTCTGGCGTTGCACAGTACCCGGCTCCCACAGGCATTCCGAGTGGCTTGCTACTCGAGCCGCAGAGTGATCACGTTCTCGGAGTCTACATGGTGTAGGCCCATCCATTACACCAGCAGCTTGGTATTTACATTAACGTGATGCTATGATATAGTTGTAACTAAGAACAGGAACGGGAGAAAAACCAATGAAATGCGCATCAGTTGACTTCGATGGTGTACTTCACTCATTTGAGCTAGGCTGGCATGACGGTCTTATTTATGGTCGCATCGATGTCAGCCTGATCACAGATCTTCAGGAAGCCGGTTACGCGGTTGCAGTTTCCACCTGCCGCTCGGTCATCCAGACCGGTGAAGTACTTCGCTCCCACGGCGTTTTGGTTTACATCGACAGGAGCCGTGTTTGCACGTCCTGGAATGATCCACGTCGAGTCCTAGTCACCAACATGAAAGTTGCAGCTTCAGCTTACATCGATGACCGGGCGATCAACTACCGTTTCGATCGAAAGTCTGGTTCTCGCAGAGAAGATGTAGTTGATCTGGTACGAAGCATGTCCTACCACCTGCAATGATACTCATACCTCACGCAATCACAGTACCAGCAGCCTGGCTGCTGGTACTCTTGTTTACACCACCGGTAACAGATGGTATAGTAGTACACAGGAACACGGAACGATGACTGGAGAGGCACTTGCAGATTAACGTCACCGCGGAGCAGTTTGAAGCACGGGCTGAGTACCTGGACAGCCTGACACTGGGACGTAAGATGTTCCGTATCAATGAGCTGAGGTTGATGAAACCATCATTTCAGCGAACACCTAACAAGCAGCACATCACGAAAATCGTAAATGAGTGGCAACCACACCGTTTCGATGACCCTGTCGTGATCATCTGCTCAGATGGTACTCATCTTCTCGATGATGGCCAACATCGCGTTGAAGCAGCTGCAGTTAAGCTCGGCGAAGATGCTGAAATCCTGTGCCGAATCGGTTACAGTGATACTCCTGGCCTAGAATTTGTCGCACTTAACAGCACTCGCCGGCTCGTAACGGCGTACTGGAAGCACACGGCTCATCTGTCAGATGGTGAGGATATCGCTGTTGGTGTTACGGCTATGGCTAATAACCACGGCCTGAACATCACCAAGGGTAACACACCGCGTACCATCAGTGCGGTTAATACAGTTACTAATTTGTACCAGCGAGATCAACTGGCACTCGACAGGACACTGTATGTGCTAGCCAATGTCATCGAAAACCGTGAAGATGAAGTTGGTTGGCTAAAAGCCAATGTCATCCAGGGAGTATGGTATGTCATCCATAGTTATGACTGTGATGACAAGCTCATGATCCGCGGTCTCAGTAAGATTACGCCAGAACGAGCAGCACCATACAGCGCGAACGACACGTCACGCAACGCAAGTGACATCATCATCGCTTACAATAAGGGTCAACGGGATAACAGACGAATTAACATCGCACAGCCACGTGAGGTGGAGTACTGATTAGTAAGTGGGAACGTTATTCGTCAAACTGACGGTAATTGGTCCGAGACCACCAGATCCACCGATGTTCGTGGAGTTGGCGATGCACTGGATCTCATCATCATATCCGACTAGTACCGATGACCGGTTTGGCTTTGCACTCGTGTAACCAGCTTCCTGAGCATTGATAACAACCTGGATCAGGTTGGTACCACTGAGGCCGTTGGTAACGGTGACCTGCATCGGTGGCTGCTCGTTTTGAAGCATGCGTGTCAAACCGGTTTCATCAGTTGCCACCGAGTACATGAGTGAAGCTGTGGCATCGAGTGTACCACGGGCGATGATGAATGGTGACTGAGTACCTTGCGCGGTCCAGTAAACCTGTAGCTCTCGTTTGATGCTGAAACCATATTCGCCTGCCTGCGTCATGGTGCTACCACCGATGTCGATGACAGTTTCCCAAGCAGCGATTGGTACTGCAGGTGATGGTACGTTGACCGGCTTACCGGATCCAGCAGCCGGAACGCTCAGCCACGAGTTACCGCTTACCTTCATCTCGAATAGTTGCTCGGTATTACCGGTAATGTCGACCTGGCTGCAGCACAAGTCTGAGTAAGAACGAGCACCTGTCACCGCAGTGATGCCAGTGTAGTCTGTCGCGGTGAGCAATGGTGGCTGGCCGCTGCCGCTGTTGAGGATAGCGAATGTGTGGGTATACGGCCCCGCCACCGTCCACGCGGAACCGGTGGGGTGAGCGAACCGAGTGGGCGTATTCGCGAAGCTGATAACGGTGCCGGTGATGGCGCTGATGATGACGACCTCAGCGATGGAACCGGTATCGAGTTGTACCGTGGAACCGGTACCGTAACCCGCTACTGATGACACGGTAGCAGACACGCCCCCGATGGGGATGGTGCCACCGAATGAGACGCCGTTGGTTGGCGAGCTGCCAGTTGATGACATGTCACCGAAAGTGTTATCGAGAAAATATCCCTCAATATCACCGTAGAATGGGCCACCGTAGCTGAAAGTGGCATCTTCCGGGCCTTGGATGAGCTGGAAGACCTGAGCCATTGAACCACGGATGGATGTATCCATCAACCAATGTGGCGTATCCTGTGGTTCGTACGATGACTTATCCAACGGGATGGTGCTCGCCATTCCACTGATGCCAGGATACACACCAGGGAGTTGCGCCACACCTGGTACAGGCTGACGTGACAAGCCGAGGTAGGTAAGAGATGCTGGATAAACAGCGCTGAGCGAGGCGGCAGTCATGCGTACCCCTTCATGTGGTCGTTCTTATGGTATAATGACTACGTCAAGCTCAATGAAGTAAACGTAGGAGTACTGGTATGAATTACGATGATGCACTAACCGAACTCGGTGAGCAGTGGGGTTTTGGAGAAGATGATGCTCAGGCGATGCTCAACCTAGCCGCTAACCTCGGCTGGTGCGCCGTGGCGTGTTTTCCCGGTACCCCAATCACCGTGAAGTACCTGGATGAGCAGTATACGGTGACCACGCTCACGATTGAAACAGCTCAGTAATCGTTAGTGAAATCTGGCCATCATAGCGATTGTAACTTTGATCGCTAAGTGACCGCAGATCTATCTGGTAGCTCATCTTCTCACCCACGTCGATAAGCCACGATTGCGTCTCATCATACGGGTCCACTGCCAGGATCGGGTTCTGACAGGTCCGGAACGCCTTCATCACAGCATCCACGATCGATGGAAACAACGTATCACTGTTCGGGTCATCATCTTGCCCGAAGTACACGATCCACACGTCCATCGCGTGGACGTCGTTCTTCCACCCGCTCGGTGTTCCCGGACCAGTGTTCCGTGGTAGCGTACCAGCGGCTGGACCGCTATTGGTACGTGACTCATCACCACGAGATGGCCAGACGTACGCCGTCGGGATGTCCGCCTCGTCATTCGGGTCTGGCGGAGTGATGTAAGCGGTGAGCGGTGGGATGCTGCCGTAGAGTGGCAGACCGTTGATGATCTGTTGGATGGCGAGCTGGGTGGCGCCGATGGTCATTGACGCCTCCAGGTTGTTTACATCATAATGCGAGTGTGGTATAATAGAACTACCAGCAGGAACCAGGAATGGAGCAGGAAATGAGCAAGTACACGAGATGGTATGGTCCAAAGGCCAAGGCTCAGGGACTGCGCCCGCAGAAGTGGATCGTCAGTGACCTGATCGAGAAGCTTGGTGAACAGTTCACGGTATTCGTCTCATTTGGGCACGTGAACGGTATCGAGGGTTTTGGTCGAGAGACTGGTAAGGTAGAAGATGACCACTTTGTCGTCCGTACAAACGATGGAACTGGTCACGTAATCACGCGTTATCGCCTTGACAGTTCTATTCGCATTCTAGTCAAGTGAATAAAACGGTAATCTGAGTGACGCCGATGGTCATCAGATTACCGTCTCAATGTGAAGGCCTCAAACAGGCTGAGACAAACGGACATCTGATCATACTTGGCTGGTAAACTGACTTTACTGATGGATGAACCGTGGCCTCTGTTTTGGCGGGCTTGATAAAGTACACATCAGCTGTTTACACTACCACGTTGATGTGGTATAATTGAACTATCAGCAGAAACCAGGAAGGATCAAACAATGGACGCAATGGCCGTTGAAGTCCTCGGTCATCTAGAAGTCAAGTTCACCGGCGTGGACATTCGTTGGGAGCCGGCGGAAGACAAGTTCTCACCCGCCCATTACTCGGTCTGGCCAACGTTTTCCGGCGTGGACCGCGAGCGCTCATCTGGTTGGGGCACGGGCAAGAGCCGGCCGCTGGCGAACCGGCTGGCGAAGGCAATCCGAGCTGGTGTGGCCATCGCCGACCTCGAGGTGCTCACCAACGTGAACGGCGAAACATACGTGAGCTATCGGCACGTGGTTGGCGCTCGGCATCTGAACGCGGATCTGAAGCGACTCGGTTTCTAACACCGGCTATTTACATCAGCCTGATGGTTTGGTATAATTGAATTACAGGCAGGAACAGGAATGGAGACAGAACCATGATCGCTTACACGCTCACCATCCACGATGAGAAGTACCCCACGCAGCCGGATCAAGTCGGTGGCATCTTCACGGAACCGGCGAAGGCGATGGACCTCGCCGGACACATCTGGACCACGATGGCAGGCGCAACTGCTGCACCTCTTCACTTCAACTCCTGCGACTCTAGCTACATCGGCCTGGACTTCCACGTCGCCAGCGGTTACCGCGATTTTACTGCTGGTAAGGTGACTTTCTCAATCAACGGCTTCAACGTCAAGTAACACGCGACAGTGATCAGCACCGGCAGGAACAGGAATGGAGCAAAAAATGGATAACAAGCAGATCGCAAGTATCATGGAGCAAGCCAAGGTGATCGTGGAAGACGTTTTTCCTAAAGTTATCGTCATGCAGGCTGCCGCACTACCCCAGGTGGTCCAGATGCTTATTGACAACGAATCGCTGGTCACTTACCGATAACACCAGGTAAACTCGCTTAAGCACCGGCAGGTTATTGCCGGTGCTTTCGCATCAGATTATGCAATGAAACGGAGCATGTAATGGACGCTGAAACAAAGATGCACGTATTGAACCAGGCAGCTGATCGCTTGGAAGACGGCGTGGACGTGATCACGGTACTCGGCGAGGTATTTTCCAGTGGTTACGGGTACGGCCTGTACCAGGGTCACTACGATAATGAGTGCCACCCTGGCTGAAGCGATGGGTCAGATCACTCGCCGGAATGGTGCTAGCAGCGGCTTGCTTATTAGCTTATATCAAAACACTTGCTAAGATCATGCGAATGATTGCTGCAACACTGAAATGTTTTCGAGATCTTGTTGCGCCGCCTCACGCCACTTTTTGCCGTTAACCTTACCATTTACTTTTATTTCGGCGCTTACTGCCGCGTAAAGAGCGTTAATTTTGCCGGCGGCGCTTGAATCACCGGTGACAATAGCCTGAATTACATCTGCAGATTGCGCACCAATCGCGCCGCCATGGCGGCCACCAAGACCTTGAATAGCGTCAATTTTTTGCTGCACTTCTGATTGCAATACCGGTCTGGCGCTTATTGCTTCGCGTTCAGCAATCTCGTTTTGACGAGTCTGAGCGCTCGTGAATGCGGTGCTTTCTTTTTCTATGCTGTTTGGTACCTGACGAACTGGGATGGTAAACACACCACTTCTTTTATCACGTGTTACCTGACCAGTTACTTGTAGGCTACCGCCAGATAGCCACTCAGCTTGATCCTTAAAGTCCAATGCGGCATATGGTTCTAGCTGAAGCGCTTGCGCACCTGGTTCAAGCTTCAGGATTACACCGATACGTTCTTGTTCCGGATGATATTCAACTGGCTTATTGCGACCAGAAAAACCACCGGAAATATTCTCACGAGAGCTCCATGAACCGATACCATGATCAAAGGTATCACCTGGCTTAAGAGCGGTTAGGTCCTTAAGGCGCCGGTGTGTAGCCGCATCAAATTTGGTGGTCTGGATTCCACGGTAAAGTGAAGGTGCGTTAGACGGCGAGGCAATCACCGCTTCTCGCATCGCATTACTGATACCAGCCATAGGGCTACGTGTGTAAGCATCGATATCATGGTGAAGCCGGCGCGTGTAAGCGGTTTCAGCCGGTAGCTTACCGGCATTCAATGATATGGCAGCATTTTTAGCGTCATCTGTCGACTTTACTGGCACGCTCGTCGTAGAATCTACGACATCGTTGACTGGATTCTCATTGATTTTAACCGGTATTTTTTCTTCAACGACGTCGCGTTTGGTTTTGCCGGAATTGTAATGACTCGCCAACGCTGATACTGCGGTCGACCGATCCTTATGATTAGAGACATGAGCATCTGAATGAGATGTTACATATTTACCAGCATCATTTTTACCGATATGTCCAACCGCATAGCCAGACGGTTTATGAACCACGGTGCCATCGCGTTTGACTGAAAGATCTGAGGCTTTGAGTTTGTCTGGCTGTTTCCCACAGGGAGGCCGCACGCAGATAAATCCGTGAATGTAACCCTCAGCGCCGACCTTAACGATGTCCGGTGCTACTGGCATGAGAGTTGTAAAACGCTTTAGCGCGATTTGATCAATCTGCCGCTTTACCGCGACCAAATCACCAAACAAAGGCGCTACCATCAGATTACTCTCCGGAATGGTGCTAGCAGCGACTGCGCTTGTTGAGTAAGCGTGGCTACCTTCGCACCACCACCGTCACTGCTCCCACCTGGGATACCCTGCACCGTGGTGGAAGTAGCACCTCGTGTCATTGCCATACTCGAGGCGAAGAGGATATTCGCCCAGGTCACCGACTGCGGTAGCGTCGTTACCACGACACCAGGTTGGTGAGAAAACGCGAGTGGTGCGGCGAGCGTCAGCGTTCCAGGTCCCGCTACAACACTCGCTGCGGTGACTTGCACCAGCTCTTGCTGACCGGAATCGAGGACCGTACCAGCAGCACCAGTGACATTTGAGAACGGCGTGGTGATGGCCCAACCCGTGCAATCATCCACGGTCAGCGTGCTGCCACCAGCAGTCGCGGTTGCAGTCAACCCGCAGTGTGGGAATCCGTTGTAATACTGCACCTGGATGATCACGCCCTGGCGGCCGTTGTCCCAGTTCACGTAGCCAGGTGCGATGATGATGGACTGGCCACCTTCACCCGCTGATGATGGTGCGCTCGAGCCGTAGATGCCGATGGGTGGGTACTCCGGTTCGAAGTAACCACTGGGAACTGAGATCCACTGACGTGGGAACACGTTTGCGGCAGCAACCTGGATCGCCACCACGTCGAGCACCGGTCCACGCTGTAGCACGATCCGACCGTTACGTGAGCCGTTCTGGATGGTAACCCGGAAGTCAGGACCGCGGAACACCTCGGTGTCCAGCGTGGCTCGGAGTACCTGGTTGCAGTACGAGTCAGTCTGAGCAGTGGACCGAGCACACAGGTTGGACTGCTCCGCGTATCGCATCGCGGGGGTGACACCGCTGCCTGGTGGAATCGTGGACCATGATATACCCGTGGGAGCGGTAACCAGTACCTCAGGTGTGACGTACGGCGACAGCGGGCCGGTGGGTGTTGTCATGTGCTGGCACTCCCATCGGCAACGTGGTATAATGAAATTCCAATTTTCGCTGATTACCTTCAGTAGCTTGTTTACATTGCGCCGGCAAGTTGGTATGATTGCCTTACAGGCAGAAGCAGAATAGAAAGGAAGCACGATATGGCATCGGCACAGGACCAGGAGTTTGGCTTCGCGCTCGATGGCGGTAACATCGTCACTGGCTTTGAAAGCTACGATCAGGCTATGAACGCGGCAAGCGTCTGGCAGCGTGGCATGGGACCAGAGATTGTACTGACGGTGGGACCCGTTACCCGCGCCACGGACTGGAAGCGCGGTAGTGTTCCAGTTCAACCGAATGCCGAGTAAGCACCTGCGGCACGACCTGGATCCAGCGCTGATCATCAGTCCAGTCCGGTTGTCGATTATGATGGTGCTGGACAGGCGCATTACCGCGCTGCGTAGCATCCTGGATCACAGCCAGTTCATGCGGTGTGGCTAAGCGCGGCCACTAGCCTGTTTACACAGCTAGGCAACCGTGGTATACTGGCTACGTAGCCACAGCAAGGCAACCGAAAGGAACCGAAATGGAAACCGCAACCGCAGTCACGACTGAGCTTCCGCAAATCGTCATACCGCTCGACTTCGCCTACGGTGACGACCGGTCAGTGCTCACCGCTCTCGAGGGCACGCACGACCACGGTGCCGGTCTGGTAACCGTGACTGTCTTGATTGAAAATGGCCCTGGCGGTGGCTGGCCAATGTGCATCGTGAAAGGAACAGCACCGGCGTTGCTCGCGTTCCTGCTCAAGCACTACACAGGTGGCCAACTCACTGGTCCGAATGGAGCACTCGGCCTGCTCGACGAGTAACCGACACCGGTAAGTCCAGCAGCCAGGCGGATCACTTTACCGCCTGGCTGCTGGTATTTCAGATACTCGGTACGCTGCTGATGTCATCCTCGAGTGACGTGGGTCCTACCGGTGGGATAACCCGAGCAGGCCGTGTTTCACGCATCTCACGTGACTGACGTGGCTGGCGAACTGGCTTAGATACCGCAGTTGGCTCGACCACGGGAGCTGGCGACGGTGCTTCGGCGGTAACAGCTGCTGTGCTGACAGGCTGCTTTATCACACCGAGTTGTATCCCACACTCGCCACAGAAGTGAGCGGTGGGGAAATTATCGTGGCCATCCGAGCATCTGACCGTGCCCTGTTCGGCGGTCTGGATGGCCACGTTCTTCATCAGGTCACCCGCTGGCATACCGGCGATCCGAGCGAGTGCCATCGTCATGACATCGTCACGGTTGCGAGCGAAGAGGATATCCGCGTTTTCCTTACCGCGTTCCTCATCAGGTGTCGAGGGGATGTCAGCCAGGTTCCCTGACCAGAGCGGGTCGTTGGCAAGGTATCCTTGGCACTGGGAGCACGCAAGCTTCCAGATTTTAACTGGGGCGCCTTGCACAACGGGTCGAGTGTGGGAGTTTCCACACCCTCCGTGCGCTTGGCCGATGCTGACGCTCATCACGTCAGCGCGGGCGTAAAGTGGCATATTGCCTCCTGTATTTGTGTACGCCACCTAATTGAGGTGGTACTATACTTACATGGTAAATTTTGGTGAGGCACTTACGGCAGTAAAAGCTGGTAGTAGCGTTTATCGTGTGGCCTGGCGAGACATCGGGTATGAACCTGTACTACGTCTGCAAAAAGAGCCTTTTGCACTACTCGTGATGGATTATCCGGGTCGAGGACCGATGTCAGTGTTTGCTGGTGCACAAACAGATATCCTCGCCGAAGACTGGGAGATTTTGGACTGAGGTTGTTTACACCACCCAGCCAAGGTGGTATAGTAAGCCTCGTAACCAGGAACAGGAACCAAGGAGGAACCCGTGAGCCAGGACACCAGCATCGTCCGCCCGCAGCCCGCTCCGCTCGCCGTACCCGAGGACGTGAAGGGTATTCGTGAGAAGCTCATCGAACTGCACCCGGATGCTGTCAAAGGCACGGTCGCTGAGATCAGCCCTGAGCTCGACGAGGCGTACCGGTACGCGAAGTGGGCCATCGACTACTGGACGAAGCAAGCAGATGCTGCCGCACTTCGTATCCGTGAGCAGATGGGTGATGCGGAGAAGGCAGCTGTGGATGGCGTCCCTGTCTTCTCCCGCCGCCAGTACCCGGTTAAGGGTCACTGGGTGGAAGGTTTCAACAACGACGCCTTGTATCCGGTGGCTGGCCGGTAAGCAACGCAGCACTAAGTGATCCTGCAGCGATGTAGCTAACTCGAGTACGCTATCTCGGGTTAGCTTCACCGTAGTAGTGAAGCTACGGAACCAAAGCCGGAACAGAAAAGGCCAGGAACTATGTTTGAAACCACGTCAGAAACCGCCTCGAATACCGCGACTCTCGACCTTACCATCGTTGTCACTCGTGACCAGTACAAGGAAGCCATCACCAAGCTTCTCGATGAGCTGGACCGAGTCAGCAGCGAAATGCGCTGGTGCAGTGAGCGACACCGTTACTTCAACGCGGTGATGGACGAATACTGCGATGGGGACGCTGACTTCGGCTTGGTACCCGAAGACACCAACTACGCGGCTCGGCTTCGTTCCATGCGAGCTCGCATCCTCTGGTACGCCAGGGCTGAGACGATCAAGCTGGACCTTGCGAACCGTCTCTTCACGGCTATGGGACTTCCCGAGTATGGTGGTGGCAATAAGGCAGGTCCGAGGTACCGCGTGGAGTTGAATCTGGAACTCAGTGTCAGCGGTGACGACGGTCGTCGTTACCTTCAGCGAGAACTGAATGACATGGTCGCTTGATCACTCGATGGTATACCGCAAAAGGATGACAATCGCTACATTCCCGGTTCGATCACTCTCGTGAGCACGCCATACGTTACCACTGTGACTAACGAGGTGGTAGTCAACATCCAGGACACCGAGCGACCGAGCTACACCTGAGCATCTGACACCATCTCAGCATGACACCGCGGACATTCCGTGGCCCAAGCCTGACCATGAAACCGGCACGCGGTACACCGCGTGCCGGTTTTGGTTCCCAGGCTGAAAGACATCGGTGTTACCAGGCCGATGCTCCGGTGCTGCGAGCTGCGCAGTGACTTAGCGTCGTGATCTTCGAGAGTGATCGTGCCATTCGAGTTAGGTTTCAGTACCTCACCACGCATGGTAGTAAAACCTTGGCAGCCTGGCGGCAATGAAACCGTCTCACTCATGTTTAGTTTCCTTCACTCATCAGTACACAAATGGTAACTAAGTGTTGCAGAGCTGGCAGCGATGGCATACAACGTGCTGCCAGAACTAGTTGGGTACCCCACGTAGGTAACAGTCGAGCTGGTACCAACGAGAGCTCCCGTGGCAACAGTAACTGCCGTACCGGTACCAATCGCTACAGCGGTACCGCTTGCTACTAGTGCCAGTGTAAATGGACCGGGTGGTACACGCAGTACGGTTACTGCGGTACCACCGACTACGACCTGCCCAAGATCCAATGCCATTAGACTGACAGCGCCGTAACACTCAGGTTAGTGGATTGTGAGGTAAGTACAAGTGCAACAGTACCGCCATTGACGTGATCAAGACGAGTTGGACTAGTGATACTGATTCCGGTGCCACCAGTGAGAGTGGACACAGTAACAGTTTCTGCCGCACCACTGGCACCCACGACGAGTACTTCACCAACACTGTAGTTACCGGATGACGTTAGCGCCACCGTGGTACCGCCAGCGGCAGCGTTTGACGCAAGCGTGGTTCCGGTACCGGTGGTACTCACCGCTCCAATCGCGTAGAGAGTAGATGGTGCGTTGGGGAATGCCACTTCTGCGTTTACATACAGCGGCAATCCAGTCGCTGACGTTACATCAGAACCACCCAGGTAGATAACACTTGGACCTGAGTTGTAGATGGTAACGCTGGGACTGTGCGCCGATGGATTCGGCACGAACACCGGTACTGCCACGTTACCTACCGCGAAGTTCGCCATCGGCGCCTCGCCTCCTTCTGGCTAAGTTGGATCCGGTAAGTTAGTCCACGAGGCCTTGCGTGGTAAGACCAGCGTTGATGGTCGTGGTACCAGCTGCGGTGATGGCATACAGGTCGTGAGTGGTGGTACCACTCGTGGTGCTGTACCCCTCAATGAGGACTTGCTGACCTGGTGCGAGTGGCAACGCAGCGCTAGTAGTACTGGATCCGCCGATGAATGCGGTCGTGGTACCTGAATTGAAGAGAGTGACGTTCTTAAGCGTCACCGCAGGGGTGATCGCAGCCAGCGTGGTGATTGAGCCACCGAACACCAGTGTGGCGCTGTTGGTGACGCTGGTGCTTTGGTACGCTGGGCCGTTGGCGTAAATAGCCACGAGGCTGTCCTTCCGGTTGATGATGTGGTATAATTACAGTAAGAAGGAAAAGGAAGTGAAGATCATGACCGAAGAAACGGCCCCACGAGTTATCCTTAGTGAGATCGTGTGGCCTGAGTACAACAGCATCATGTACGTCATGGCCACGCCAACTGCTGGTGGTGCAGTAACGGCCACAGTTATGGTCGGCGGTTACCCGATGGCATTCATGGATAGCTCCTACCAGCTGACCCCGCTAGTAGACCCGGATGCTGACCAGTTCAGCGAGAGCGTTACCAACCTGGTTATCTTCTACGCTCACATCGGCGTAATTCGTAAGGATGTCGTCACCAGGTGGCTGGCAAACCAGGAAGAGCGATCACTACGAGCCATCCTTGATGACAGTGGTGACCAGGGTTACGAGTGGCTCGCATTCAGTGAGACACTTGCCATGCTGCTTCACCGGATGTACCCAGACTCGATGCCGAAGCCGGAGGTTTAGTCCACGATGGGGTATGACATCGACTTCGATGGGCAGGTTACCGTCACCCCGCCGCTTAATGCGGCGGAGGTGGCGTTTCTGAAGCGATTTGCTAAGACACGTCATTGTGCGTGTCAATCGAGTAAGTGGGTCGCTGATGAAACGCTTTACTGTCCACCAGACAGACGTACTTATTGTACAGCTTCACACCTTGATAATCCCGGTTACTACTGTAAGTGGGAACCAAGTGATGATGGTACCACTATCCAGTGGAATGAGCAAGAAAAATTCGATGATGGTGAAGAATGGATGCAATTCCTCATCGAGGAATTTCTCAAACCAAACGCAAACATCTTTACCACGTTGATTCCAGTTATCAACGGTGTGGCGGTTACTGACGCTCACCTTATCTTTGAGATAAGCGGCCACGTTCTCAATGGTGTCATCGACGCGCAGGGTGAAGAACCGGATGACCGGTGGAAGCTTGTGGTAAAAGACAACGTGGTTACGGTAGTGGAACCCACAGTTACCTGGCCTGTTGATGATGAGCCGGTAATCGTGAAGAGCTACGTGGTCGCCGGTGAAATCGAGAGTGGTGACGTGAAGTCATGAGCGATAGCAACTGGTCATACGACCCACGAGATGATATCGCAAATCTGCTGAGCGAGCTTCGGCCGCTGTGGGAATCACGTAAGCTTGGTCCAGCAGCTGCACATTATGAAGCCATCATCGAGGGACTCGGACAAGCTCGACTACTCACGATGGGTGAGTGGCAGGCTGCTGTCGACGAGGCATTGCCACAGCCAGTTACCCAGCATGAAGATCGCTGGAAGACGATGCAGACTGCGCGACGAAGCGTGTATGAACTCGCGGTGCAGTTCGCGATGCTGCAAGAGGGTAAGGCACGTGGTAGCGCTGATGCTCTCGAGCTTAAACACGACGATTACGCGAGGTTCTTCGCGGGGCAATACTCGGCGTGGGGTATTGCGCGATCTTACCTCGAGGCTGGGCTCAAAGAAAACGACAAGGACTGAGGAGAATCATGGCGAAGATGAGCAGCGCTAAGTTGCTTGAGGCATTCAAGGAAATGACCGTGCTCGAGTTGTCCGAGTTCGTGAAAACATTCGAGGAGACATTCGAGGTGAAAGCCGCGGTACCGATGGTTTCCACGGATGGTGGTGGTACTGGTCCAACCATACCTGTCATCGTGGAAGATGAGGAGCCAGACGAGTTTGATGTTATCATCGAAGCTGCTGGTAGCACTAAGATCCAGGTCATCAAAGAGGTGCGTGTTCTTACCAAGCTCGGGCTGAAGGAGGCCAAGGACCTGGTGGACGGGGCACCGAAGGTGGTACTGGAAGCTGTTAATAAGGAAACCATGGAGAAGGCGAAGGCTTCTCTCGAGAGTGCTGGTGCCACCATCACGGTTAAGTAACTAACTCAGGAGAATCAACACGTGATTGCTCAGATTACCGCTCCGATCATCATCGGAACTGCGTTGTTGAGTGGTATGGCAGCGCAGCCATCATCACCAAGACTATCGCCGATTCCACAAAAAGCGATAACAGAAGGTGAGGCATACACAGCCACAGGTCAGATCCGGCCAGCGGATAACGCACACTGGTGCTTGACTGCAGACAGTAGCACGGGGAATAATACCCCACTATACGTGCTACCGTGCATTAAAGGATCATCGCTGCAGACCTGGTTCATGTACCGAATTCCACAGTCTGGTGGAATTAACCTGGAGGCGTACCCGGACGCGATCGTGGGGCAACGCGGATCATCGCATAACGCGGTGATCATCAACAACGGTCCGAACCCTACACCGAGTAACACAACCACTCTCGTGTACTTCACACCATATGAGAAGGGATGGCTTCTCGACGTTAAGAAGGGGAAGCTGCTCTGGTTCCTGACGATTCCATCACACCTGGTGGCTAGGAAGATGTACACCGTGCAGTGGAGCTCGGTAACAAGTAACAATAAGAAGAGCGTGGAGTGGCTGCTACCAGATTGGCAAGACCTGGATACTGAACCAGTAGTTCCAGGTGCTGGTAAGACGAAGTAATGGATGAACGACCAGAAGAGGCATTCAACTCTTCATGCATGCGACACGACATGGATGCCGCGAAGTGGGCGTTGCGACGGGAGCGGTACTTGCGATCGATGATGTCGGATGTTAGCTACCTCATCGGTAACAACGCCGCTTGAGGAGATGCGTGGTTCGAGGAGTGTCAGCAGGAACGGCGGTGGCTGGGAGCGGAGGCTAAGATGATGATGTGTGCTTACCGTGGTGAATTGTAAATGTGAGAAGGGATTACTATGACAACACCGATTGAGGCAGTGCAGGTGATACTTGCGCAAGCGCGTGGACTTCAGATGGCGATTGACGAAGCTAGAACAAACGGTTGCTCATGCAGTCCATGTGAGACACTGCGTGGTATGGCGATGACCATGGATACTACTGAGTCGTAGTACGTAATATTACACGTCATTATCTGGCATAACAACACTTAGGTTTACTGTTCCGTCTGCATCCACACTATCTACACGATACGTGGTTCCTCGAGGGAGGATATGCTCCTGTACTCCCTTATCACCGTTTACCATGTTGTACCCACGTGGTATGGTAATTTTCATCACGCGAGGAGTACCAGGTGTTATTTTCAAATCAACGAGTGGTGATTCAGTTTGCCCAGGCTGCAGTTGACCAGCGCGCGCGTAAGCAAAATTAGTCGCTTCTTCTTTGCTTTCAGTCGTTGATCCAAATGCTTTGTCGGTGAATTTCATACCTGGTTTAAGCTCAAAATCAGCGGGAGCTGACATTCCACGATACACCGTGGTATCTTGTCGTGCCCAGCTTTTAGCGATTGCACTATCTAGGATCCCGATGTCACCGCTTACACCAGACAGATATGAACCGTCACCTCGTCGCAGTGCAGGGTTAAAGTAATCAGCGCCACCACTACGTGGTCTTTCGTAATCCTTTAGTAGGTACTTTTCTGGGTTTGATAGCTTACCAAATGGTGCATCTGGGTTATCTGCAACGCGTTTTGGCTCAGACAACGTCATTCGCTTAGACGCACCAGGACCAGGGATACCATCATATTTAATACTATTAGATAGTTTAAATGCTTGAGATCTTCTCAAACCAATCGGTGTATCTTTGTTGTTAACGTGCCACGCTTGAGAAGCCAAATACAGATGATGATATGCCAGCGTTGGTGAACTATTATTAAGCGCTTCTTCTGCCTTAGGCAAGTGCTTACCGACAATTTTTTGCTCATCTTCTGGCAAGCTAGTGAATTGTTGTTGAATAGCTGGATCATTACTCAAAATTGAGAAGTGATCTGGTTCCACTTTATCGCTAACGACATCTTCAACGTGATTAGCTGGTGTACCAATCGTTTTCTTTGGTGGTTTTACACCATCTTCACGTTGTGTTTTACCAGAATTAAAGTGACCTGCCAATGTTCTAACAGCAGTTTCACGGTCTTTATGAGATGAGGTATGACCATCTGAGTGTGTGGCCGTGTATTTACCGGTAATACCGCGGTCAACGCGACCAACACTGTAACCAGACGGTTTATGTACCACGGTGCCATCACGTTTTACTGACAGATCGGCTGTTTTTAGCTTATCTGGTTTATCACCACAAGGAGGACGCACGCAGATGAAGCCGTGGATATACCCTTCAGCACCAACCTTAATGACATCTGGTATCACTGACATAAGTGGCATCAGTCGCTCAAACGCACGTTCATCTACCTGGCGCTTGGCGTCAGATAGATTACTGAACAGCGAAGCGATCATGATGCCTCAATTATTCATGCCGATGTTGAGCGCCTGGTGGAGAGTGGGGATGAAGGAGTTGTTGTCGATGGAAGCGTGGGTGATGCGATGAGTACGATAACCTTTTTCAAGATGATATGTATCGCGTTTTGCATCATGTACCCGAGCCGAATGAGCGGTGTGAGCTAGACCATCGATTTCGATGTCTAGATTACATGATGGAATAAACAAATCTATTTCGTGACCGGTATCGATGTAATGTGGATCATATTCGATACCAATTTCATCTAGATATGTCGCTACAATTGACTCATACGGATACAGTGGTGTATTTTTAAGCAATTGAAGCATGCGTTGCTTCGCTTGCTCACGATGCCCTTCACGATCCCAGTGATACAACGGTTGATTAGGATCATCCCAGAGTCGGCGAGCGATTTCTGCTTGTTTTTCACGCTCTGCTGGGTCTTCGTACCGTTTGATCATCATCTGACGCTGCGGTTCACGCATCTCAGGATTATTACGGTAGCTTTCTCGACCTTTCGCCTGAGCTGCACGAAATGTTTCAGTTTCACGGAACCGTCGTTGCGCCTCGTGCCATGCTTCTGATTTATTCGCGCCGTTAGAACCTTGTTTTTGGACTTCAACACCGGCATTAACGAGCAATTCTCGTGCTCTCCAATATTGGATATCGTACAGCTCACCGAGCCTGCTTAGACTACCAGTGCGTTCATAATCAGCTTGAAGCTGTTCTCTACTAAGAGCAGACGCCGCCAGAAAATTTTGTTCGATTTCCTGGCGGCGCTGCTTACCACGATTATTTCCCAATTAACTGGACTCTTGTGGGATAATTTGGCTCACCAAATTATTATACCATAGAGAAATGTCATTGGAAAATAATATATTATGAGTATGGCGTGGTGTCCGATACTTGACAGTAAACTTTGTTACCAGTAAAATACTGGGCTAAGTCGTTTCCGCTTAGCTCTACGTGTTTCCACGCAGCTCAGACTCTCTCTTCATCTCGTTACACGAGAGCATCGTACATAGTCGTTGAACCTTCCCATCGCTTTCGCAGGTGGGCTCGGCTGCTGATTTTCCCTACTACCAGCTTCTCAAACCATCACGCTCATGTTTTCACATCACGTTGTGGTGCTGATATTTAATGGGAGGTTCCAGCAATTCTCGATGTTATTGCCCGTTTCTCGCGAAACGGCGACCCTCACATTGTCGAAAGGCCTTGTAGAATTCCGGAGTAGAATGGCGCGTAGCTGACGAGCGCTCCATAGCAAGCTGTTACTACATGATTACTCATGCGACCAGATCGTTTCCGTCTGGTTCTCATGATTTACCATCTCATGAGATCGGACTGTCTCTTGATCTGCGATATTAACCACGTAATGCCTCGTAGCTGATATCATAACACAGATCCGGTACATACAGTCTCTGCACGCTGGTAGGCATTACCAACGCTCAGGATTCCCTATTATAATGCAGGTAGGGTTCCCTGAACAGTACCGATTCACTTATTCTGTTACCAGAATAGTGCCCCTAATAAACGAGGAACAATGAATATCGGAAGGACGCGTCAATTACAGGCCACGCGATACTAACATAATCCTGGACGCCTTTTTGTTACTTAATTGAGCCATTATAGCTGCAATTAGAATTGGTCATTTCTGCCAATTTCTTACTATCTCCAGTAAGAACAGAGCACATCTTCATCCTGTTTCCAGGAGCCACGTGCATGCTCGTTGAACCTTCTCGTCATCATATGATAGGCGAGCTCGGCTGCTGATTTTCTCTGTCATTAGTTTCTCAAACCATCACGCTCGGTTTTTCAACTCACGTTGTGGTACTAATGCTTACCGAGATGTTCCAGCAATTCTCGTGGTTTATCATTACTCGTTACCGAGTATGGACCCGCTAATTCAGGTCATTTCCCAGGCATTCAGTATTGTTAAGTGCATATTAATACGCACTGCTTAGTCATTTCTGCTAAGCTCTGCATGTCTCCATGCAGCTCAGCCCATATCTTCATCCGTAAAGGACGCACCGTACATGGTCGTTGAACCTTCCTGTCGCTTTTTAAAGCAGGCAGGCTCGGCTGCTGATTGCCCCTGCTAACGCATTCTCAGGCATTCGCGTTTGCATTTTCATGCTACGCTGTAGCTGCGTTAGGTGGTACGGGTTTTCCAGCAATTCTCGGTGTTTTCACTCACTCGTTACCGAGTGAGGCGCCAATTTTTACTTAGCGACGTTCGTCCACGTCTGCGGCAACTGATACGTTTGCAGCAGTGCGGTGCCTTGCGTAAGCCACGGGTGAACGACGAGGTTAAGGATAGACCGGGTAATCGGGTTCTGGAACTGCGAAACCGCCGCACCGATCTTAACGCCACCAACATCAGGCTGGTCAAGGAACAGCCGGTAGTTCGTGGCTGCACCCTGGCTGATGATGTCGGTGGAGAGGCGCATGAGGTCGCCACCGTCGCCGACGATTTCCGCCGGGTCAGCACGGAACGCGCCTGGGTTGGTGAAGACGGATTCCCACAGTCCATCCAGCGCCTGGTAAATCGCGTTGTAGGAGAGATGGGTGCCGACATTCGGGTTGTAGTAGCCACCCTGCCACCCGGATGGGTAGACACTGGAGGTGGCTGACTTACCGGTCAGCGTCGGGATGATGCCTTCCATCCTGGTGTTCGCGCCGGTGCCAGTGTCGGTCGTCGGAGCGGTGGTGCCGATGGTTGGAATCGCACCCTGGAGCGTATAACGGACACCACCAACACCGGTGGCCATGCGGTACTGGTTACCCGCGCCCGTGGTGGTGCTGGCATAGATGTTGTACTGCAGCCCCGCATTGACGTATGGGATGGTAACGTCAACAACGCTACCAGTCGTCAGGGTGATGGAGCTGTTGGCGCTGCTGGCAGCCGTTTCGCCGTAGTAGTTCGTGGCGGTGACAGTGACGTACAGCGTGCCTGAGGTTGGAGAGAGTGGAGTTTCATTGGAACCTGCGGTACGAAGAGTGCAGGTTGGAGCGGATGGAGTTGTTAGCTTGACGCTGGAGTGGGAGAGCATTGCATATTCTTCGCCCCATTTTGTTACTCATCACTTACGTGATGGGGCACGTTATTTCTACGTGCCTCTGCAGGTTTACCATACCAGCAGTTCGGACTGTCTCTTAATCCGTGGCTAATCATGCATGTCGCTTCACATAAATTATCCGTAGCGGATTCGGTACATACAGTCTCTGCACACCATAAAGCGTTATGGTGCTCACGATTCCCCAGTAACATGGTGGGGTTCCCTGAACAGTACCATACATCTACACAATTACTTGCGTAGCGGACCAGCGATGATCATCATCTCTTGCAAGAGAATCAGGGATGCCAATGCACTTACATCTTCGAACGGAGTTGTTACTTCCTAATAACTGAGAGTTATTTACTCTCATTGTCATCATCAGGAGAGCAGGTCATTTCTGCCTGCTTCTGCATTTTTTCCATCAATGCAGACCGGACTATATCATCGTCACTTTTTCGTCTACCAACTTGTGCCGACCGTAGAAGTCCATACGTACGTTGAGGTGAGCGAATTGTACATTCTGGGTTTTCTTCCGCTGGAATGCTGAGTGATCTAACACATTCATCCGCATGAGCGAATATGTCTTCAGCTGCGAATCTTACAATTTCTATCCCAGAATCACGTATCTCTCGTGATCGCTTTACGTTGTACTCTTCCATAACACGATCTGGCTTAGCATCAATTTCGATAGCGAGAAGCCGGTCATGAAGAAGTACATCAACGTAGTATTTACCACGTAGTACGATGGCATTTGAGGTAAATGAAACTGACGCTCGTTTAAGAGCATCTTGCAATTCAGCTTCAGCGGGCGGCAAGTAGTCAACACCAGTTGGTGTTTCTACAGGCCGAAGCCATTCTTTACGTCGTTGCCACTGAGCGAGAGCAATTTCACTGAGATTTTCTTTCCATACTGGATCATTCCAGAATTTTCTCTGTGATTCATACCACGCTTCAGTATGACGAGAACCGTTACATCCACGTTTCTGGATTTCGATGCCAGCTTCTACGAGCCACTTGCGTGCCTCGCCATAGTTAACACCGTATTTTGCGCCAAGCTTTCGCAAGCCGCCGGTTTCTTCGTAATCCTGTTGAAGCTGTTCTTTGCTAAGTGATGTGCTGCGTGTAGTCTCTACGGAGTCCCCAGGCTCTGGGGTTCCCTCGGTATTGTCCATTAATTTTATCCTACCACATGGTAGGGAGAGGAGTCCACCGATATAGCAGCATTGTCATCTGCCTGTTACCAAGCAGCGGGGCCTCGAAGATAACTTTTAGTAATAGAAAGTTACTCTCTGTTAACCCTGGCCGGCGAATTGCGCCAACCACGAAAGCGCTTCGGTCAAACCGAAGAAACGGTCATTTTGTTACTCATCGTTTAAAAAACGATGGGACTAGTCATTTCTGCTAGTCTCTACGTGTTTCCACGCAGATCAGACTATACCATAATCTGATGTAAATCAGACTCCGCGCGTCTAGTCGTTACGGACTCGCCAATCACTGGATGCAATTGGATTGCCTCGGTATTGTCCACATAACCACTGATTTTCATCAATGCGAAGGAGTTTCACCGATACAGCGCGGTTTGCACTCACACATTACTGCATGAGGCCCCTACCATTCTTCATAGCGAGGGAACGTTCAAATCTACTTCCGTCTGCGAGCCAGACGGCGGTAGATTCATGGGCCAGTTCGTCGCACTCATGGTCCCAGAGTTTTGTACCAACTCTGGTATACTTATATCGACGACCCCTTGACCACCAGTTTGTGATCCACTGATGCCCGTGAACACCTTCGCTTGCCGTGCGGTACCTTGACCAGCAGGACGAGGAAGCTTATTACGAAACACCGTATACACTGGATTGTGCTGTTACCTTCACGATCACTCGTGACGGGCTGGTCATCTCTGCCAGCCTCTTACGCTTTGACGTAAGACCAGACCATATCTTCGCCCGCCTCAGCGGGGTCGCGTGCATGGTCGTTGAACCTTCCCATTCTCATCCCGAGGAGTGGGCTCGGCTGCTGATCATCCCTACCACGTATTTCTCAAGCATTCGCGCTCATGTTTTCACATCACGCTGTAGCATACGTGTCTAACAGGAGGTTCCAGCAATTCTCGCGATTTAATCACGCTCATTACTGAGCGGAGATCCCTCCACTTGAGATCAGCCGCGAAGGTGCGACACTACTTCGCATTCAAGTGGAAGACACACGCGTTACCGCGTGAGGACCCCATCGCAATGAAAGGTCGAACGGAACAAGGCCGGACACTGATCCAATGCCAAGTGCTAATTGTTACTCATCACATAGTGTGATGGGCCTGGTTGTTTCCACCAGACTCTGCAATTTTACCATCATTGCAGTTCGGAACGTCTCATGATCCATAAACGTTGTACTGTAGCATCTCAATACGCGATTCATCATGGATCCAGTACATACGTTCTCTGCACTACGATAGATGCCATCGTAGCTCAGGATTACCCATAATATGGAGGGCTTCCCCTGAACAGTACTGTTATCAGCTACTCGTTACCGAGTGGCGGGGCCACTTGACCCAGCAGTGAAACTTTTGGCAACTTCCGCCCCACCCGGCATGCTCGCCAGCAGCTTCTGGATCTGCTCAACAGGCGACGGGGTGTTTAGCGCAGTTGAGAGAAAACCTCTTTGCGCTAGGAAATCTGGACTCATACCCTTAACAACACTCGGGCGGTCCGTCAGACCTTGGTAGATCGACGTCCTGAGATCCAGCGTTGCCTGTGCTGATCGCATCAGGATTTCGCCTGGGTCGCTCAGCGGCTGGTTGAGGCCCTGGGCGTAGGTACAGCCCTTGACCAGGGTGGGCATACGCGACTTGATAACGTCGCTTACTGAGCCGGAGCGGTGTGCTTCGACTGCAGCCTCCCGTCCCGGGAGGCTAAGGTCGGGTCCAATCGGGACCTCGACGGTGGTGGTAGCCATAATGGCCTTTCATTTTTGGTTACGCGTGATTTTCAGCGACGCGCGGCGCGCCGCTTGCTAAGAAGTGTCGAGGAATGTTGTCGTCATGGTTATTATCCTTACTGGTTTACGCCAGCCTCAGCCAGCAACAGCACGCTTCATCGTGAAGCGTGCTGCTTTCATTCTGATGCGGCATCCCGCCGCAGTTAACCAGACCCGCTGGTTAAAGTCTATTCATCATCTTCATCGTCTTCATCATCGTCGCCATACTGTGATGATGAATCGTCATCTTCATCAAAGTTTTCATCCAGCTCATTACCATATGGCATTGGCTCATATGACTTATCACCATGCTCAAGGTCCTGGTAACCATCTTCAGCACCGTGCTTCTCGTCATAACTCATTTCATCGTGAGACTTCCAACTAGCCTGTTCACGCGAGATTTCTGGTGTTGGTTTATAGGCCTTACCAGTAACACCGGAATACATCTTCTTAGCGCGATCAATGGTATTGTCACCAGCTGTAGTGGTAGAACGCGATCGTACACCGTGCCCAATTGCACGATTAAGGTGATTCACAGCTTCATCGTGCTTACCAGCATCCAGCGCATCAGCAGCTTTACTAAATGCCACTCCAGCCTGATGATAGCGAGTAATATCACCGCCGTGATAATCGTTGTCTTCTGCTTCGCTGTGCATCTTATCGCTCATGGAGCGTAGTTTTGTTGAAGCCTTACCAATGCTACTAGCATCATCAGTACCAGCGCCGACTTTTATCCAGCCGTGAATGTAGCCCTTCGGGCCAACCTTAGTGACATCTGGTTCAGCAACGTTCTTCGTAACTTCCTGTTCCGACTTCATATGATCATTATACCACAAGCGCAGCCGTGTGGACGCATCATCATGAACTGACCGGTGATCATATGGTGCAGGAAACATCAGCTCACGATCCTCATATTAGTCGACTGGTGACTTACCTGGTGCCACTAACCTCGGCCACAACCGCCTGGATGTGTGAGAATGAAGCCGCGAATCCGGGATGCAGCGGCAACATCTGCGCCTCAGCTGCGGTAACCCATTTGGTTCCAACTGATTCACTGGCTGTAGTCGCATCTGACGCGTCCGGCGTAAACGTGGCAAGTGACTCAACCAGAACCGTGTGGTACTTCCAGCCACCATAGTTAACCGTGATCACCGCGGTGTGCTCGAGGTTGCTGATGTGAGTTGAGCCAAGTTCTTCAGCAGCCTCACGCTTAGCACCCTGGATGGGTGATTCACCGTAGTGCAATCCACCACCTGGCGTGCTCCAGGTACCAGATAGGTTCACACATTCACCACGCTGCTGCAACAGGTAGCGAACTTCGTCATCCGCTCCGTGGTTGTAGATGATCAGGCCTGCCGCACCATCGATACCGAAGTGTGACCTGCCGTGAACATCTGGCACGTAGTGCTCGCTGCTGTTGTCTGGCGGACCGCCTCGACCCATCTTGCCGAGCGTGGCCTTGATACCCGTGGAGAACCAGGCTGACGCCTTGTTGCCATCCACGTCGATGATCCTGCCGTACCGGTAACGCGGGTGGAAGATGATGCTGCCGGTTACCTCGCCAGTACGGCGAACGTACACCCAGCCGTTGATGCGCCTGTGCTTGATGATCCTCATGTGTCTGGTTCCAGTTCCTTGTGGTTTCCTGTTCCTGTCCTACAAGATCAGTATACCACAAGGAGCATCAACTTGACACAGGTTCACTAGCTTTTCATGTGCTTACATGGTACCAACCTGGTTAACATCACTGGTACCATAACGACTTACCAGATAAGCATTAGTCTCGGCCTGAGCTGCTGTCCCCTCAACCCGAGACAATCCACGAAGGTGGTTCACCAATTTCTTATTACCGCCGCCAACAGCCACTGAATCAGCGGCGTCATCAAGACGATCACTCGCCTCAACGTGATCACCAGCGATTTTCGCGTCACTAGCGGCGTCAAGATGCATAGCTACGTGTCGCTGGGATGTAGCATTCAACTTATTGAAAGCCTTATGCTCAGGGCTGCCAACTTTAATCCACCCGTGTTCGTACCCCTCAGGTCCGACTTTGATGACATCTGGCTCGGTATTCTTCGTGACTTCCTGTTCCTGCTGCATATGACTATTATACCACGTATGCAGCCGAGTAGCAGCTTCATCGTGAACAGATCTAAGCTGGTATGGATCATACGACACGGTATCACAGTCCGCGCATCGTAAGGATCGACTTCCACGCTGCCTCACGTTGTGACGGATCCGCGCTGTTGCGGAACTGGTCCTCGAGCTCATGGAGCATCATGGCCTTGGTACGGTTCTGCACGTCTGCCATGTCTGGTACCGCCGACTGCGTTGCTGACGCTTGCTTGGCGAGGTACGTCGGTGCGGTTAGCATCCCACCACGGTACGCGTTCACCGCAGGATCAGGCTGGCTTGACAGCTCATCAATCGCCTTCTGCGCCTTCTTCAGCTGCTTGGACTGCTTGACCAGCAGTTCATCACGCTCAGCGATCTGCTTCGAGAGGTTCTCAATCGCCTCTCGTACCCCATCGCTCTCAGTTACCGACAGCTCACCAGTTACGGTTTCTGCCTTCGTAACTTCTGGTTCGGCTTCAGCCTTCGGGATCGCTGCCAGCGCAAACGCTGCCTCCTCCACTAGCCGCTTCTCGATCTGCTCAATCTTCCGCTGCCGCTTCAGGTCCTTCTTCGTGAAACCAGCTGCGACCTTATCTGCGATGGTGGTTGCAGCGGTGGTAGTGGCGGACTTGGTAAGCTGCCGTGGAATTACCACGTTATCCTGGGTGACTGGCTCACCGAGGACTGGCGGTGCAACCGCTTTGCTCGCTGTCTGGTCGTCATCATCATGTTTCATCGGGCACAGGTCGGGGAACACGTTGGCTACGTGATCGTGGATACCCTGCATCGCGGCCTTAACCTGGTCCTTGGACGCGTGCGAGTAGAATGTCCGGCTCTTCATGGCCGTGACGTTCGGTACTCCACTCAGGCCAGTTTGCAATCCCTGTGGCATAATTGGGATTGGAACGCTTCCCGGGATCGAGCCACCAGTCGCACGCAAACCCGACATCATGTCATTCGCCATCGCGACGTTTTGCAGCGCCTGAGTCACGGCCATGGACATCGGACCGTTGTTGACTGGGCTCGGTGCTGCTTCACCCACGACTAGTGCTGGTCTGGTGAACTGCTCAGCGTTAATGCTGCCACTTACCACGGGAGTGGTGTTGGGTGGACCCTGCTGCGGTGACGGTGCAGCGTGTCCCATCGTGACATACGGCCGGTTATAACTGCCCGGCATGATATCACTTGCTGGTGTTGGTGCTGTGCCAGGGCCAGGATTAGCGTCACTGAATGCCTTGTGCAGCTCACTTCGCGCCTCATCCAGCACCTTCTGGTCAGCACTCTTCAAGATGCTGGCATGTGCACCAAGCAGACTCGCCTTAGCTGCTTGGTGGTAAGGAAGTGAAGCGGTCAGGTTGAGCGACTTCTGCTGGAACTCCTCCACGTTCATCTCATCTACCAGATCACGCTCAGGATAGCACTTCGCGATACTGGACGGATGGAACGCGGGGCAGGTCAGGTCGTGGAGGATACCGAGGTGCTGTGAGGTATCGAACTTGAGGATACGCTGCATGGCCCGTGAGCTGGCATCAGCTTTCAGCGTAGGCTGCTCAAGGTGAGTGGGCTGTGCTGGCGCGGAGTTCTGGTCGCCTTCTTGCATACCAGAATCATCCTCATACGCCTCTACCTCGGCACCATCTGGCTCCCGGTGCTGTGCCATCGGCTTCGTGTCATGACCCTTTACACCATCAGCTGGTGATGGGCTGTCAACCGCTGGTGAGACACCCTTGGTGACATCCACCTCAGATGACTTCGATGCAGCTGGCAGTTTAGTACCACAGTTCTTGCACTTTACTCGTTTCGAGTCAGCGTGGTAGTTCTTACCGCACTCTTTGCAAGACCGCGCTCCACCCTTTACCAGGTCTGGCTCGGCCACGCTCTTCTTCGCACCAGTCTTCTCCGGTTCACTACCAGCTGCTGCACCACAAGCTGAGCAGAACTGGTGTTTCGCCTTCATGACGCCACCACACTTAACACAGGTGGCTCGGTTCTTCCCGAAGATTGGTGTGTCTGAAGCCTTATTTACTTCATCGTCATCATCGTTATTGTCATCTGAGTCGTCATCATCCGAGTTATCCGCGTCATCATTCGAATTATCCGCGTCGCTGTTGGAATCACCACCATCGCCGTCAGAATCGTCGTCATCGTCATCGTCACCATCATCGTCAGAGTCATCATTATCATCTGTTTCGATGGTGATCTTTTTCTTTTTCTTACTCAGCGCTGGTGCATCTGATTTTTCAGCATTATCGTTATCGTTATCATCGCTATCGTCATCTTGCGAGTCACCGTGCTCATCCGACTCACCAGTTGAAATTTTACCATCGCCGTGGCACCGTGGGCAAGTTACGTTACCATCACGAATCTTACCACCACCGTGGCAAAGCGTGCATGGCTTAGCATCCTCTGCCTTCTCGACTTCGGTTTCTTCGCCTGCCTTGTCCACGGTACTATCCTCATTTTTCCAGGAGTCTGGTAGCTGCGCCACGTAGTCTGGTCCCTTACGGTGCGCAATACGCTTTATGTTTGTCTTAAGTTGTTCAGGTGAGTGATTGTCATCACCAGCTCGGCCAATGGATTGCGCTGCGTCTGAGACGTCGCCTGGTGAGTGAATCGGGAATGACCGGTCCTTACCAGCGAAGTCTTGGCCTGGCATCGAATCGCGGTCCACGCCGCCTGGTGTTTTATCCTCACCCACGTTTGAGCTCTTGCTCTTCAGCGCCAGCACCTTCGCCAGGTCAGCCGGCGTGAACGCCACGCTCACGTCGGCCGGCAGCGTCAGGCTGACGGTTTCCTCCGCCAGTGTGGTCACGCTGGCTCCTCCCTCATTCTTACCAAAGAAAGCGTGTCTCTTAGCTGGTTCCGGCGCATCACCACGCGCCTCTTCCAGGCTGCTCTTACCGTTTTTAGCAGCCTCACCGAACCTGTCGATGTGACCTTGTATCTCTTTAGCCTCATCAGGATGACTATCACCAAGGTAAGCGTGTGCCTTGCGAAGGTGCTGGAGCATTTCGTGCTGACCACGTTCGCCAAGTATGTGTTGATCCGCCACGTCAGCCGCGTTACCGAGATGTTTAGCGGCAGCTGCTTCATCCGCATCTCGGCCGGAATGCTGCAGCTTTGCGGCGGTAGCTTTTATCTTGTCGCTGTCGCCGGGATCGACCTTGATCCAGCCATGAATGTAACCTTCAGGACCAACTTTGGTGATATCAGGGTCGATACTCTTACCGCGATAGTCAGGTTTCGGAACATTGCCAATACCGTGAGTGTGCATGGAACCTGGAGCCACAAGCGCGCCATCACTCGTAACCGGCTGAAATGGGTTGCGTGCCAGCGCGTTATGCATTTCTTCATGATAATGTAGCAACTCAGCTTTACTTGGGTTTTTTGGTCCTACGCGACGACCACCGATTGGTCCGCCAGAATGATATCCACTTAGATGAGCCTTTAGATCCGCTTTACTCATCTGATTCGCGGGTACATGATCATCTGCGATACCAGCAGGGCCAATGTGAAGCCAGTCGTGAGTAAAAGTATCTGGTGTACCGGCGACATGGTGTCCACCAATACTATCTTTTACCAGATCAACACCGGCAGCTTTGTTGATAAAATCTTCGTTACCGTCGATGCGATTACTACGTTCTGGACTGCCATCTTTTGCAGCTTTTACCAGCTGGATGCTGCAGTTCTTATTCGCAGGCCGGTCCACGAGGCTGATCTCAACAACTTGCCCATCCGTAATCCGCCCCCCACGTGCCACCGGGTCACGAACAATCGTTGGCCGAGCGATGCCGACTGAGTAAGCCCGGAGCGCCCCCGCGTTTACCAGCTTCTGCGCGATTGGTTCAACAATCCGGCCCTTAACCCACGTGGCGCCAGTGCTATCAGTATCAGCTTCGACACCCACGCCTGCGGGATCACGCTGTGGGTTATGTTGGACACGAATGTTGGCTCCATCCTGAAGCCAGTCTTGGATTGCCTTTGCTGCAAAATCACTATCAATAATTTGTTCATCTGAGTCGAGGCTGCCATCAGAAGCGCGACCATACACCATCACGTCACCAGTGGCCGGATCCACCTCTGTTTTCTCTATTGGGAAACTCACAAAAGTAAGTTCACCGCGTTGAGTCAAAGTCGAGGCCACGTGGCACGTCTCCTGTGATATAATTAACCATGAAACATAAGTCAAAGCGTCAACTTAAGAAGCACTACAAATATCGTACTAACACAAAAAAACTTCCGAAATCTATTACCGTAACAGCCAGTACACCAACACAAACCGATAAAGTAGCAGACTGGCGCGTAGTTATCGCTGAACTTCACGCGCTGGCTGATTCTTTGAATCTTCTCGAGAAATTCGGTGTCACCGTGGAATTGGCTCACGGTGCTGTTGTCACTGACGCAGGTTACGTCCTCGCCATCGGTGGTGAAGCTGAGGATGCAAAGTGGCAGGTTCGCACCAGGCGACTAACTGAATTCACACCTGAACCATTTACGTACGATGAGGATGATTAAACAGAAACTGTCACTGATTCACGATTTTCACCGAAGCTGATGATTGCCTGGTCCACATCATCAGTACTTTCGATTTTAACAACTGACCGCGTTACCGGGTTAGTTACTTCATCGACACCGAAACCAGCAGCACCATATGGCATATCAGACAGTGTGGTAAACAGATCACCCTGTGATAGGATGTCTTGCACCAACTCAACTCGGCTACTCGATGTCAGCCGAAGACCGACAACATCACCGTATGGATTTGGTGAACCTGTCCAGCTACGATGACATAGCGCGTTGAAGTCAGCTACCTTCATCATCATCATCAGCTTTATCCGCATTATCCGCGGCGTTAGTATCATCATCAACGAACTGGATATCACCGGGTTGCCAGGTAAACCGTGATTTGTTATCTGGTTTACTGGTATCACTTACCGGTGTCTTCTTGCTTAGTTTGTTTTCTTTGCTCATCACGTTTTTGCTTTCCATCATCTTGAGCTGGTGACTGCTGCTCAAACGCAGTCAACAGCTCATCATCAACGTTAAAGTCTTCAGGGAACCAGCCAGGTAGTCCGGAGTCAGTGGGCACTGAAATCCTTTTGGGTTACATAAACGTTCATGATGCCATCTGCTGTCTGCACTTTGTCCACTGAGTACCGGCCACCAGTAACCACTTCACCTTCATTGAACAAAGACAATTTTGACAGACTCAAACCCTTCGCCCCGGGAGAGGTATGTATAATTACTTTTGTCTTCCCCGGTTCACCAGTCTTATCTGCGAAACTGGCTGCCCACTCTGGTTTAGTCGTCCAGGACGCGACTGGCATATCCATGGTTTGACCAGGTTGGAACATCCGCTTCGCATCGGCATCACCCAACGTAATACCACGCGATATCTCACCATGCTGCACATCAGCATCTTTGTCAACCATACCGAGGAACTTGTGCGCTTCCTGGCAGCCATTCCCACAATTTTTCGGTGGTGTGTTCGTGGACAACAGCCGGTGAAGCTCGTGAGTAAAGTCTTCACCTTCTTTGCCGTGCATGTATGAGTTGTTTGAGTACCGGAATGAGTTGGACCAGATACTAACGAGGTGTTGCTTTGTGGCCGTTGACAGCTCACCCGGCTTCGGTACTCGTGCCAATGCAGCCGGTGTGGTTGTTCCCGCAATAGCCTTAACAGCCTCAGCTGGCGTCTTATGGGTGGTGGTTGTACCATCACCATGCGTGGCTTCAAATGATCCACCTGGCATATAACGAACCGCGCCAACTTCAGCGCCAGTTTTCTTGCTAACGACTGATCCATCATCATTAAGTTTGATGTCTGCCGATTTTACAGATGATGCTGGTGTAGCTGTCTTCGGTTTACCAGCTGAATCACTAGATGCGATAACATCTGAACCAGCTACCTTCTTCGGCTTCGCCTCAGTTGCACCACTGTGATCAGCTGACTTAGGCAGTTGCGTCAAATACACGTGACGCTGGCCTTTTTTATCAACCTCATCGCGGTCAACTCTAAAATTGCTATTGCGATTCAAAATCAACTCAGATTCCGTGGGTACAAATGATGCAGAACCTGGTTTGACAACCTTCGTGCCCTTTGGCACAGTGATATGCATAATAGCTGAATCAACACCTTCACCGAAGTTTTTCTCGGCTATGTCCGGTTCAGCACTCGTACTAACGTACGCTTTATCGCTAAACGTTTTACCAACGCTCTTACCAGCTGGACCAAGTAGCTGACTCGCCTGCGCCATGCCACGGTGAACGGTGATATCTCGATTAAGCGGTTTCGCACTGTCAAATGCACTATCGATGCTTTTAACATTTGGACTGTTGACACTGTCAATGTTACCACCACGCAACTGACCATTAAGAGAATAGTAGTCATTAGCGGTGTAGTTGCTAACAGCTTTTACGGCTGCGGGTGACGCACCAGACGCAGCAACATCAGACATCTTCTTATAATCAGCAAGCGCATTCGCCGCAGCTGATTTTTTATCGTCAACCACGTTTGTTGGTTTAGCGGAAGTAACCGCTTCACTCGGTTTAGCGACAGCCATCGTGGACTTTGCACCACCACGCCGCGCGATCTCATCTTTAACCGACTTATGCGCCCGCGATACCTTACCGTCTTTACCAAGCTTCGTCGCACGGTTCGCGAATGCCTGGTCAGCGGCCTTCAGATCGTCATCTGAAGCATCGTGGACGATGTTCTTCCGGCTAGCAGCCGTTGGTGTTTTAGTCAGCTGATCCGCGAATTTACTAGTCGTATTAGTGGTTTTTGATGTATCTGATGGTTTTACGGACTCAACGACTTTATCATTATCACCATGTGGTAGCACCGTAACATGAATCTGCCGGTTTCCATTTTTATCTAGCTCATCAGAATCAACATGAAACTTGGCGTTAGGCGCCATCGTATACTCATGAACCGCATTCCTCGACTTATTCAGTGCTTGACGTGATGATGAGTCACCAGTGATCAGATCTTTTGCTTTCAGCATCTGAGTACCTGAAGGAGCATGCACGGTAATATGTGCAGCATCCTTACCCTGGTACATATTTGCGATACCACCGATTGACGTCATGGACGTAAAGCCTTTATCCTGGAACGTCTTACCATTCATTGAGCCAACGGGACCGAAGATATCATTGGCACCGTGTACCCCACGGTGTAGCAATGTAGGTTCTTCGGTTGGTTTTGCCTTGCCAATCAACTTTGTTAGCCCATCAACAGCTTTTTGTTTACTAGCTGGAACTTTATCGTTTCGCAATGCTTTATTCGTAGCACCGAATGCAGAACTGTAATAAACCGATTCTGCGTTCTTCTTATCCGCGTCTGAAATCCCACCTGGTACTTCACCATAATGCGTGGTATCCCAGAGTGGTATGCTGGTTAGTTCTTTGCCAGTATCAGGACTTGGTTTTTCAGTTGCTGGTTTCTTACCACTAACAGCTGGTTTAATACCACTTTGCTGGACAGCTGGCTTCTCAACACTCGTAACCGGTTTTTTCGCCTCATCTGCACCATCGAAATCACGCTTCGTCTTACCGCTGTTGTAATGACCCATCAGTGCGCGGACAGCGGTTTCTTTATCTTTATGCGACGAGGTATGACCATCGGAGTGAGTCGCGGTAAATTTACCTGCGGCGTTCTTATCAACGTGGCCCACACCGTAACCGGATGGCTTGTGCAGGATGGTGCCATCACGCTTAACCTGCAGATCATCACGTGATATCTTACCTGGCTTCTCACCACAAGGAGGACGCACACAAATGAAGCCATGAATATAACCCTCAGGGCCACCGAGCTTAATGAGATCCGGCTGGCTCTGCCAGAAAAAATCCGGCACCACCGACTTGGTCTTCGAGTGTTCAGCCTTTAGCTTCTCCCACTCAGCCAGCGCCTTACTAGCCGCAGCGCGAACCTCCGGTGTCACCTTACCACGACCAGATGCCCAGCGTTTCACCGCGCCAATGGCAATGGAAATAGCCTCGGACTCAGTGTGACCTGACTTAATCAGTGAGTGAGCGATGTTCTGGATGTACGCGGGGAGCTGTGCTTTTTTATCTCCCCAAAGACCGTGAGTACCGAGTAGGTGATGCATCGTAGATAGTGTTGCGGTTTCAGCAGATTTAATAGTATTACCGGTGTTAGCACGCTTTTGATGCGCTATGTGAAGTTTATCCCGCTGTATCGACGTCATTCCAGCTGGGATAATGACACGGTTCCCAGCCTGGTCTTGCCCGGATACCTCTATGGTTTCCATGGATCAAGACCATTCTCACTCATGTAAGCATGTACTTGACTTTGCAACTGCGGTAGCATTTGTAGGTCACCAAGTGCAAGTTGACCAGCTGGATTTTCATGGTGCTGTGAAGCAAGTTCAGCGAATTGTTCACGTGCAGCTGTGTTTGCGCCAACTACATCAGCACGGAAATGTGGTTCAGTACTACCGGGATACATTATTTCATCAATACCCTGGTATTTACTTATTTCTCTACTAAGCTGACGCCACTTAGGTGTACCTGAGTATTCACCGTTCTCATCGAGGAAATGCATCGCCTCATGGACTGGAGCGTATTTGTCGCTTCCAGCAGCGATAAGCATTTTTTTGTTCCTGTGATCAGACAAAGCGTTAACGTTCAGGTTATAGCCAGCTTCACCTGGCGTCATCTGGTAATCAAAACCGTATTTATTCATCTGTTCTCTAGTAAGGCTCTTACCAGGAACAGATATAATTTTTACTTTCTTTTTCAGGAGTTTATCCTGGTTTTTATCAGAAATACGACCAAGTGAATTCAGCAGAAGGCCGTGCTCATAATTAGACTCATCTTCCATTGTTACTGCCTGTGATAGCTGACGGCCTAGAGCGTGAGTCCATTTACCGTGATCATCACGTGATTCAAGCGGGTTGAAGTGAAAGCTAACTTTCTCAACAACCACGCTGTTGTTGATTTTACTTACTGTGTTTTCATCACCAGCCATGAAGTCGTTGTTCCATGGCTGCTTCCCAGCCTTCATCGCCAACGCGGCGTGACTCGCCATAGCGAGTGCCATCGAATTCGCATCATCGGGATCCATGCCACCGTGTACTAGCTCAGAAGCCACAGCAGCAGCCACGTGGGCAATTGCGCCGGGTGATATAGACGTATCTGCCTTGGCAACACCGAGTGCTGTCACAGGCGCTCGGTGGAACGACATTGGGATCTTGCCGAGAACGGTTCTGGCTCGTGCCGCTACACCTGCCACCATCTTCGGCGCCCCGTGAGTTTTGATGTGCACGGCAGACTTAGCGAAAACTTTACCGATTTCCGGCAAATGCTCGTGAAGCAATGGTGCCAGCGCTACCAGTGAAGCACCACCAGTAAAGAATGATAGAGCGATGGACGCGATAATTGTACCGATTTCAATACCGATATCAATTTTCGAGTCTTTTTTCTGCTCGTCTTTCAACTCTTTTTGCAGGTCAGCGATGCGTTCATCGACTTGCTTCGCGTGCTCAGCAAGGAGGTCATCAATCGGTGATTTAGTACCTTGTGCTTCTTTCGCAGCCTCAGCTGTGATTGCCTCAAGTGTGGGGTGATCACTTGGCTTAGCTTCACCAGCTACCTCAGCTGGTTTCTCCGCTGGTTTTTCTGGTGGTTTCCTGGTTTCCTCAGGCTTTACTGCTTTGTTATGACGGCGAGCGACAGCGGCAACAGCATCCGCACGCTTCTCGTGATTGCTGTTTTTATCCTCACCTGGCCGTGACGCAACATACTTACCACCGCGCTTGCCAACTTGTCCCACGGCGTAGCCGGTTGGACGGTGTACCACGGTTCCATTACGGGTAACACCGAGGTCAGCCGCTTTTACCTTACCTGGACCATCGTGACCACACGGCGGACGCACGCATACCCAGCCGTGTTCATACCCCTCCGGTCCCACCTTCGTGATCTCCGGTGCCATCACACTCATCGGGGCCTCACGTTCTATTTTGACCAGGTGGTCCAGATATACCAGCGAAGGTCGTGGTACCATCCTGCTGCAATCGTTCTGCCCCAGGCCGGTCCCATTCCATAAGCCACTTCGCGGTCTGGATCTTAAGCTGCTGTGGCGCGGGAATCCAGGATGGCAACTGGGTAAATTTCTTAACCCGCTGCACGTCTTCCTCAGTGGGCGGGTAATGGATTCCCTTAAACAGGTGCTCGAACTGGTCAATATCACTGCCATCATAGTGCTGGAAATCCCAGGATAGCGTTTTCAGCCAGTCTTCATTCCAGTCATCATTACTAAACGAGTACGGCTGAGTCAAAGAGCTTTCGGTCACGATCAGCCCTTCGACTTTTCGATCTTAACCTGCCCCGGTGCTGCCATGACCACCCACTCTCGTTCCTTCAAACAACCGTTACCAGTCCGAGGAGTCGACATGATCAGGTTAGCGGGAACACTCGCAGCAACCTGAACACCAGAACTACCGTAACCGTAGAACTTACCTGCTTCACCGCTGGCGTGCGACCACGATGACAACGGCCGCCAGTCTGATTCCGCTACATCAGCTGTGCTACCGGCTGGCTTTAGCTTTGGGTTAAAATGACTACCACTAGGGTCAAGATTAGTCTTCAACCAATTTGGTATCTCATTGTTTGCGTCAAACCCCATCGCTCGGTGAAGTGTAACACTCGTGATACCAGCTTTTTTCAGCTCTCGCTGAGTAACGTTATATTGCGCTCGGACAAATTCGCGAAGTGCAGCCTGGTTATCGTTGTAGTATTTGTCGACCTGAGTTTGCAGATCACCAGTTTCCGCAGCCCACTTCTTCGCGCTTGGAAGGCCAAACTCATCAGCAGCCGCACGCTGCACACCAAGCGCACCGAGGTGACTGTCGTTTGAGGTTTGCTTCCATACCTCAATTGCAGAGCTAACCAGCTCTGCACGGAGGTGACGCTCATCTTCGGCGGTAAACGGCTCATTTTTATCTGGAGCAAGATCAGCCAGGTACGCTGACAGCAACTTACGTGCCACATCAGCTTCATCAGCTACCTTCAGCTTCTCCGATGGTGTATTTGAATAAGTACTAAACGGCTTGTAACCAACGCTTCCATAACTACTCGTTACGATTCCTTTACTGGAACCAATCGCAGCAAGCACTTGTCTTTGCGATAGTGGCAAGCCACTAGCAGCGAGCAATTCTTGTGTTTCCGGTTTCGCCAGGTCTTGCCTCACATCGGCCGGAACCGTGTTCTTATTTTGCAACCGGTTTAGCAGGTCTTCAACTATCGGACGGCTTTTATTAGCATTCGCACTAAAATAGTTTCCTGGTTCGTTGAAAACATCAGCGCTGTGATGAACTGAAACTGCACTAATACCTTCTTTGGCGATGCTGTTAACTAGTGAATTTGGCAAACGTGAATTGTCATTGTTACCACCGGCCATCTTCGCCATGTCCTGTGTGGAAACACTACTCATCTCATCAGCAATCAGGTGAGCCGCGTTGTTTTTGTACTTACCAGCATCGCTAGTGTCAACACTTTTACCGGTTACCTTGTTACCGGTAGCCATGTAACCCTCGGCGATGCTACTGCCGATGTCGCCAACACGGGCGGATGTAAACTGACCAGGTGCCTCTTCAGCTGTCAGCTTCTCGGCGGCTGCTGGCTTCACCTTAATGGAATCAGCCAGTTTCTTCACATCGGGTGAAAACGACTTTGAGTCATCACCAGCATACTTACCATTCATGACCTTAGCGAGGTTACGCAAGCGAGATTCTGCTTCACTTACGTTACCTTCATCATGAAGCTTAGCAGCCTGACTAAGCATACCCTTATACTGCGCCTTGTAGTATGAAGCAATATGTGTGTTTTCCAGATCAGCACGCAGCTTTGCTGCTCGATCGCCGAATGACTCAAAGCTAAGATCTTTATCATGCTGCTTCTCGAGTGCTGCAAGCGACTTCTTAAGCCCCGCTCGTGCAGCAGTGATCTTATTTTTTGTATCACCATATGCGTACTTACTAGCGTCAGCGAGTGATATGTCAAGTTTCCGCGCAGACCTGATAACATCAGCAGCTTTACCTGCCTTCAACTGGGCGGCTACTGCATCCGAGTCTCTCAGCGATGCTACCATACCACTGCTACCAGGTATAAGTGATTCAGCATTCTTTGTCGCATCAGCGATCTGTGATGCCAGCCCGTGTGCCAGTTGCACCGTGTACGGTGTTTCTGGTTTTACTTCACTTGCTTTTTTCAGGCCAGCAGCCACGGAGATCTTGTCGTGGATGGCCTGGATCGCGTTAATCTGCTTATCAGTGGTATTTGTATTTACACCATCTGTAACATATTGATCGAGGATATCATGCAAATCATCGAGTATGCCGTGCAAGCTATCGAGTGCGCCTTGCGTGTTACCGTCAGTTAGCTGACTGCTAACAGCGTCTAGTGTATCTTTTTCATCAGCAAGAAATGGCAAGCTAGCCTTAGCTGTGGCGATACTAGCCTGAGCGCTTTCCACATCAGCTGACTTCAGTTTTTTCGGGACTTTTTTCAAACCGGCTGCGACAGAGAGCTTGTTGTGGATAGCCTGCATCGCAGCGATTTTTTTATCATCATCTGTAGCATCGATGATCTCTTGCAAGTGGCTAAGTGCACCTGGTGTGTCATTAGCCAGCACTTTGGCTTTAGCATTATTGAGTATAGTTTGGCCAACCAAACCAAATGCCAGGTCCGGATTATTCTGCGCAGCGGTAATACTATCATAAACTGCTTTAGCATCAGCTGATTTGAGGTTTTTCGGTTTCTTCGGTGCTTTAGTAAGACCGGCAGCTGTGGAAAGCTTGTCATGAGCGATTTGAAGTTTACTAAGCGTACTTTCATCATATGTATCAGCATTATCAATTACTGATTGCAGATCACTCAACGCACCGTGAGAATCACCCGCTACCAGTTTACTTTTAGCGCTTTCCAGTAGTTTATCATTGCTAGTGTGCGCTGCAAAATCGTTTTGTGCTTTTACTATTGCAAGGTGAATTGCCTCAACATCAGCCTGCTTCAACTTCGGTACCTTTGATGCACTGCCAAGGCCGGCAGCTGCAGATATCTTAGCATGAATAGCTTTAACTGCTTCAGCTTCATCAGAACTGCCGTAATCATCTAGACTATCACTCAGTTCATGGAGTGAATCAAGCGCACCTTGCGTGTCACCGTCTGACAATTTCGCGCTGATAACATCAAGCTTGTTGTAAGAACCACTACCAGGCATAAAGCTATTCTGCGCAGCGCTGATATCATTCTTTACACTGCTAAGATCCGCTGCCTTTAGCTTCTTCAGCTTCGGTACATTTACCGGGTTAACCACAGCTGGTAGCTTACCAATTGGTGGATTCAGCTTCTCATATACACTATCATGGAGATCAGCAATTTCAGCTCCAGGATAACCATCAACATCAAATTCGTATTTGGCATCTGACAAAAGATCAAGCGCCTTTGCACCGTCACCAGCTTGAAGCGCGGTTTTTATCGCGCCCAATACTTGGTCCGCGTGAGGATCACCGCTAAAAAGCGTCAAACCATCGATATCATTGATTTCATTACCGAAGTCTGGTGATCCGGCACCAGTTACAGCTGACACATCAGGTACCGGTTTACCAGCAGTCAGTGCATCTTGCAACAAGCTAACCTTATTGCTGTTAGCCAGGTCACCATCACCATTAAATGCATCAATGGCACCCTGAAGGTGTTCTTTGACATCATCGATATTGCCTGTATTCAACGCCAGGTATGCATCTGTTAGATGACCATTTGCTTGAATGTTTGAGGCGTTGTTATTTATATCTGCGATGGCATTTTGGTATGCATTAGTATCAATCGCAGGTGATTTCGCCGGTATAGCTGGTGAATTTTTCAGCTGGTTTTCAAAACTAATGGTGTGGTTAAGCAGATCGATGTCACCAGTCATCACTGCGTCACTCTTCACTTTATCAAGTGAAGCTGCTGCGACGGCTTCTTTACCATCAACCAAGTGTGCTGACGCTTCATTGAGATGAGCCGCTGCCACCGGATCTGTCGTCACCTGCGACAAACTTGCAAGGTTATCTGCAAGTGATTTACTCGGGTCCGGCTCCCAGTTCGCTACACTTTGGTCTACCAGGTGTGCTGCTGGTTTTACTTTTTTACCGAGAAGCGCATCATGAATCTGCTGGACTTTACTCGCATTCATGATATCATCTTTATTACTACTAGCGTACAACACACTAGTCGCATCACTGAGGTGTTCTACCGCGTTAGTGGTATTCCCCGCACCAAGCGCATCGTATGCCAGCGTCAGGTGATCATCTGCATCACTGCTCGCAATATGATCCTGCGTCTGGGATATAGCATCCATGTACGCATTAGTATTGATATCTGGCTTTAGCTTTACTTTTGGTTTTACTGGGTGAGCCACATCAGATGAGTGAAACGCCTCATTAGAAAGCTGGTACATCGCATGAGCGAGAGCCATGTCGTGCGTTCCATTACCAGCTTGAGTAAGAAGTTCTCCCGCCACATTATGATCACCACTTACCAATGATGCAGCGGCTGATGTCAGGTAATCTTTTACAGCTTCATCTGATGAAAGATCATGAATCGCAGCTATCTTTTGTGGCAACGCGCTTTGAGCGAGAGCAGCGTCGATTGGTGAAACAGACGGTGCACTAGCTGGTTTTATCGCTTCACCAGCTGCTTCATCTGGTTCTCCCAGCAGGTCCTTCTCCCACTGTGCCATGTAAGCATCTGGTTTTACTTTACCAGCCTCAAGTGAAGTGCCGATTGTCATCGCTTGCGAGGCGACATCGTGCTCACCTTGCGCGTTCAATGCGACAGCGGCTGCGGCAAGTTTAGTGCTCGCTTTATCATAGTCACCGGTGTTAACCGCCGCATACGCGTTTGTTAGATGCTCGTGAGCTGTCCAGTTTTCCAGTGGTGGAACCTGACCAGTCAACTGCTCAATCGCGTCTTTATACGCTTTATCGTTAACAGATGATTCACCGGGAATGTAACCGTAGGTATCTTTGAAGTCTTCTGGACTTACATCTGATGGCAGTTTACCAGTTTCCTGGTAGTATTCCTCACTGGTCATCAATCCTTTATCCCACAGGTAATCTGGGCTGTTTTTATCAACTGCCACTGGTTCAACAGGCTTGGCAGCGAGTTTGTCCTTCAGCGCCTGCAGTGCCTCTTCAGAGGCGATCTGGTCTTTTGTTTTACCAGCTGGTGCACTTACCGCAGGTGCGTTCAACGGCTTCGGTGCGTCTGATAGTGCCAGACCAGTATCATGAATATGCGTCTGAAGCAACTTATTTGGTTTAAAGAACAGATTTGCTGCTTCTTCAGCTTTCGTCAGCTCAACACCAGCGGTAACATGATCACCAGCAGCGAGTGCTGTTTTTGCCTTTTCAAGGTGATCAGCAGCTTCATCGCTGGCATCTGGCTCTTTAGCACGATCATTCAATACTGATACGTTGTGATATAGTACAGCTGATTTTGCTGCGTCAGCTCGATTTGCGAATGTACCACCAAGCTTTACTTTCTTACCATCCGCACCGTGGTGCGTCATCGAGTAGGTACCATCCGCGTTCTTCCGCAGCGCACCGATCTGGGTACCATCACCAGCGAGTACCTTGCCATTTTTCGTGTTAAAAACAGCCTCGCTGTATTGCGGTCCACACGGTGGTCTTACGCAGATGTAACCGTGTATGTACCCTTCTTTGCCAACCTTTATCAGATGGGCAAGGCGGATGATGATCTTACCGGCCGCGTTTTTCCTAGCAAATGATACTGGTTCCCAGTTACCAGGAGCATCATCATCCCGGTTGTCTTCCTCTTCCGGTTCCTCGTCATTTTCTTGCTGTCCAACCAGATCATACGGCACCAAACCACTAACCGCACCAGAACCAGCAACCGCACCAGCGGTAATGTTCTTGGTAACGAATTCCCAGACCGTCGGCAGCTTCACAACATCATCTGGAGATAGCTCAGGTACTGGCTTCAGTATATCATACATCACGGCGGCACTGCCAGTCGAGTGACCAGAAATTTTTATAAATTTATTCGCGGAAGCCTGGCCATTGCTAATCTGATAATCATGTGTCTGGAACCACGGTGAATTCTCATTATCTGATGGCACGAAACCGACATATGCTTTAACAGGGCGGTTTTCTTTCCGGTACGCTAGTGCACGATGATGACCGTCCACGATCTTCAGCCGATCATCACCTGGTACCTGCACCCCCACCACGGGGTGAACATCATTGTCAGCGCTACGGATTCGCTTCCGGAATTCCTTAACCCGCTTACCCTGGTGACTCGCTGCCCACGAGTTCACATCATCCCAGTCAACTCGGTCCAGTGGAATCTCAACTGGACCAATCCACGGGATGGTGCGCACCCAGTTAATACTATTGGGTGGGTAATTTGCGAGTAGCTGCTGGTAAACGTGCTCGGCCTCGACCGGATTCGGGTCGTGGAGGTTGGCAGCGTTTTTATGCAGTTCATTACCGTTGAAGGAACCATAATCAAACGATACCGCGGCATCGTGATGCCAGTTTCCAAGAACACGTGATACATCAAGAGTTGTCACGTGGCACTTCCTCAACCGTGATAACACGCAGATTAGGATAATCGTGGTGGTTTTCATTGGAGACCACGGTAAACTTACCGGATGGTGCCACGTACTCCGACTGGTATGCGTACTTCGGGTCACCATACCAGCTAACCGGGAGTGCGTGAATTCCAGTGATATTCCTGAGCATGACGTTACTGAGATCGCTTGAACCGGTTGGATCACTTAGCTCACTTGACTGAGAAAACAGGTGAGCGACGCGCTCATCACTCGACCATGAAGCACTGTTATCAGTCGTAATTGTATCACCTGGTCTCAAGTTTTTCACCTGGTCAATCACGGCTTTTCGTTCGTCATAATCAGAATCACCGTTGCTCGTGTGAATACCGCGGTACAACGGTTTTTTCGTCACGTATGGCGAGCGCTTAACCACGTGCTCAACATTCAACAAATCCTGGTCACCAACAGCACTACCAGCGTATTGAGTGCGTTTCATGATTCCACGTTTAACACTGGTTTCATCTGGATCATCATCGCGCAGTTTATCGAGATGTGAGATACGACTTGCGATGTCAGTCGCTTTTTTATCATCAAAACCATGACGTGTGACTGGAACAGCATCACCCGGACCAACATTGATCCATCCGTGGATATACCCTTCAGGACCTACCTTTACCAGCTCACCGACTGAAACAGACACGCGAAAACCGGCCACGGCTCGCGGGATTCTGATATCTCGTACCGCAACAGCCATGGCCGGCACCCTACCTTTTATCCAGTTTTCGGGTTACTCGCGCGTTAAAGTGCTAAGCGGTAAAACGATATCACGTAGTTGGTGGCTGGTCCTCAGCCGTTCCCTCGGTGATAACGAGACCAGTTGCAGCCGATGATACGACGGTAAGCGCGTCCGTGGCCGTTAGCGCGGGGGTCGTCGTCGCATCCGTGACGGTGATCGTCGCGATGCCATCAGTTCCTGCCACACACAGGCAGGAGAGCCCATCAGCTGATGGGGTAATCGTGATTACCGCTGTGTTATCCACGGACCAGGTGAGAGTGTCACCAGTAACGGGCTGGCCCTTTGAGTCCTGCTCGGCGACGGTAAGAGTTACCTGCTGAAGGTCGGTGAGCTGCACGGTATTCCCCTTCGTGATGGTTGGCATGCCCGGACCATCCGGTGCAGCCTGGGTGTAAGTGGTTGAATCATGAGCGAGAGTGAGGATAGCGGGGCCTTCTAGCCACCGGTAAAACACAGTCGCAGCGTTGGTGATGTCACTCGCGTTAAGCAAGTTTTGTGGAACCGTGGCTTGCACGGCGAGTTCCAGCGCCAGCGCGCGGTTTTCGGCGGTCACTGACTTATCGTCACCTTTCCTACCTTGCCACCTTGCCCTGGCATGTTATTATTTTATCGTATTCACAGCGATAAAAACACTACTGAGAACGTGCATCATATTCAGCTGATGCCTCTCGAATAGCTGCTTCATTATCAGGCCGTATTATCGCGTTACTAAATATTCCACTCGGCTCATCCCAGTAACCACGTGCCAGGATAGACGTGACTGGCAGGATTGTTGAGCCATCTGGTCCTCGCAGCATTCCACAGCTGAGATCATTATCACCGATGAGCTGGGCACCATCATCTCTTACCGCGAGAATTTTCATTATTTATGTACCACTCGCTTTGAATCCACCGAGTTGATCGTAATTAGGCATATTTGGCTTTACTACTTCGGAACCAGCTACTTGTACCGGTGTCTCACGTGATTTTACACCAGCTTTTTGCAATGCTGCCAAACCTTTTTCTAGCCGCAATTGCACCGTTGTCATTTTTTGAAGATCTTTTTTATCTTGATCCTCCACGTACGCACCTCCACCACCTGTGTACGTGGCAACACTGATGTGAAATTCTGCGATTTTATCATTTGTGTGCGCCAGATCTTCCTGCGTTACTTCCAGCGCGCGTGATTTCTCTTCTGATGTCGCGGCCGGATCTTTAGCGATGGTTATGGCATTCCAGACCTTCCATGGAATACCGCGTTTAGTTAGCTTATCGGTAAGAGATTGTGGCGGTTTTTTATCAAACAACACGTGGTCAATGTCATCAGGCGTAAGTGGTCGTGCCTTACCATCTGATGAGTGAACCTGCACTTCATTGTACGCATGCTGACGGAAGTTGGGACTAGTGTAATCACGATTCATACCACGTAGTCCACGTGCTTGCATGATGCCATGTTTGTAGGTAGATTTTCCTGGCTCAATGATACTCGGTGTACCTTTATCATATGCAGCGAATGACCGCGTATCCGGATCCAGCATCCGCGATGGCATGCTGGCTTCACTGTTGTTCAGCGAGTCACCAACGTTGAATGTCGCATGTTGCTTAACCGCGTCCTTCAGCACCACCTGCGTGGTACCAAATGAAGAAAGCTGGTCGGTGTTAAAGCCAAACCAATCGTTTACACCAACGCCAGCTGGCCGATCCACCCCATCAGTCACGTAGCCATACACCGGACGAAGAGATGGGTCCATGTTTTCCGGGTAACCAAACCACGTCCTCTCAAACACCGCACGGGTGTGATTGGACTTAAGTGCCTGTGATTTATTTGTCTCAAACTGCGTTTTGAACGCGTTGTCATCGAGGATGTGCTCAAGGCCAGGGTTGGTAACGCGAGTGGCAATATGATGAGATGCGATACCGCGTAGCTCTTCACGCATCTTCTCATCCGCGGCTTCAGGCGTAAGGCCGGCCTCAGCTGCAACGGTCGCGCGCTGCTCCTCATTTGATGCAAGCAACGCGGCCTTTTGTCGTACACTCATGTTGGCATCAAAGTCATTTTCATCGATACCGCTCTCGCGTAGCACATCAGGGATGGTTCGCGGTGCGTAACCAAGGTCACCTGGGTTCATCGAGAGGTTGCCATCGCGGATCGCGCCAGCTTGGTACTTCAGATAATACGCGCGTTCCCTATCCGCTGGATCCGCGCTCTTATCGAGCGTGTTTGCTTCATGATCCAGCCGATTGGCCTCGTTTACCAACTCGACAGCCTCGTGTGGCGGATCAGCGCTGATGGGGGCAACAGATTTTACTGCTGGTTCAACTGGTTTTATTATCTCAGAGCCAGGAACCTGCACTGGCTTAATCTCATTCGTTTCTTCTGGCGTAAGAGCCCGAAGTGTTATATGACGAGTTGGCACACGACCAACGAGCGGCACGTGCTGGTCACGCAATTCATCTTTCTCGATGACGTATTGCTGTCCACGTGGAATCGTGTATTCGCCTTCATCTTCATCTTCAGGAAGATTACCTGTTACACTTCTTGCATCGAGAGCCTTCGTGCCGGCTGGCATAAGAATATGAAGCATTGCATGATCAGAACTTACTTCACCACTACGCCCGAAACCTGCTGCAACCTCATCAAAAGCAGAAGCTGAATTATAACCTGAATCAGAATACACCTTACCGGTGTGACTGTCAACATCCCCGAAGAAGCTGTTAGCGTTAGCGATGCCGCGACTTAGTTGAACATCCTTTGGAAATGCAGGAGTTTTACTAAACGCAGAATCTATCAAACTAATTTTCGTTCGCGCATCTTGAGCGGTAGGACCTTGTGTTATTGCTGAATTACGTAGGTAACTATTTACTTGCTTGTATCCATTTAGGTAAAAATCATCGAGATTATTTTTTTCAGCTGGTGTCAAGTTTTTTGCGCGGCCATATGTTGCATCTTGAAGAGCATCACCGGTTATCGCATCTTGTAGTCGTTTATCGACTGAAACTGATGCATCTGGTTTTGATGCCTTTGAATCAGGAACCTGCACTGAATTACCAGCACGTGATATGACTCGCGCTTGAACGTGCAGTTGCCCATCATCATCTTTGTGAACACCGGTAACCGTGTATTTAGTTCCACGATCCAAGACCAGTTCACCCGCACCACCGTGACCAGGCAATGCATGAGTACCAGCCGGTACGTTCATGCTCAAAACAGCATTGTTTTTACCAGCTTGACCTGGCACCAAACCTTGCTGTTTCGCCCAGTCCTCAGCCCACTGTTTACTAGCTGAGGTTGACATGTACCCTGGATCAATTACCTCATCACCGACACGTGGTTCTTTACCCGGCTCAACAGTAATAGCACGGTGTACCATCGCATCGTATGATGTTGTACTCTTCGCCATGGCACCATCGAGGTTATCCATGATGTCTTGGGCGGCATCACTTCTCGGTGCACCATTACGCAGACTCGCATTCAACCTGCGTGCGGTGTTCGGCAGCGTATACTGACTGCGTGCCCATTCCTCATCAGAAGTAAGCGGTGAGCTCAGCGTGGTTTTTACTGGTTCAACGAGTGACGGTTCAATTTCACCAGTTAGCGCGGTATCGCTTGGCTTCGGCTCAACCGCGTTTTCACCACTCAGCCCCGTTCGGATGTGGTCTGCATGAGATGCCAGCCCATCATCACCACCTGCTCGCGCGACATTCGCCGCATCTCGGAGTGATGACGTCGCACCATCCACATCGCCAGCTGCCAACGCGTCGCGGGCACTCGCTACCGCATCTCTCGCCTCACCAGGCTGCATCTCACCGTGCATCGCGCTCAGGTCATGGTACGGTACCACGGTCATCGCAGCTTCGCCACGGTTCGCGTACGTGCCACCGAGCCTGGTCTTGGTACCGTCTGCCGCGAGGTGTGTGACTGAGAACGTGCCGTCCTTGTTCTTGTAGAGCTTACCGATGCGGGTGTCACCGTGGATGACCGCGCCGGCCTTGCTGTCGAACTTGGCTTCCGTGTACTGTGGACCGCATGGCGGACGAACGCAGATGTAACCGTGTATGTAGCCTTCTTTACCAACCTTCAACAAAGTGGCTTTGGTATCAAACTCTTTAACTGTCTTATCACTCAAACGAACTGAAGTCTCACCGGGTTTCAACGGCAGGACGACAGCTTCTGATTCCTGGTATGTACCGAAGCCAGTTGGTGGCAGTGAGAAGATTCGCTCGGCTGGGATGCTCTCATGCCGGTTTCCGCCGGTATTGCTCTCACGCGTCCAGCCGGACATGGTTGACCATGATGTCCACGGGCGTGTTTTATCCCATTCTTCACCACGTGAGGCACGGTATGCTTCTACGTTTTTAATACCGTTATTTTTCAACCACTCCTGCGTTGTGGCGTACATCGCATCGCCGATGGCGTGAGCGGCACGCTGAACTGCAGGACGAGCGGCAATGTAATCATTAGTTCGAGTTTCGTCATCAGTGAGCTGGTACGATCTTCCTAGCCGACTTGCGACATGTGAGATCATCGCTACCTGCGCTGGTCCACCACTTGAACCACGCCAGCTGTTAAGGTACCCATCAACAACAGCTCGTTTTAGCTCATCACCAGACAGGTTATCAACATCATGCCGGCCGTCCTCAGCTGCCAACGCGTGAAGATCCTCATCTGAGGCGTTCAAATGAGCGGCTACATCCGCAGCAGTTTGCTGGTACGACTTAGCAAATTCTCTGGTGTCATTTGACACGGAGAAGTCATTTTTATCAAGGCGTGTAAGTGATTCCGGTTGACCGCTGTTGTAACGAGCAATTCGAGATGTATTTACAATCATCCGGTTAATACGATCCGCATCACTATCCAACCTGTCACGCGTCAAACTGTCACGCGCTGCAGCAAGCTGTGTCATCATGTCATCATAATGACCAGCTTCACCGTGTTTGATGGCGTCATCGATGAGTGGTACGGCTTCATAGCCTTGTGCTGGGCCGTAGTCATCCGCGGGAATGGAGGTAACGGGGTTAGTCTTAAGCCGTGAGATAACGTCACGCGCTGGACCAGCTATGTCTTTACCAGAAATTTTACCGGCATCAAATTTATCGTCGATGTTACCAGGTCCGACTTTAATCCACCCGTGGATGTAACCCTCAGGGCCTACTTTGGTTACACTTGGTTCCACTGCAGTGTCGTGAGAGCCTGTGGGTGTGGCTTTGTCCTCGGATATGACCGAGGCTATTCGCTTCTGGTTCCTGCCATCAGCTTGCTTTTCAGCGAGTGGTGTATCTGATAGCCGCTGGATAGACACGATACCAGTACCGGGTGCTGGCGCGATAACCACCATCTCACTTTCACGCACCATGCCAAAACCTGATCTCGGATATGACAAGATCTGGCTTACTGGTACAGTAGCGCTCATGATGACGGCGACAGAAGAGTCAGTGTGATCACTTCCGGCGAACTGGTTCGCATAAGCAACACTAGTTGACCACGATGACAAAGGTGCGAATTGCGGAGACTTAACGGTTCTTTGTTCTTTAACACTGCTATCACTTGCCCAAGCTGGTGGCACCATCCAATGAAAACCACGATGAAGCACTACATGAGTGATCCCTTTTTTAGCGAAATCAGCTTGAGTTAGCTCATGCTGCGCCCGCAGAAATGACTGCCATGTACCAAGTGAGCCCTGGTCTTCGACGGTAATTGGCTTTGACGACAGCGCGGAATTGCCGAGGCTGAATTCACGGCGCGCAGCTTCCTGTACCACATCACGTTTAGATGCCAATGACCAGCTAAAAAGCATCTGGAACAGGCTTTCTTGCCTGATCGCGCTGTCCATGCCACCATCAGCAGCTGAGTGCCATTCTTTAACTACTGTGTACTTTCCCCGTGGTGAATGACTTTCTGTTTTACGCTGGTCAGCTGGCTTTCCACGTGCGATTGTTACATGGCCATACTTTTTATCTACCCAGTAACTGTATTCATCTGGGTTAGCAATCGCTTCATTATAGCGGTCTGCCGGCAAATTTGCGGCGCTAAGCAAATTCTCGGTAGAACTTGGCACCTTGTTAACGAGACGCTTAGCCGCGCGTCGTGTCATCGGATCAGAGTCGTAAACGTCGCTGTCCTTTAGGCTGATCATGCCTCCAGCCGTGACATCTGTTTTATGCGGGTCATTGTAAGCGCCACTTAGCCTACCACTTAGTATTCGCGTTACACCACTAAAAGACGCGGACATCGTACCATCATCTGATGAGCTGGTAATAATGCCACTACCAAGTATCGGATGGCTAACCTCATCACCGACTTTTCCACATGGAGGCCTTACACACACCCAGCCGTGGATGTAGCCTTCCTTGCCTACCTTTGCCAGGTCCGGCCGGACAGTGCTGTCGAGAGAGTCATCCCGCGGAGCTTCGTCCTCGGGTACCTGTTTCCGTACCTGCTTCTGGCTCTTTCCACCGGCTGGTTTCGCACCAACGGTGCTCGGTGGCACACCTCGCTTGCCACCTGGGCTGCTTTCCGGTGACTGCGGTTGTGGCTGGCTCGCTGGCCAGTAACCGTCCATCGCCTGCGGCCCGGTGGGGAATGCCGCGTGAGGACGTTCCGACCTGACACGTCCCGCGTCTGGGTACATGCCGTCGTCGCCATCATCAGGCGCGGTCATGATACGTGGCTGTGGTGACGAGCCATCCCAGCGTGGTGGTTCTGCACCAGCGGTGAAACCGGGAACACCGCCAGGTACCGGTGGCATTTGCATGGCACCGCCGCCTGCAGCTGGTGGCGCCTGGTCCTGGATGTCTTGCCAGGTTTCCTGACCATTCAGGTCTACCTGACGGCGAAGTTGCTTCGAGACAGCCGAGGTATCCGGCACAATTGATGCGTCGAAAAACTGGCCTGATGGGTCAACCGAGTCAATCCGGAACGCGGTACCACGTGGCAGGACGTATTCACCCATGCCCTCACTTACTTGGAGAGCGTGAGTGCCAGCTGGTGCGTGAATCCGCATGATTCCCGGTATGCCACCGTTACCACTGGTGTTAACTGGTAGTGCTGGACTGTGACCGGTGCTACGAAACTCACTGAATGCCTTCGCCCAATGGGCTGATGATGACGTGGAAACAAATGACTTATCTGAGAATGTAGCACCGGGACGGAAGTCTGCCGCCCGGTGTGGTGAGATTGATACACCGCGGTACAAATGCGTGTCTTCGGTTAGCGTGGCATGATGAATGAGGTTGTCGAGTATCTTCATATCATCACGGAATCCAGTAAGGCGCCTGTCATCAGGGTCGTAATGGTTTCTGATGCCGCTGAGGTCATCTTTACGAAGCGCTTTGGACATGGCATCGTTGAACTTCGGTGACACGTACCGGTCAACCGTATATTGTTCATACTTAGAACGTGACGGTTCCGAGTATGGTAGTTGTGGTGCCTTCCGGCTTTCCTGCAGCTTGGCACGCTCAGCTGGATCTTTCGGAAATTCTTTCGTCCACCGACCATCACGATCACGAAGTTCAGCATCCCACCAGTCACCTTTACCGCCACCCCACCACTTCTTCTCCGCAGTGAATGGTTGTGCGATATCAACATCATCATCGGTCCACGTAAATCGCGGTGCATAACCAGCAAGCTGGTTAACGTCTGGTTCTGGAGCGGTTACCAAATCGTCATCATCGAGATCACTTGGCACGTTGATAAGCATGCCTGATGGCATCATAGCCAATTCAGCTGTTAGCTTAACCCACACCTCATGCTTCGAGTTATCGACAACTGGTGACATACTACCCATTATAACACCGCTCAACACCCGTGTCGCGATGCTCATGATTGCCACCATTGGCTCTTGTTAGAAAATGACTGCCAGGCTGCCTGGTCGTGAACCTGCCATGTGGTGTTTAGTTTTTTACTACCAATGAGTGATGGTCTACTTCCATTATTATCCCACAGTTCGGCTGAATCAAAGAGGTTATCATCAAGCGCACTGCGGAAGGTATTCGTTACTGCGCTATGAGTGTCTCGTACCACGCTTTCCGGTACCACGCGACCAGTTACCGCAGCTCGCGCGTTCTCTCGGCGGACCGCTTCATCGGTATCAACGGTAATGTACTTAGCAGCCACCTGGTACCCAGCATCTCGCGCCTTCGCCAGCCGGTCCTGAATCGCGTTATACCTACCTGTACCAGTACTATCAAAGGTAACGTTCATGCCGTGTTGCAATGCATCGTGGTAAACTCGGCTGGCAATCAATTTTGACTCATCGTGAGTAAACAATGCTGCTCGCGGGTCACCATCCGCAATCATCTGCTGATACTCGGGAAGCTGCGTTTTGATTTCATCAGGATCAACGTGCACGTCAGTACTCGGAATCTTTATCACCGTACTTTTCCCACTCGCGGTACCACCACCGAGGAACGTGGCAACTGGGTGATCTGATGTAGGATGGTTGGTAAGAATCTTGGTGATGATCTGACGGTGAAGCTTCTCACGTTCTGGATCTAGCTGGCCATTCCTGGTATGACGTGTTAGTGAGCAATCGTAATCAGGTGCTTGAATGCGACCTTGGATCGGTGACACGTCACCGGGGCCGACTTTGATCCACCCGTGGATATAGCCATGCGGTCCTACCTTGTTAATTGTACCAACGGCTTTCACCACCGACCCATTCCGGATCGTGGTATCAGTTGCACTGTTAAGCAGTGTTGGTAGCACAAGTTTGAATGCGGGATGAAGTGGCAGTGACTTCATCTCCTCAGGCGTGAACCAGCCCCAGTCACCGTTTTCCTCAGGTGTTTCACCATCAAATGACGGCCAGAACGTCTCACCCGCGTCAGTCATGAAGGTGGTGTACGCCCAGCCGTTGCCATGGTCATCAGTCACCGCGTGGCTAACCTGAACCGATGGTATATCGTTACCACTCATGTTACTGGTCCACTCAGGTGGTTGTATGCTGCCAGGAACTGCCCTGCCTCGACCTTCAGCTGCCGTGGCGCGGCTTGCCAGCATGCCAGCTGGGTAAAATCACGAACACGATTCACATCGGCTGAGCTCGGCGGCTGTGTCACCTCCGGCCACATCTGCGCGAACGTGGTAACGGGTGTACCATCGTGATTCCACAGGTCCCAGCTGCCAAGCTTCGTCCAGTCCTCATTCGCATCAGCTCGTGAGAACGGATATGACCAGGTGCTCACGTGTCATCCTAAGAGTATCCATCATCACCAGTGGATGATTCCTGTATAATTACATCACCAGGTGTGCTCAGCACAACCCATTCACGTTCACTCAAGCTGCCGTTACCACTTCGTGGTGTGGAGAACACTCGCTCCGCGGGAACACTGGCTTTAATCAACACGCCGGGACCATTAGAACCGTAATCTTGGTAAAACGCTGCCGCTTGAGCATCACTTGATGACCACGATGATAGTGGGCGAGCATCACTGGTATTAAGCGTGGTAAGTGCGCCTGGTACCTTAATTGGTCGATCATTATCATCATAGCCACTGCCAGTTGATTTCGGCATCGGACCCATCGCCCATTCCGGTGCTTCATTAACGCTATCCCAGTTCATACCACGATACAAACTGACGTTCTTGATACCAGCTTTCTTCAGGTCTTGTTGCGTCAGATCGTATTGCGCTCGGACGAATTTATGAAGTGCTGGCTGGTTTTGCGTGTAGAATTCGTCTGTTTTCCGGCGGAGAGTGGCGTCTGAGTCTGTCCATGGCATTGCGTTTTTAATACCGAGTTCATTCTCAGCTGCGTGTTGCACAGCCAGCCCAGCAACGTTGTGGTCATTCGATGACGCGGCCCACAAGTTCACCAGGCTACTCGTTAGCTCAGCGCGAAGTTCATGTTCATCTTCATCAGTCATCATGCCATTACCGGCGAGTTGTGAGTAAAGGTTTTTCCGGTGACGAGAAATGATATCAGTTGCTTCTTGCTGAATCAACTCAGCTTTTTGGTAACGCTCAGCTTTTTCACCAGGCGAGAGACCTGGTACCAAGTCACCGCTGAACAGACTCTTGAGTCGTTCAACATCTTCATTTGACATACCTTGCTCACGGAATGTATCAGCAGTATTAATAATGTCCTGTGCCGTAAATGAGTCTCCCGGCGTCCAGTTATCTACTGCATCAAGTGTGCCATGCGCCAGCCCAACCGCGTCCAAAACGTGTCCAGCATCATCAGCTACCTGAAACTTATCTCGTGGATTTTCATCCACACCAGCATCAATTGCACTCGGTCCCACAGCTGCTACAGCCGAGACAACTGCATGCCTCAACCGTGAATACTGCTCGTTACCAAGCGCAATTTTCGCCAGATCTTGGGTAGAAACATCACTCATTTGTTTCTCAAGACGCTGACTAACTTCTTTTTTGTAATCAGGAGCTTCCTCGTTATACACGGTTCCATTAGAATCTGGATCACCATTGGCAAGGAAACTTTCAGTCTTATCAAATGATAGGTCATCATCACGTGACGCGCCGAGTTTCCCCGCTTCGGCGGTTGCGGTATCACCAAGGATACCAGTAGTACCATCACTGAACCGAGCGTAGAAACCATCAGAACTGCCGCTGATAATGTGACCGGGGCCGTGAATCGCGTGGGTAACCGCATCACCGGATCCGCATGGTGGGTTAACACAAATCCAGTCATGGATGTAGCCTTCCTTGCCCACCTTCTGGATTATACCAGGTGAGGCACTGCTATCCACTACACTAATCTTACCAAGTTCTTCATTCGCTTCACGAGTGGCACCTTCGAGTGGTGTCTCACCCGGCAACAGCGCCCCACCGAACGTGCCCCACTTCCCAGCATTATCAGCTGCGGTGCTGGCACGCTGCTGCAGCAGGTATACCACATCACCATTCGGTCGCCGGCCGCGGATCATCAGCCCAGCCGCACCTTCAGCACCACAATGCTTATGACCAAGGCCACAGGTGATAGATTTCTCACCTTGATGACGTTTTTCAACATCAGAATCTGCACTTGATTGCAGTTCAGCAAAGCACGTGGAAAACCACGGGTCAAATGTAACGGTCACAGTGGTTTCACCTGCCGGACGTTGACCACGAGAGTGCCATCACCTGCGATACGAGTACCAGTCACCTCGAAGTTACCAGTGGCAAGGTACTCACGTTCATTAAAATAGGCCGGGTTACCGGCGAGTCGTTCCAACGGCAACGCTTTCTTCGGACCATCCACCCAGTCCAGCAGCACTGGTGTCGTGTTTTTAGCCGTGACGTGCTGGCCACCTGATACGTGGCTGAAGCTTCGTCCTACATCTGCGTTTGAAGAAAATGAACCGAGTGAGATATCAATTGGTGAACCAGTCTTATACCGTTCAGCAGCATCACCTGGAATCATCATACCGCGATACAGGTGCTGTTCACTAACATCAGAGTCACGGATCGCGCTGAGAAGCAAGTTTACAGTTTTCTTCCGTCCCGGCGTGATATCACCACCGTTTACTGACTTCTCTACATCGGTACGGATTCGCGCGACCTGCTTACCACCTGTGTTTTGGAACGTGTCCAGAATCTTAACGAGTGCCTTGCCATCCGGCGTTTTCTCTAGCTCATCCAGCGCCTGATACCGCTGGTTCATGTTGAACTTACCACTGCGGGCTGGTTTCAGTACCGCTAGGTCTGACCGGAGCTTAATATCCGGTGCTGGCACAACTTTCGGCGTCTTCTTATCAAGTGCCGCCTGGATATCAGCTCGGTCCTGGTCGCTGATGTTCCGTTTCAAGTACTCACGCAGCTGCGGTACCTTAGCCATCGACCAGTGTTTAACACCTGCAGGCTGCGGTGTTACTCGGTTAAAGGTGTGGGTGCTACCATCATCGAACTGGGCGGTGACGTGTTTTTCATCATGGCTGGTAATAATACCGTGGCCGAGTGAGTCATGCTTAATTTCATCGCCCTCGCCTGGTATGCCGACGAAGATCCAGCCGTGGATGTACCCCTTGGCGCCAACCTTCACCAAGTTCGGCTGCCCGAGTGGTACCAGATTGAAACCGGGTAGTGGCTCCACGGTCATATCAGAGAGGTCGAAGTCACCAACTGACATCGGCGATGCGGCACAGCGACAGTTTGGATGACCAGGTGGTGCGTCAACGCCATTCAGGAATGCCTGGGAAAGTGGGATTGATCCTTCTGCTTCCGCAGCACGGCAAATTTTACACACGCGCTCATCTGGAGCAACTAGCCAAGATTTCATAGAAACACCAGCAGCAAGATACTGGTCCAGTGAGGCGGCCGATGACGCTCGTGAGATCTCAGTCTGTGCGATCATCTGTGCTCGTGATGGTACGTTCAACAAACTCGAGATATCACTCGCCAGGCTATTCGCATCTTGCCCTGTCGCCAATGCAATACCAATGTACTTAGCCAGGTCATCGAGTTTGGTAGAAGACACGGACTGGATGGTATTAACGCCCCACTGGTGGAGAAGCTGTTGCAATCGTGGGCCGGTACCAATCTTCAGCGCGGATTCAACATCACCTGGTTCCCATTCGCCCCAGTCTGGGCCAGTAGCATACTCGGGATACGGATTGGTGCCGGTGTTAAGTTTGATAACAGGTTTTATTACCGACTTCCCCAGCGCCACATTCATGGCTGATCGAGAACCGGTAATCGTTACCTGTTGCGGTGAAAACGCAACCATCTCATTGATTTTGCCATCTTTACCGCGTTGGATGATGCTATCGTGACCACGTTTTTCAGCTTCATCACGGATTGCGGTAGACAACTCATCTTGGGAGGTACTCGGATGCGCCGCACGATACTGGTTCTGAAAACTCCACACGTCATCATCAGCGCGGTTTGCCATACTTGAGTCCCACGGGTTTTTCACGTTAACCCGAGTGGATAGTACCTTTCCATCATCAGCAGCTATACCATACGTTGCAGCATAATCAGGTCGCTCAGTTAGGTAGATGCCCTCGCCGGCCCAGCCACGATTACCTGAATTTTCACCGATATATGATTCATCAAATCCGTGATCGGTAATTGATGTCGCTTTATCACTGCTGGCGGTGCCGTGGTACATTTCTTGCGGTACAGCTGAATTTTTAGCCCAGTTAATGGCATCATTATCATCTTTAGCCGGTGACCAGCCAGCAACTCTTTTCCAGCCGTGAATATAACCTTTTGGTCCTACCTTGGTAATCATCGCTGATTTTGTCGTACCAACTGAACTCAAATCGTTTAGCTGAGTCGCCTGGACAACGAGCCGGCCACCTCGCCCCGTGGTAACGCCATTAACACGGTACTTACCACCAGCAATCCATTCTTGCTCATTGGTAACCTGGACACCATCACGGGTGAATGGCGTCTTCGACATGTCAATGCCTTTACTACCGGGATCAACTTCGAGTAGCACGGAGCTATCAGCGGAAGCAAATTCTTTCGCTGACTCACGGTCCTCAGAAAACGATGATGCTGGAATGGTAAACGTATTACCTGGCGTCATCTGAGACATGAATGCTTTGGCTTTATCCTGGTTATCCCAGGTCCATGCCATTCCACGGTAAACTGGTTTACCTGAGGTTTCGGGATGCCGGAGGCTTTCAGCGATTGACCGAGCGTGATCCGGTATTTTAGCATCATGATCACTGATACCATGAGCGATATCATCGTAACTAACTTCACCGTGCTGCCAGGCTGCTATCGCATCTGGGTCAACTTTTATCCACCCGTGGATGTAGCCTTTTGGCCCCACTTTGGTAAGAATGGCAGATGCTGATGCGGTGGATGCTGGTGCTGCTGGTAGGTTAGCCAGCACGTGTCGCGCTGAAATCGCACCAAGCGTGTACCCATCGGTCCACAGTGGTGTGAGCACCGGTCGCAACGCTGCTGCGATACGATTCCGTACCTCTTGTGCAGCGTAGGTGGGAGTGACGCGAACTTCGCCAGTGATGAGCTGGGCGAGGAATGAGCGAGCGGAAGCCATGCCATCGGAGAACGCGGCTGCGATCTGCGGCGCGTAGATGCTGGCGAGTTGCTGATCGCGTTCCCAGCCGGGCCACTGCGCATCGGTTACCGATTTGCTGGCGCTACCAATTGACACTGGGTCAAGTAGCTCAGCAACTTCATGCTGAAGTGTCGCCGGGGCAGCCTGCCACGACGGCAATGACATAAGCGAGCGCAGGTACTGGAGGTCAGCCAGCATCGGCGGATAACCATAGCCGGGGATCAGCTGGCTGAGATCGGTAACTGGTGAACCGTCATCGTTCCACCGATCCCATGACCGGGTACGAATCCAATCTTCGTTCAGATCAGTCAAAGATGCCGTCACGTTACCGCCGTCACCTTCCGCGACGAGTCGACGCCGACGCTGCCAGGCGCGGCCATGATCACCCATTCTTCTTCCAGCAAGCAACCGAACCCGGTGCGCGGGGTGCTGAATACCAGCTCGGCCGGGACCGTTGTCTTTAGTACCAGCCCGGTCTCACCTGAGGTACGCATCTCATCGGTGTAAGCGAACTCATTGGCTACTGTAGCCGCGCCGGACCACGATGAGATTGGGCGCCACTTCGGCGCGCTAACCTCATCTCCAGCCTTCATCGCCTTACCGTCATCACCAAATGCCCACGGCGCGGTATCGCCGGTGACGTGCATCCCGCGGTAAACCGTGACGTGGGTAATCCCAGCGGCCTTCAGGTCAGCTTGGGTCCGGTTGTATTGTGACCGGACCATGGCCCGTAGCGCCTTTTCATTCTTAACGTAAACGTCGTTTACCTGGTCAGCCACGTCACCTGACTCCTTGGCCCAATCGGCCACGTTGCTTAGCCTCAGCTCATCGGTTACGGCGCGCTGCGTGGCCAAGGATAGGATGTCGTTGTCGTTCGATGACATGGCCCAGCGGGCGATGATGCTTCTGAAAGCGTTATCTCTGATTTTCTTCAGATCATTTTCGGTAACCGGTGGTAGGTCAGCTCCATGACCAATCTGGTCAGCCTTCTTCATTAGCGCGGCTTTAGCCGCTTCCACGCCGCCGTCATCCTTGAACTCCGGTAGGTTCTTCTCGGTAAACCCACGGTAACCGGGAAAACCAGGCGTTAGCTTAGTCATGGCTTCCAGTGACTGGCGATCGGTGATTTTAGCAGCCACGGCTCGGATGGCGTTCGCCTGCGCTTTGATCTTTTTCACTGACACTGGCCCAGCGTACGCCATTACGTAATCATCCGGATGCTCGGCTACGTCGGGGTTCACGCCTGGATCGATGGTAGTGCGATTGCTGCTGATCTTCAGCAGATCAGCGGTGCTGAAGTCCTTCATGTCCTTAGCCAGCGCCGCGGCTACCGACGCCTTCAGGGTAGGCGCATCGGCTTTCTTTACCTTACCAGCTCGACCAGACAGCGGCTGGTTCAAGAACGCTCGTAGTTCACCGGTTACCTTCGCTCCAGGAACAGCAGTAGCAGATGTTCGCGGGGTACCATTAGGAATTGCAGCGTGAACTTGAGCGTAAGGTGATTGCTCACTGAAATCATGCCGGGTTTTACCGCTATTGTAATGACCTGCCAGGGTGCCTAGCGCGTTATCACGGCCAGCATGACTGGAAACGTGGCCATCTGAATGAGTAATTACGTACTTACCGTTGTCATGCACGATGCTACCGACCTGGTAACCGGAAGGTTTGTGCATTATCGTGCCATTACGTTTGACCTGTAGGTCTGAGGCTTTAATCTTGTCCGGTTTTTCGCCACATGGCGGCCTTACGCAGATGAAACCGTGAATGTAACCATCTGGTCCGACCTTCAGTACGTCAGCAGTTTCCACTCCACGAAAGGGGGCGGCGCCAGTTTTAGCCACATCTTCTACTATATCAACTGGTTGACTGTCTTGCCACTGGTAGTCACTCTTCGCCAGCACCACGTCACTCGCACGTGCCTTCGCCAGATTCACCGCGTTACGTGGGTCCAGCCCCTCGGCCATGGCCTTCGCGACGTTAGCGAGCAATGACTCCGAAATGTAGCGTGCTTCCCACGTGGTAACGTGGCGGCCCTTGGTAAGGTGGCGAGTAAGTGCCTCGAGTTCGGCATCCGCTCGTTTTTGAGCGAGGTTACCAGCGTAAAGTGGGTGTGAGATTTCCTGATTAAGACGTGGATCATCATCATCCCACGGGTTGATCGCGGCACTGGCGATCTGCTGATGACTGTATGGCATCCGCCGGATAACTTTGACTGGTGCAGCGCTCCGGTAATTCGGTTCCACATCGTAACCATTACTTGCGGTGGCGTGCTGGGAATCGCGTTCGAATTGCCCGGTGGGCTCCACCTGGTACACGCTGTACCGGTCATCTTTCGGTGATTCCGGTTCCGGGTCATCACGCATACCCGCGTACTCGGCGGCGCGTCCAGGATCACGAGTTAGGTAAACATGATTCGGTGAGGACTCATCATGTGAACCAGTGCGCTCACTACCCGGCACCTGGCTCGCTGGGCTGATCAGATCACCAGGGCTGAAGTGTTTCGTGGTACCGTGGTAGAACACCGGTTTAGCATCCACGGCTGGCCCCTCGTGAACCCAGCCGTGGATGTACCCCTTCGGACCCACCTTGTTGATCACAACTGAGGCAGCAGACTTCTTGGTACTCGCTGCTTCACTGTTTGCGGCCTGCGCCGCGTTGTGAGCTGGTGTCGGTTTACCACTCTGCGCCGCATTTTGATTCTGAGCTGCTTCGGCCTTACCTTCCGCACCAGCTGCACCAGTTGGTTGTGGCTTAGCGCCACCAGGCATACCAGGCGGCACCGTCGGCTCATTCATCCGGACCTCATGTGACTCTTGCGAAATTTGAGTCCGGGCTTGCGTCGCTGCGGTATTCGCCTGAGTAGCACCGGTCTGTGCTTGAGTCTGACCAGCTTGCGCCTGGGTCTGCTGAGCCTGGGCGGCGGACTGGGCAGCGGCGTTCTGCGCATTCGCCACGGCGGTGGAAAGCGGGGTGGGACCGGTGGGTGTAACGATAAGCGGCTCAGACGACTCTTCGAGGCCGTACGGCTGCAGGTTCAGTTCCTGCCGGCACTCATCGAGAGTACGCATGCCATTCTGGAACTGCTGGACGAGGACACCGGTGAGGGCATCCATGTCTTCTTCTTGCTGCAACCCCTCGAAAGTGAACATCATGTCGGTCTGGCCGCACACGTGCTCGAGGATGCCATTGAAGATGTCCTGCAGGAACTGCAGCATAGGCGTGATATTCACGTCTTGCGAGTTATTCTGCGTCATCTTCGACATCTGGTTCGCCGCACCAGATGAGGTTGATGATGACCGGCCTGGACTAAGGCCGAGCTCGAGTGGTGTAACACCGAATGCCATCGTCACCTGCGACATGACCAGCTGGTCAAGTTCATCAGCAGTAACAACTGGCCGTTGTGGCTCGACGTGGCTACCTGGTGGTAGTACAATGAGTTTTTGCTTCCACGCGGGATCACCGGCAATGGCGTTGAGAGCGTCTTGCAATTCCCTGAGCTGGTTGGGTGTCATTGCGGTGTCGCCTGGGATGATGTACGCTGCTGGAACGGTGCCCTCTTCGAAGAAATCATATTGGTATGATTGCTTCTGAAGGCCAGTCATGATCGGGATAATGGCACGTTCAATGGCGCTGAACCCGTAGGGCGTCCAAGCGCGAGGAACCATCGGCAGATACAGCAGCTGGTCACCGCGGAATTGTGCCACATCTTGGCCAGACATGTTGGCTTCTTCAATGTCCCGGTTCATGATCATCGTCATGTAGTCGGAACGTGGAACACCGTAGAGGTATTGTTGGTAACCGACGGCAGGAGGCCTAGGTATTCCACCATGCAAGTCAACGAGTGGTCTGATCGTGGACCCAGTTAGCAGCATGAGGCTGTCGAGGTCACTGCCGAGTACGCCCTTACCTTGCCTCTTACCCCAAACAGGCCGGATAAGAATGCTAAGCGCATCGTAAACGTAGATGTCTTCAAGCACCGCACTTAGCCACAGGCTGTAGCTGAAGTAATTCGGATCTGGCCGGTTGAAGAACTTGGTGGCTTTTGCTTGGCGCTTACCAAAGTCTGCCATTTGTGCTGGTGACCCTTGGTATGCCTTAGCGGCAGCGGGTGTGGGGACGATGTCCCACTGTACACCACGTATTTGGTTTTTCCGGTATTCAATACACGCGCGGGCTACTGAGTAAATGTCTGCCAGCCGGCGCATGGTCTCGAAGTTAGTTAGCCTGAGGCCCTCATTACCAGGCTGCCCCGTCGGCAGGTTCCAGCCGACGGTGTATTCCCACCGTCGTGGTTCTGGTCGCTCGAATTCCGGTGGCGGGGAGTCAACTGGTACTGGCAAGATCGGGCTGAATGGGCCAAACGCACCGGCGGTAAACGACTCAGTGGGCCGAGGAAGGAATGGCCCGTAACTTCTGGCGTAGCCACCCTCATTCGCCAGTTGTGCAGCCAATGGGCTGAACTGGCCGATGGATGGTGCATTCTGGCCACGGCCGCCATTATATGGAATGCTACCTTGTGGTGCTGGTGTTGGCCGCGCACCACCTGGCGCGCTCGGAATACTCGCCGCACCACGGAGCACCGCACCTCTTTTAGCCACGTGCGGCCCTCCTTGTAGTATAATTCAGCTATGGACCAGGAATGGGGTAAGGAAAATATGGTATGGCTATAGCAACGTGGCGAGTACTGGATCGCTCGACTTGCTGATGGGTATGACATCCATGTTAAGCCGTGGAGATGGCAGTTCAAGGTGATGACACGTCAGCAGCTTCAACGTTACGGTGCCACTTACGGCCTAACGGAATTCCGGCCGCCAGTCATCTTCATCCAGAACGCGTTGTTGTACCTGCGGGTAACTGATGGTGATAAGAAAGCCATTCCACTCATCGATGAGATGCTCGTTCACGAACTCATTCATGCCACAGGTATCAGCGGACACGGACCGGATTTCAAACGCGCTTACGGTAAGATCTACCCGTGGTCCAAGCCTGGACCGGTAACTGAGTTTGACCCAGGCACATCCCGCCGTGTGCTTTGGTCGCAGATCATACGGCGGCTGCCATTATCCTCACTTACACTGTCATGCGTGCTACGGTGCCAGTTCAAGTGAGATGACCGATGATGACGTACCAGTAACCTTAAACTTACTATTACGCGGTAGAACCAGCTCTTTACTTTCTGGATCACCCTTCATCACGTTTGTACCTGACGGCACCGTAATTTTCATAACCATGGGTGCGCCATCCACCATGTCGCTAAACGCTGCGGGACCCATAGTACCGGCGGCATACTGCAACGCGATACCTGGATTTGACGTTGTTGAGATAAAGCCGGCATCAGTAAATGATACCTTACTCTGTGACAAAGCTTGCTTCATCTCAGGTGTCATTATAACACCGCGGTACATGGTGGCTGGTTCACTTAGCGCACCGTGTTGTATAGCCAAGTCCATGTTACCGGCAATACCGCGCAGCTGGTCATCATCATAATCACCAGTATTACGGCCAGTACGAAGAAATTCGTTGACAACATCACCATCACTCATGTAATACTGTGTTGCCTCGGCCATGGTTGCTGGTACCTTTCCAGGCCGCAACGCGTTTAGCGGCTTGGTACCGAATACCGGCTTCGCTGGCTTACTGCCACGTAGCGCCGCTTTAACCTGGTCGATGGCTTCCTCAGGTATTGGTGTACTGGCGTAGTCTGCCGTTTCATTGACGCGTTTGGCCAGCTCTTTATCCTTAGCCGCACCGCCAGCTCTCTGGATGGCCTTCGCATACGCGGTGTACTTAGCGCCGTTGGCAATCTGCGACTGCGCGCGTTCTAGTGCTGTTGCCGTTTTATCATCACCGTTATCACGCGCGTACCGCGCCAGCGCACCGGTATTATGATATGATATCACTCGTCTGATGGTTTGGCTTCCATACGTGTTTACCACATCACCGTTACTAAGCACGGTGTCATCGGCGTGACGTGTTTCAACCATATCGCCAACGCGTTCCTGAAGATCAGCAATTTTCTTACCATCTGCCGTTATGGTCTGAGCGTCCCAGTCAGTGACAGCCTGTGCATACTTGCCGCATGGCGGACGCACGCAGATGTACCCGTGGATGTATCCTTCCTTACCAACCTTTTCCAATTCCGGTTCCACCGAACCAGCATACCACGCATCCAATGCGTTGTTTCTAATTCGTTGTCGTTCTATATTAAAATCACCGAATAGATCGGCGATCATGATGCTTCCTCATCATCATACGCGTCTTCTGGCCATACGATGTTCGCATCACTCCACTCCCGGTCTGGCCAGTACTCCGCGCTAGTGCAGGTTCCATCGATGTGCCAGGTGATCTTGCGGACGCGAGGGCAGGCGCGGAGATGTACTCCACCACAGTGCTGACAGTTTTTACCGCCCTCAAAAAGTTGACGCGCCTGTTGTCGCTCTTCTGGTGTAAGTTCTGGCATCTTACTTTCTTTCTTAATTCACGGCAACAACGCGTGTGGTATAATTACAACATGAGAACTGGACACATCTACGCGCTTGCTGACCCAAAAACTGGTGAAGTACGGTATATCGGGAAAACTCTACTGCAACCAGCGGAAAAACGACTAAAAGGTCATGTTAAAACAATGGAAATTGGCAGTAGACGTCACGTATATAACTGGATGCGAAAACTTAATGCACTACCACAGTTCATTATTATTGAAGCGGTCTCAGAAAGTAAGATAAATGAACTAGAACGATACTGGATTAGGTGGATGCGATTGACAGGAGTTAGGTTGACAAATCTAACTGATGGTGGTGATGGTGGCGCACACTCTACTTCAGCTGAAACTCGTGCAAAGATGTCAGTTGCGCGACGTGGTAGGCCGATTCCAATCGAGCAACGTGCGAAAATGTCTGATACTGCGCGTAATAGATCACCTGAATATCGCGCAAAAATAGCGGCCGCTAATCGTCGTAGGATAATATCTGATAGAGAAAGAGCAAATCGCTCAGCTGCTAGTCGCGGAAGAGTAACGTCAAGCCAAGCTCGTGCAAACATGTCTAAAGCGCAAAGTGGAAAAATACTTTCCAAAGATCATCGTCAAAAAATTTCAGAATCACTGTGCGGTAAAACATTTTCGGTAGAACACCGCGCAAACATTTCTGCGGTTAATAAAGGAAAGATAATACCAGAAAAACAACGCACAAAAATATCAGCATCATTGAAAGGAAGAGTATTTTCTGAAGAACACCGTAAAAAACTGTCAGAAGCTAGACAACGTCAAATAGCACGAGATAAACTAGACAAAGAATTATTTGCTTCAATGTATCGTGTTGCCTTTACCCTCGAAGATCAATCGAGCTGACTCACGTTCCTCGGGTGTCAGATCATCTGCCACGTTTCTGGCACCTCCTGTTTACATCACGGCACGAGTGTGGTATAGTGGTACCAGGAACAGAAACGATAGATGAAAGAGAATGGAACAACAATGAACAGTGTGACAGATGGACAGACCAGCGGAACGATCTTCACCCGTAACGGAATGACCACGGTCACTTCCATTCAGGGAACGCTCAAATACAAACGTACAATAGGTGGAAAGCTCAAAGTCATTGCAATAGATGATGCGCGCGGATATGTCACTGTTGGTGGGAGTAGCTCACACTACACCTACCCAGTCTAAAACAAAAGAATGAGACACTGACGTGACGATGCCAGCGGCAGATTGTCGCTGGCATTGCTGTTTACATCACGGCACGAATGTGGTATGGTGGTACCAGGAACACGAGAGAGGAAACAAAATGGCCATTCGCTGCACATCGACCGCAGCTAATGATGTTGAGCTTTTCGCTGACATCAATGAGCTAGAAACCGACTTGCTGAGAAGCGCGAGTGGAGAATACATGCAGTCTGTACTCGAGGCGATGCGCACCGGAGTAACGCCGTTCCAGATCGCGAACGGCCCAGCCACGGACACCTACGAGCTCATCTGAACCCACAGCAACCGATCAGCGTGATCATGCCGGCGACAACCTGTCGCCGGCATTGCTGTTTACATCACGGCTTGGTTGTGGTATAATTGACTTAGGAACAAGGAAAAGGAGCAACATGAATACCGCAAGTGAAACTCAAGCCTGGGCCAGGCGATGCGCTGATGTCACCCGTGGCCGTTTGGCAGAAACCGAAGCCTGGGAGCAGATCGCCAAGCGAGGTGAAGAGTGGGAAGTTGCTCGTCACAAAAACGGTAAGCCATTCCGCGGTGGACCGATGATGACACCCAATATGTGCTTTACCAACAGCGCCAGGATCGTGGGTGGGCTCACCTCGTTTGACCCACACGGCTGCCGGTACGCGGAAGGTTTCGCCTTGGGTTACCTGGGGTTGTGGTATCACCACGGCTGGGTGGTAAACGCCTTCGGACTCGTCATCGAGCGAACGTGGAAGGAACCAGGCGAACGGTATGTTGGGGTAACTTTCACCGACTTTCCACGTGACATCGGCTGCTGCCAGCTCGGTGACTGGCCGTTTGGCCATGCTTGGGGGCCTAAGCTGGCTGACGAGCCAGAAGCAGCTGACGCTATGTGGAACAGAACATAGCCATGAAAACCAACGCAGCAACTGTCATCCAGCAGCACGCAGATTTGACGAAGCGGTGGCGTGAGCCGAACTCGAAGTTGGCTGGTTACATCGGCTCATTCGCCGATGACGTGGCACGGAATCGTGGCCTTAAAGGTGCAGCGAGCATGTTCTACCCGATGCACTCAACACGTGATGCTGAGCCGTGGGTTAAGCTCATCGGACGCGGCCTGTTCACCGCCACCACGTACCAGGTTACCACGGAAATGTGCCGCGTGGTTACGCAAGCGTATCGTAAGACCGAGCGTACCTCGACACGCATCAGCCTCGATGAGGTTCCCGCGGAATCTGGTTTCGTATGGCTCGATGAAGCCGTCATACTGTATGACCGGCAAGAAAAGCGAACTGGCCCGCGTGCAGTAAGCTGGGAAGTAACCTCAGCCGAGTACCAGAATGGTGGTATTCTCCCGGTCATCCGGCTCATCACCTGGGCTGACACCCGTGTTGAGGATGACTTCAGCGCGGACTGGGAACCTGGCATCCTCGAGCTAAGCGAAAAGATGCTCGGCCGGCTGCAATTGCAACATGTTACATTGATCCCGCTGGATTATGACGTCAAAACGTCACCAAAAGACAGCATGACATTGACGGATGATCACGTGGCCTGGTTCCACGCGCTCATCATCATCATGAGTACTGAGATGGCCGACTCACGTCGTACCGGCCTACCACGTGTTATCCGTGACAACGTGAAGAAGTACATTAAGGACACACGTGTCACCGTGGTAACGCTCCGCCAAGCGCCGCAAGAACGTCCCAGCAACAGCAGCCCGCGGACCATTGAGTGGACACACCGCTGGCTCGTCCAAGGTCACCACCGGCATCTCGAGTCATACGAGGTAACGCCGCATCACGCTATCCCCGGACGACTTGATCGTGGCCACTGTGCCATCTGCGAGTCGCGGATCACCTGGGTGCGGCCGTTCGTGAAGGGACCGGATGGTGCACCAGTGAAGAGTGCAGACGTGGTGTACCGGTTGTCACGGTGAGATTGTTTACACTTACCGGCTAAGGTGATATAATCAGTACATGAACACGGTTAGTAGGCAATTTTTCATTAAGCGAGCGGTAAGAACGAGGGCAAGATAATGACGTGGTTTAAACGTAAAGTTAATGCTGGTTCTCATCCGGATCCAGCGACAGCATTGAAACTTCACCACATCAAAGCGTTGCTAAGACTACATACTCAATCTGAACAACAAATTCAACTTTACCTGGACGAGATCGAAGACGTTCACCGTGAAATGAGTAGCGTTAGTGTCGCTAGGCGCTCATCTATAAATCGAATCACCCAACCTGAATTCGATAACATCATAACAGCATGTAAAAACCGGATCAGTGTAGCTGAAACCAGTATTGCCACCTGTCGCCAAAGCATTACTGACACTCAACATCAAATTGATGAGTACACTGTGACAAGTGGTTTGACCACCTTCGATCTCGCATATTTGAATTTGCGTGACAGATAGGAGGCGTGTTATCGATATGAGTGAATCATACCATATCATCGACTTCGATGAACTTGGTCACGGTGACTACCGAGTTGCGACTGGTAAGTGGCCGCTTCGTGTGGTACTCAACCAGGTACTATGTGGCGGTTGGGTTCTCGGTGAAGGTGGTTCTCTTCAGTCGTGTCGTACATCACTATCGGCTGTTACGACGAGTGGTATCAATGACAACATAATCTGTCATGTCAGGCAAACTGAGCACTTCGAAGCACCGTACCGCGTAACAACCAAGAGAACGTCAGTGATACCTCCACCACCAAGTTATTGCTCATTAACCGAGTCACAGGAACAGGAACACCGTGCGTAAACCTGAGCAGCTCAGCGCAGATGAGGTGGCGTTTCGTATTTCACGAGAATGTCATAACGCTGGTGTAGCTGCCATTACTCAATGGCCGTGGGCAGTTTCTGACGGGCGTTATGGTAATCTATCATCACTCACCTGTGATGCATACGTTGACCGCGACTATGGTAGCGGTGAGCTGTTCCCGGTTAAGTGCGGTCACGAGTTTAGTGGCAGGACGATCGTTGAAATCGGCGAAGAAATTATCCATCACCTATGTAACACAGAACACCGTAGTCCACCATACCAGCCGTACCAGCAGCCGTCAAAGAAATTCTCTATCACCGGCCAGAAAACACCAGCACCTATTCCATCACCACCAGCCGAACCGCAGCCGGCTGGTAAAAACAAGCACATCTGCCTTTATTGCGGTGTGGAAATTCTGGAAGGTGAAATGGAACAGCTGGTAACGTACCGCCGCATGCCGGCAACTGGTGGTATGCGGCGGTATCGTCATACCGATCAAGCAGAATGCCAAGCTGCAACGCGGCGACCGAAGCGACCATTTGCACGGGTACCTGGGGGCCCAACACAATGAAAGTCGGGGTTACCGGCACACGCCGACGTATCACGCTTGAGCAAGATAACACGATCTGGAAACTTTTCAGGTGGATGGCTGCCACTGAGTTTCATCACGGTGATTGCACTGGCGCGGACGCAGCTGCACACGCGGTTATTCTCGGTACCAAGAACCGGCGTCAAGATGAAGGCCTGCCATACACTTCTATCATCATCCACCCACCAGTTATCGGTACCTGGCGAGTGTTTTGTCAGGACTATGATGAAATCCGTGAACCACTACCGTACCTGGAACGAAACCACGTGATCGTGGATGAGATTGATCTGCTCATCGCGATACCACAGACGACAAGTGAAGAAATCCAGTCTGGCACCTGGGCGACAGTCCGGTACGCTCGCGGTCTAGGTAAACCGGTGATCATCATCGATCCAGATGGTGGCTGGCGACTGGATACCACCCGTATCTAACACTTGTATGATATAATGAATCACTACGAGGATAGGTAACCAACCTGAGTGACGTGGTGAAGCTCACAACATTGACGTTTCGCGAGAAACTGCGACTCGTCGACAGTGAGATGATGTGCTGGGAAGCAACACTAGCAGCTTTTGACGTTAAAGTGCAGCACGATGAATGTAGCCGGTCCATTAAGTGGGTCCTGGAACAGCTAACTGACCGTGGCTGGCGATATGAACGAGTTAAAACTAACACACTTACCGGTGGTAAAGTAACACCAACGCTATCAGTTGTTATACCACGGTTGATTGGTGATTGGTTGTTGATTTTGGACCGGCATATTATCGCAGTACGTGATGGTGTTATTACTGATACCGCCGGCAAGGAACGCACGGTGAAACGGCGAGTGATGATGGCATACCAGCTAACAAGGCCTGGCTACCCACCAGTACGACTGGTTGATTGTCAGTGTGCTGACCCACTCGTTTTCGGTCACAACTACCGAGTGAACGAAATTACTGGTAGACCTAGATTGTATTGCTCAACCATAAAAGCTTTGATGCGAGTCAACAAATGAGCATTGATATCATCACATGGCTGGGATCACCGGCTGGTGATGAGTGGCGACGAGCTAATTTTAGCGGTATCGGCTTCATTGCTTCAATAAAATGGGATGTGGAATGCGATCCATCACCTGGTTCATATTACTGGCGTGGTGCCTGGCGTCCCGGGCACTTCAAATCAGAAGTAGCATACTTCGATGCAAAAGAAGATCGTAGCCTCGGCCCCGAGTATTGCGCTCATCCCATAGCGAAAGGCAAAAATGAGTAACATCGACATGAAGCTAGAACGTGGCCTGCTAACTGCGGCAATTGACCAGATCGCAGCGTATGACAAGCGAGAAAACGAGCTGCTACACGAGCTTAAGGAAGTTCGCAATCAGCGAGCAGAAGTCGATGGCTTCGTGCAACGGATCATGGTCGACTGTGAAGAATCTCGGTTGAGTAGCGACAACTTCCGAGAACTACTCGATGGTATCCTGCATCAGGTATCAGTATCGCTGACGCGGCATTCATTCCGAGGGGTGTAGCATGATTCAACCTCGCTCGAATATTATCATCACACGTGCTGTGCAAACATCAATAGCGTGTCCCAGTCAGTGGGACTTGTATGATGCGGATGATAATTACTACTACGCTCGTTTCCGACACGGATGCGGTTCACTACGCCAGTACACGACATCAGACTGGGTAGACGCACCAGAATCAGCACTCGTTGGCCACGTTGCGTCATTCCAACGTGAAATTCCAGATGATCCAGACTGGGTATACGATGGTGATATATCACTGGAGGAGTTCGCTCAGCGCGCTGGGTTCACGCTGGCTCTCGAATCGTACACCAGTTTCGGTGATCACGTTCGGGACGAACTCGTAACTAATGGCCTGCTATTTCTGTTGAGCGACGAAGAAAAAGGAAACAGGGAATGAGAACCACACCGGAGAACATCACCGAGCTCGCTGACAATGAAATTTTTGTCTTCGGCTCGAACCTACTTGGTATCCACGGCAGTGGAGCGGCTAAGACAGCACGTGAATTGTTCGGCGCTAAGCTAGGCGTGGAAGAAGGACTCACCGGTAACTGCTACGCATTCCCAACTGTCACCAGGCCGGCAACCAGATCCAGCCTGAACAGCGCACTAACCACGTACCAGCTTACCCGTGAGCATCTACAGCAAGTACGTGACCGGTTGTATACCGTTGCCCGTGATCTACCTAAAATGACGTTCCTGCTCACCAAGGTGGGCTGTGGCCTGGCTGGTTACCCCGAAGAGTACATGTCGAGCCTGTTCACAGATAGCCCAGCAAACATTATCAAACCACTCGGCTGGTAAAACGTACGTGCATGTGGTATAGTAGTTCTAGAGCGCAAGCCGAAGATGAAGCCAAGACTCAAAAAACTCGCATCATTAACCGGAGAACGTGGTTCGATACCACGGTGGGGTACCGTGCCCCACTAGCTCAAGGAGAGCGCCGGGAGCGAGAATGAAGATCCTCTTGTTTCGCTCTGAAGCTGAAACCGCTTGACACCAGCCAGATCAACTAGTTACGTGCTAGACTTCGGGAGATCGCGGGTTCGATCCCTGCCGGGAGCACTTCATGCTCCTGTGGAGTAGTGGCAACTCACCCGGTCACAGATGGACACGTAACTTTAAACGCCGCTGGCTGGAAATGATGGCGATAATCTTACAGATTATCTCTTTTAGCCCGGCACGGAAGGTTATCCGTGCCGGGCACCAAACTGTATGGAGGTATTACTGTGTCACGTTCACTCGGTGAAGTCGTCGCAATCGAGAAGGTTGCCCGGCAGCGCGCGAACAAGCAAACTGGTGAAGTTCACAAGCTCGGGCAGAAAGAGGTCGTCTTTACTGGCTTGTCTCGGACCTACACGCCATTTGATGATGATGATATCGTGCGGCTACCGCCTGAGGGTAACCAGGTTCAAGAATACGCTGAGAACCTGCTTAGCAGGTTCGCAAACGCGTTGTCACCAGCGCTCGACCTTGCGGCAACCAAGGACGAGGCTAATACTCAGGCTCGCGGTGATGTGATCGTAGATAACCAGACCATCCTGCCGCAGGTACCAGTATCACATCTGTTGTTTCTCGAGCATCAGCTCGTGGAGGTTCGCGCGTTCATCACTGCACTTGTCACTCGCAACCCAGCGCAGACCTGGCATCCGAATACGGAAACTGGAGTCTGGGAAGCAGATTCGGTTAGTACCGCACGTAAGGTACGGCAAGAAACACCAATCGTCCTGTACCCAGCGACAACAGAGCACCCAGCGCAGGTTAAGACCACAATCGTGGACCAGGCAGTTGGTACCTGGACGAACGTGGACTTGTCCGGTGCGATCTCAGAGAGCCACAAGCGTGAGTTGTTGGCACGAGTGGATAAGCTGACGGACGCGGTGAAGACTGCTCGGGAGCGTGCGAACCAGACACCAGCACCTGAAGTTCGCGTGGGTGAGGCGATCTTCGGTTACCTGTTCGTTTAATCACTCGTAGAGTCAAGAGCGACCCCGCACTTCGGGCAGGAGGTGCGGGGTTTCTTGGTTCCAGGATCGGTAATGGTAAACGGATGCTGGCATGACGCGCACTTGGTAACGCCGTAGGCGGCGAGGTATGAACCGCCGATGAGGTCCTTCAATGCGGTGATCGCGTAGGTCAATGCATCAACTCGGTCAGGTGATTCGCCCTCACCTGGTGTCCATCCGCACATCTGGTCTTCAAGGTATGGGAATGAACCGCAATGTGAAATTCTTCGCTGCTCATACAGGCTGCTAACTGGTTCAGCTCGCAGTGCCTTGCCACGCGTCGCTCGTACCGTCTGGTATGGTATGTTCGGGTCAATGGTTTTAAGCAACGTACCAATGAAGTCGCCACCCTGGTTCGTCTCAGCGATGACACGATCTGCCTCAAATTCATGATACACCGCGACAGCTTTTTTCATCGCCTCCATTGGCGTGGAACGAAGCGTGAAGTCACCGAGCACGTAGCCGCGGCCATTACGTGCTGCACCTGCCACGACGATGCCAGTCTGTGCGCTTGTCTCACCATCACTTACTGCGGGGTCAACGGCCACAACAACACGAATAAGATCCGGTACCAGTGATGGATCGGTAACACGTGTTTCATCAATCCAGTCGCGCTTCCACAGCGCACCAGGCACATCATCCAGGATTTCTGCTTCAAGTTCCTGGCGACCGAGGCGAGTACCGAGAAGCGGGTCAATGACGTTTTCTTTGTATTCTTTGGACAAGTTTTCGATATTGTCCATGGTTCGACCACGCGTAATGATCGTAATCGGCCGTTGTAGAATCCCCATACGTGATGGATCAGGATCACTGGTACGAAGAAGCGCCACCGGACGTGGTGTCGTTGCGATAACCACCTGCGGCCGGTAATCTTCATCCCACTCACGTTTTTTCGGAAGCCGAAGTGTGATCATCAAGTTTGACCACGTGGTATCAGCGGTTACACCCTTATGCGCGTCTTGCCAGAATGCCGCCTCATCTGCCCACGCGAAATTCCCTTGTGGTCCACGGAGTCGCCACGGTTTTTCGGCGGAAAAACTTTGGAAGATGGAGCCATTCTTCAGCTGGACGCGCAACCGTGACCGGTTGTAGCCGTTATCCTCACTGTCGTTTGGAAACTCATTCCGACTGAAACACGCCAGCAGTCCTGACTCTCCCTCAAGCATCGTGTCACGCACATCGGCAAACGTTTTACCAATAAGCTCGATGCGAGCGCCAGGATAACGACGAGCTCTATCCGCGACAAACTCTGCGGCAGTCCTGGACTTACCCCAACCTCGGCCGGCAAGTATACACCAAACAGTCCAGCTCCCAGGCGGTGCCAGCTGTCCTGGCCGAGCTATCTCCGCCCACGGTCGCTTAACCGCCCCATCATCCACGTCCTTCAGCCGCTTCAGCTCAGCCTGAAGTTCACGGAGCTTTCGTAGCCGATCGAGCTTCGCTTCAGCGAGAGTGGCTACAGACATGGTATGTACACCAAGGTGATAGTATGGTATAATAGAAATTAGGAACAGGAAGCAGGAGGAAACGGATGTCAGTCCAGAACATCGACCCGAATATTCGGAAGTACGCCACCGAGTACAACCGTGGCTGGCGAGCTAATGACAACGCGGACATCGACGCAGCTGGCAGTACCTCAGACGCCTGGTACGATGGCTACCATGACGCAGCTGCTGGCCGGCTGAAATGGACCTGGCGAAAGGCTCGGCTAGCTGGTTTTACTGACATGAACGAATACACAGACACGTTGACCGAGGCTCAGCGAGCGAAGATCCTGGGTATCCGGCTGAGTTAGTTTACACCTGAGTGACTTATTGGTATACTGTTGTCAGGGACAGGAAAAACGAGGAGACATTCACATGAAGAAAATAATTCTCGAAGTTTCAAATTCAGACGCACAGGAAATCGCTAAGTGGATCGAGAATCATTCGATGATGCTGTTGTGTTCGACAGTTCCAGCGCTGCATCACTGGACCATTAACACTGATCAAATCCAAATCGAGGAGTAAAGTGCCTATCGTAACAACTAACAGCTGGACACTCGATCCAGGTACCAATCCTGGCATCGGGCCATACCGGCGAACTGCCCATGATGGTGTGAAGTGGGCGGTAATCTACCACTTGCGATTTGGCTGGCTGCTGTCAGCTGATAACAAGCCAGCCGGAAAGTTTCCCGATCTGCCGCGTGCGTTCAAAGGCGCAGCTGAAGCAGATGACTCTCGTCGGTAACTGTTTACATCACGATGATGGTGTGATGTAAACATACCAACGGCAAAACAAAATGGAGGCTCATGATGACATCACCAGACCGGTACTCGACATGTAAGTACTGCAAGGAAATCATCAAGCAGACTGGTGATGGACCCTGGACGAGAAGCAAGCTCGGCGGTCTCGGTGACGACCCGGAGTGCGTTAGCGCGCCGAATCCGGACTATGGACCGATGCCAGGTCATGAGCCCGGTGTCATCGCGGAGCGGCCCATGGAATGGTCAGCAGACCCGAACCTGCCGAAGATGAAGATGCCACAAATTCCGTGGATCCCACGTGGAGTAAACGGTTGATGCGTGAATGAATCAGATGATCTGATCATCAGATGCAAGCAGATCACCACCGAAATTAACGGGCATCGTGATGCAATACTTACACTCAGCCAGGAGCGCGCTAGACTAATCATCGTGTTGAATCAGCGACATGGCATGACCACCCGTATCATCGCTAAGTATCTCGGAATTAGTAGTGCGCGTGTTGCCCAGATCATGAATCTGGTACGGTGGAAAACCGAAGTCGTGGTCCTATTTCCGGAATGTGATGATAAGCAGGTTGGTAACAGTCACGGAGATTGAAAACTCAATCATGCCAGAAGTAACCACGTGGAATAATCCCACCCAGCAGCACCAGCACGCCGATGGCACCAGTCAGGATGGCAATCGCATGATCTGGTGTTAGTTTACCTACCCACGTGATGACAGCAACGATGACAAGGACGATGCCAATGATCACTGATACCATGACTAGTCACCTTCCGTTATTTACAACGTGATGCTATTGTGGTATAGTAGGTATGTAGGCAGGAACAGGAACGAAAGAAAGAAGGCAGCGATGCTCATCAAGCAAACTGGACCGGGTACCTTCGCCGCTGGTACCTCACTTGAACACGGTGGCAGCCTCGTGGATTACGCGCTGGATGCAGAGCGGTCCGCTCGCCCGAAGCGTGGTGATAGGTTTATCCACGCTCACTTCCTGAAGCTGGATGTCACCAGGCCGCAATCGGATGATGACTACGAGGTTCGCGTTATTACCCACGTCACAGATACTGAAGTGTACCACATCGACGCGATCAGCTGGGATGATGGACACCAGCCACTCAAATCATACACGATGTGCATTAGCCATGACCGGTTCTCGAGCATCGTGCGGCGGTGGATCTGATGAGTATCGCAAATCGTCAGTTCGCTCGGATCATCGACCACATCTACGTGAGCACCAAGCCTGGTTACAACTACGAGATCAACGAGGTAATCCGAGGACGCGTATCACGTTATAAGTCACGTGAGGCAACAAAAGTCGCAACACTGGCGGCTGCCAGGGAAGCATCTCCACGCGGTGACATCTCACCTAGTCATTTCGAGTGGTACCAGTTCCATCGCGTGTACCGCGTGTCGATTCGAGTTCGTGGTAACCGTGATGACCTGCTTCGGTTCGCACGAGTTGGATACAAGCTGTGGACTGGAAAAGAAGCGCCACTATGAACACGTGTGGTGACTGCGGTCAAAAAATCTGGTATGACGACACGCAGGAACGCTGGCAGAACCAGGACTGGCAAACATGGTGCAAGGGACCAGATGGTACTCGTCTTATCTGGATCCAGCAACACGCGCCATCAGGTAACTTCCCAGTAAGATCACAGAGTCCACTCGGAGAAGTATGCCGGTGTATCGCTATGAATCGAGAGCACATCCACCGACTTGAAATTATACCAGATGGCGAAGAACTGCAGCCGAATTAGTTATTGCTATCACTTTTCCGATACGTGCTAATTTCATTCTCGAGATCGCGAATCGCAGAATCGACGCTATCGATGGTAAGGATCTCGGCACGGGCAGGCGCGTCCAAACCGAGAAGCTTCCGTCGCGATTCCTTTACTTTCAAGATGCGATCCATGCACTCTAGCAAGAATCGTGAATCTTCGAGTGGAATCTCATATTCATCTCTGATGATTCGGCCGTTGGAAACGAGAATATGCCGCGTTCGAATCTCTATCCATAGTGCACGCTCACACTCATCCAGTGATTGCAACTCTAGCAGACGCTGCTCATCTTTAGCGATACGAACGGTGTTGGCGAGTGCTCGCCTGATGGCGGCTGCAGCGTGGGCAGGGCCGTGAAAATCGAGTCGGTCTGCTACTTCCTGGAGTGACCAGCCAAGCGCACGCAGTCGTGTTGCTTCAACATCGCGTGTGGCGCCACGTAGCTTTCCAGAACGACCTGACCGAGGCAGGGGGAGCAGGATTTCTTCAGACATGTTATTTACACCAGGCCATCACTATGGTATAATAGGAATATGGAACAGGAAAAGAACAGCGAAACCTCAGTCACTGAATTACACTACCAAGTCTGGCGAAAGCAAGATGGCCAGCTGAAGCGGTTGGGCGGCTACTTTGATACACCTGAAAAAGCCGCTGGACGCCTCAACTTTGAGCGGACGATGAGTGTGTCACCAGCCGAGTTCGGTATCGAGGTCGTTGAGGTAACTAGAACCTCCAAGGGTGTCACCTGGGCAACTAAGTAGGATTCAGCCATCTGTTTACACCAGGCCATCGGTTTGGTATAATGAAATCACAGGAACAGGAAAAGGAAGAGAGACTCAGATGAGCATCACACCAGTTAACACACCGTTCGTTCCCAATTGGCAAACCTGGCGCAACGCCCGTACCATGTTGATGAACGACTTCAGCTACAACTTGATCACAGCTGGTAACCTGCTATGCGCCTCGCGTACTGTCGGCGAGAAGATGAGTTTCACCGTTGACAACGATGTTATCGTGTTGTTCCAGGTCCAGCAAGGTTCACTTATGTACGCCATCGCAACTAGCGAGGTGATGTAAAATGCTCTACAACCGGAACCAAACCATAACCGAGGTAAAACGGAATGGTGCTGGTACCGAAACCTGGGGGCCTAACTTCTGGATGAAGACCGGTCACTGTCGCCGGTGCGATAACGGCCTCGGTCACACTAATCGCCGCCGTGGTGCGGGTGGTGAGAAACCAACTGGCACACTTCTGGCTCGCCCAGGTGCTCACATCTACCAAGACGAGATAGCTCCTGGCGAGAAGGTGACACTGCGTCGCCGGGTTCGGTACCGTGAAAAAGCTAATGTTCGCCAGCTGATTCGAGAGGAACTCACGTGACTGAAACTGATGAAACGCGCTTGTGTGATGTCAAAACTGATGATACGCGGTGTGATAGTGTCGCTGAGTTCAACGTAACAATAACATGCTCAGGGTGTCCGAAATCTCATCGTAAAGGTTTCACGTATGTCTGTAGCAAAGACCTAAACTGTGCCATTAAAAGCAATATTGTTTGCGACAGATGTGGTACACCACAAAATGTAATTGATTGGATAAAGCTACCAGTTACATCAAATGGAAATGCTGATGTGCGTGTTGTTCCACCAAAAACTAACTACCGTATCGGTGATAAACAACGCAACGCAGTACTCGATCAGCTCGCTGAGGCGTTCGGTGGTGGCTTTTTGACTCGCGAAGAATTTGATGAGCGAGCAAATGCGGTTCAAACCGCCAGAAACAATGCTGACCTGATAAAGATAACTAATGACTTGCTATCATCAGATAATGGTAAATCACCAGAACACGAACGTACCATTGCAGACTGGAAACCACAATCATTTTTCTTGGCTGGCGTATTTATTGGTATCGTGTTTATGATAATACTTTTTATTATGCTGACAACAACCACCTAACCCAATGGAGAACGCAAGTGGGATCACAGCGGTACCTAGCAGAATCACTCATGAGACACTTCAATATCACTGAAGATAACGCCTACCAGCTTACCACATTCGTTGAATCAGTGCAGGTTGGTAATGAGCTAGTTGATGCTGTTTACCCACTAACTTACGCTGGCGATATTCAGGGATCGATACGCGAGCTCACCAGGATACACGCACTTCTCGGCGATAACATCCGGTCACTGAACCAGGAATTCAGTGCACTGGAACCACGGATTGACAACGCGATTGAACTAGGTGAAACATGACAACGACCAAACAAGATCACATCGTTGAAGCAACGCGACTTGCGGATGAAGCCTCTCGATGGTTGGTCCGCGATCCACAACGAGCGGCGATAATCGCGCAGCTCGCCCAGGTTCACGCGACGATAGCGCAAGTGGTTGGTGAATCACGCAGTGTAGAGCCAGTTTGCTCCACCGGCCTGGACGACTTCGGTCCCGAGTGCGTAGCTGGTAGCGGTACCACTAACGGTGACAGCTGTACCGTATCCCCATAGCATGCCGTTGTTAACCCGAAGTGGTGCGTTACCGAGCGCGTTGACCCGGAGCCCATAGCGTGGTGATACGTTTCCACCACCACCGTCGTTGTTACCAGTCATCTGGCCGATACCGGACACGATGACAGGGAGGCCGACGGACGGGCTAACTGCACCACTGTAGTCAACATCGAGGCCCGCGTAAGTCCCAGCTGTACCCGTGTTTGACGCACCATCACGTCGGTTTACCAGGTTGCTAATGAGGACACCACACGGGCCGGTGACGTTTCCACCACCTGTTTGCCAGGTACCATCAATCCGAAAACCAGAAAAGTTATTTCGGTCCGTGGAGCAGCCGATGAATTGCACCCACCCAGTCGCGTAGGTCCAGTCGACACCGCTTGCGTTGGTAACCCAGAAACCGTAGGTAGAGTTGTACTCAGCTCGGCAGCCGATGAACTTCGTGTTATCACAGCCGCACAATTGCCAGCCAGGACCGGTGTTTCCGATGATGTAGCAATTGAGGAACGTGGAGTCTTCAGCGTAGTTGAGATTGACGCCACCACCACTCGAGGTACCACACGAGTCGACACGAACGTCAGTCCAGATCTGGCCGAACGCGCCGATCTCACCGGCAGACAAATCGAGGATAGTGTTGACACCCCAGCCTGACATGAAGCTAATGGCAACGTGGTTCAACTGGCACATGGCGGGGCCGGTAATGCGGATGGCATCAACTGGTTCCGTGGTGTAATTTGAACCATTGATCATGATGTTCGACAGCGGTGCACCATTGGTCGGATTGTTGTCCGATTGTGACAAACTAAACAAATATGAACCGCTGAAGCCACTGGTTGGCTGGATTACGGTGCCGTTGAAGATACCAGTAACACTGCTTCCCATGGCACCAGCACCACGGAAGATGACGTTGCTGGGTACCACCCAGCCACCCGAGGTATTGTAGATGCCAGCAGGTGCGAGGATTAGCACGGTGGCAGGTGCGAGCGCCCCAGCAGCCGCGAACATGGCAGTCATGGCTGAGTAGCAATTAGTTGCACCAGTGATGTCAACGCCATACTCGAGTGGTGACATAATGACAAGTCCACCAGCAGCTGCCTGTGCCAGCGTGGTTTTCTTATCAGTGCCAGTGGGTGCCATCGAGGTATCGTTTACATCAACCACGATTGCCAGATCATCTGGTTGCGGGTTGGTCATCGCCTCATACTGCGTGATTTTCATGTTACTTCCTCACGCTAAGAGACGCGTTCAAATGATGATGAGGCAATCGTGATGATGTTAGACGCAGAGCTAGCACTCCACTGCCAGTCAACGCTCAATGATTCCGTTCCACTTACCGGCACCGTAATCGTTGAGATAGTGGAGGAAAGTGAATACGTTGCCGCCGTGGCTGGAGTGCTACTGTTTGTCCAGAACATCTGGAGTGAGCACGTGCACGTGGTTCCAGTTCTGAAGTCAACATCACCGAGAATTTTAATCGGAACGCTAGTCAACGTACCAACCAGCGCAGGTGAATTAGCTGGTGCCGTTGAACGCAGTGATGTCAACAAAGTGCCAGCGGTCCCACCCCAGCGCACATCGCAGATGTATGTTGGTGGGCTTGTTGCCGTACTGATTCCACCACTGAGCGCGAACCGATACGCGGCTCCACCAACCGGGTCATTAGCTGGTACCGACAGTGAACCCAGGGAAGTCTGCTGGGTGGTGTTCGCTACTGTAACTGCTGATGTGGCAGCTGGTTGAGACAGCTGCAGATTCAGCACCAACCCGGCAGGTGTGTCCACCGTGGGCATGTTATTGGTATCGGCACTAATTTGTGATGGACCATCAACAGAATCACCGAACAGGTTGATAAAGCTGGCGTCGATAGTTGTCATCACGTACGATGATGACAGGTTACCGGCACCGTTCAGATCACCAGCGAAGTCAAAGTTGCCGCCGCCATTGGAGGCCTGAAACGCGGTGGTCGCCGCATAAAAGTTGAGCTGACCACTGCATTGTTGTATAAAGTTGTTGACCGTGTCACCGAAGTAAATGCAATACGGTCCATTCGTGTCGAGGCTATCGCACTCCACGCCGATGTAAATCTGGCTATACAGCAATGAAGAATAAGTACCCACGTCACCGCTGCCAGCTGGTGATTGCCCGGTGATTCGCAGCACCGCCGCTGTTACCGTGGAATTTGAGCCACCGAAGTTGCCGCGGATGGTAAGGTTACCATCCTGCATGTTGGCGCCGTTATTCCAGGTAACGCCATCAAATGAAACATTATTTGACTGGTCAAGGTAAACTTCCATGTTCAACCGGTCATATGAACCAGTAGATGAAGACCCGGCACCGCTCGCATGGTCAAACATCACGCCAGTGTTACAATACGTTACAAACAAACGGCCGTAGAGCTGCTCGGTCCACGAGTATTGATTATCAAAGTGAACGCCAATAGAGCCAGTGAAGTTAGCGAAGTTCTGGACAGCGATGTCCACACGATACTGGAACATGTCACCCATGTGAAGCGCGGACGACGCCGCGCTGCCTGAGCTGTTTGTACCGTCGATGGTCATCCCAACGACACCGCCACCGTTGACAGTCCTGTCAGACGTGGTATCGTAAATGCGCAGGCAATCGCCACTGCCGTAGAAGTAAATGGTGGTAGCCCAGTTGCCATCACCGATAATGTACACGGCGACACCAGTGACATTCCCGGTGATGGTAGACTCGACCTTGTAACTGCCAGATGGCAAGTACACCACGCCACCGCCTGCGTCAATTGCGGCGGTAACCGCTGCTTGGATCGCGGCCGTGGCGTCGGTGGAACCAGTTGAGTCAGCACCATATCTCGTAACAACGTTCAGCCAGTCGGTTTGATGGCTAAGTGCGGTGCTGGTGCCAGTTAGGTAACCTGCTGTTACCACCTGCTGGATGGTAAATCCTGCAGTATGAGCAACAGGCGTGGTTCCCTCGACACCCCTGGTGACTGTCCAGGTAGTACCGGATATGTTGGTAACAGCAATGACCTCGCTGCTTTTACCAGATGCTATGTCAACAACGTGGAACTGGCTGGGTGGCACGGCAGAACTGGACGCGGCTGGGAACGTGGTAGATGAAGCAACAGTCCAGGACTGTGACGTGCCTTGTGCTGGTGCTGTCGTACCACCGGAGGAGACAGTGGTCGTAGGCTGGTTAGCGAAAATCTCAACGGTCATAACCGTCTCCTTCCGTGTTTAACACTATGAAACGCGTTCAAATGATGAGAAAACTGAGATCGTGTTTGCTGTGTTAGCTGTAGCCCATTTCCAGTCGAGTGAAAATGACTCAGTTGATGCCACGGTGACGGTAACCGGCGTGGTAATTGATGATGTCGCAACCGTGGTTGGTATGGTACCAGTATTGCTATTCCGCCAGCTCATCTCCAGCCAGCCAACAGCACTTGTGGCTGTTGGAAACTCAATTTCACCCTCAATCCTTACCGGTGTGGTAGTCAACGACGCGGTAAGCCCGAGAGCAGATGTGCCAGTTATCAGTGAAGTAAGAAGTGTGCCTGCGGTACCACCCCACCGCATGTCAACGGTGGTAGCACCTGGTGTGGCTTCGGTACTGAGAGTGCCGTGAGCGATGACGCGGTAACGTGCACCTGGAACCGGATCATTAGCTGGTACCGACAATGAACCCAGGGAAGTCTGCTGGGTGGTGTTCGCTACTGTAACTGCTGAGGTGCCGGTATACTGAGACATCTGCAGCAGCGCGGGGTTGGTAGTACCAAGACCAGCACCAGTCAAAGCAGCTGGCTGAGCGTATCCATTACCATCTGATCCATCCCAGCCGTACAACAATGCGAAATACTGAGCGGTACCTGGTGTTGCCACCAGCCCGAGCAAACCCATCGGTGTCAGGAAAAATGGGTAGTTAAGTTGAACGGCTGCAGGATCAATGATCGTGTTAGAACCACCATCAACATCTGTTCTGTTTAGTGAACTGATGGTGCCGTATAGACTATTGCCGACGATACTCGTACTGGTAACCGTTCCATCTGTCTGGATACCGTAGCCTTGAGCACCTGGGGGGTCAAACGTGTTGGTTGAACCGGTACAGCCAACAACCGAACACTGAGTAGTACCATTGATATTGATACCAACACCAGTTGTTACACCAGCACCAGCCGAGTTAGTATCAGCCTCACAGCCGGTAATGGTAACGTTCTGGCACCCGTTAAGGTCAAAACCATGAAGTGCAGCTTGTTGTGCAGAACACCCGGTGAAAGTAAGAAACGCCCCGAGGATTTCAAAACCACACTCAGTAGTTCCCCATTCACCAATTGACTCACTGAACCCGGCGTAAAACGCTTTACAACTGGTAAACATGTTGTTGCTGGCGGTATCAGCAATGTACCAGCCGTGATTTACGCTGGCACCAGACGTGCAATCGGTAAAGTGTGAGTCAGTGCAGCCTGCACCATCAGCAGCTGCTCCTGGACCGAGGTAGAAACCGTAACCACCAGCGAAGTACTGGACGCAGTTCCTGACGCGAAGCTCACGGGCGTTATTGTCAAAGTGGAATGCATCACCGCCAGCACCGAGGATAAAGATGTGCTCAAGTGAATGCAGTGGATCATATGGCACGTAAGGGGTAATCGGCGTAAAACCAGTATTGTCAAGGTTAATGCCACCGAGAGATCCGGTGTTCGGGATAAGCGTAAAGTTTTCGAGTGTAACCTGCTTAGTGGTAGCAGGTGTTTTCAGCGCGATCATGTACCCGGTGGTACCGCTCGGTGCTTGCAAGATGGTACCGTAACCACTGCCGATGATGGCACCGTATGAATCTGGCAGCAGATTAGTGGTGTAGTAAGTACCGGTGCGCAACAGCGTCACACCACCGTTTTGGGTAACAGCATTGATTGCTGCTGTGTCTGTGGCACCACTCGTATCACCAGATGGCTGGACAGCAACTTGGTAAAAACCGTTAAATCCACCAGTTGTCACCACCTGGTAAACAGTAAATCCGGCGGTGTGAGCCACCGGCGTGGTACCTTCCGCGCCACGAGTTACCGTCCACGTGGTACCAGACACGTTGGTAACTGCCATCATCTCAGTGGGTTGAGATGGGTCAGCAACGTGGAACTGAGTGGGTGGAGAAACTGATGATGACGCTGTGGGAAAACCAGTAGAAGACGCTACTGTCCACGACTGACTTGTACCAGGAGATGGCGCGGTTGTACCACCGGAGGAGACGGTGGTGGTCGCGAGGTTCTTGTTAAAGACCTCAACGGTCATCGCTGCGTATCCTCTCTCACGGTGTAATTTGCAGGTAAACTTGCTGTAGGACCGGAACTGGTGGGCTGCTGAGGATCTTCACCCAGACCTGGTACAATCCGATGGCGAGCACGGTTCCACCATTTTCTGGTCCCACGAGACACTGTGCCCAGTACTGCGGTCCTGGTGATACTGCCCACGACCCGGTGATCCAGTCATCAGTGGTAGGCCGTGTTTCCGGGTACGTCTCGAGTGTGAAAGCAAACTGGATGTTATCGAAAGTTGGATCGGTACTACCAGGTGAGGCTATCAGCACCTGAACGTAATCAGTCGACAATGACGACTGCGTTACCGTAATCACGCAGCCTCCTGCGGTTAGACAATGCGAGCGCTGTCAGCTCGCCAGGTAAAGCGTGCAGCAACAATGGTATAATTCGGTCCAGGCGCTGGTACGATGCGTTCACCAGTTGCCGCCACTTTTACTTCTACCTCGAAGTTAACAACACGGTAGAAGCTGACATAGTAGCCAGCAAATGCTTCCGTTACTACCGTGAGATGTGCTGTTGGATGTGCGCTGTAAAAACGAGTGACGTGTGTTTCTGGGAGTAGCAAAAGCGCGGCATCGCGGAACTTGCCAACGGTACCACTCGAGTAAGTAAATGACTCGATGGGTAGCGTGGTAAACCGGTAGTGACCGTGAACACGAGTGGTAACGAGAAGTGGTGCTACCAGTTTTGCTGCGGTACGGTACCGGCCTGCAGTCCGGTGCGCCGTGAATGCTGTGATGGTAAGCGATGAACTGGTACGGTACCGCCCAGCAACACGTGTCGTTGTGGTTGATGGTGTAATGAGTGATGACGCGTGCCGGTACTTGCTGACCGTGGCTGATGCTGTTAGCTTCAGTGTTATCGTGGTTGAAGCGGTGCGGTAACGCGTTACCATCGCCGTGGCAGTGAACACCGGTTTGATGATAGATGACGCAGTCGTGTACCGGTTCACCAGCCTGGTATCGGTGAACCGTGGTACCAGCAACTCAGCTGTGGTACGGTACCGGCTGGCCACTCGTTGCACGAGAGTGGCTGGTATAACACGTGATGAAGTAGTACGGTACCGCCCCGCGATACGCGTGGTAAACGATGATGGTGCTACTCGCAGTGAACCAGTGCGATAACGCGCTGCTACCCTGCTCGCGAGCTGGTTTACTCCAACAATAAATGAAGTAGCTCGGTAATGACCACGACGTGTAGTAGCGCTCTTGGTAGAAACAACGGTAAGAGATGCGGTACGGAATACCGATACTCTCGCTTGTACCACCGTGACTGGTGTGATAACAAGTGAAGCAGTCTTAGTGAAGTTATTACTGTTTGAGGCTGTAGCTGCTGTCAGTGGCTTCACGCTCAAAGCCGCCTGGCGCACTGCAGATGCAGTACCCGATGCACGCAGTGACGGTGTCACCCGTAGTGATGCGGATACAACACGCATCGCGGTGGCTACCGCGGTACTACTCGAGAGAACACGTGCTGAAGCACTGCGATGACGAGTTACCATCGCAATGGCGTTGAAAGCCGGTGTTACTCGGAGAACACCACTTCGAGAGTGGGCTAGCGACCGGATCGCGAGGAATCTTGGTGTTACCCGAAGCGATGCGGCATGGTACCGGCCTGCGTGGGTTACTACCAGGAATGATGGTACTACCGGTAGTGAAGCACCACGATGATGATTTACTGTCGCTGCAGCGGTGAGTGCCGGTGTAATGTGAAGTGATGAAGTGCGGTAATGCCCGTGTACCGTTGAGACGTGTGTTGCTGGTGTAACAGTGAGCGACGCGGTATGGTGATGTGATACCGCTGTTGCCACGTGGAATGCTGGTGTAGCCGTGTAATGCGCTGTGGCGGTAAACTCACCGTTAAAAGCACCAGTAGCAACGAACGATGGTACCACGAGCAGTGACGCGTGAGCGGTAAGCGATGATGTCGCTGACGTGTGAGTGATTGGTGTAACTCGAAGCGCGCTGGTGCGGTATTTACCGTCAACAGCTGTCGCTGAAGATTGTGACGTTACGGTGAGCGAAGCGTGAGCAACATACCCTGCCACAGCCGCAGCGTGATACACCGGCAAGATACGCAGCACCGCTGTCCGGTAATGCGCGCGTGTTGCTACCGCGTGGAATACTGGTATAGCGGTAAACGAGCTTGACCGGAAATGAGCATGCCTGGTGGTAACCGAACGAATTGGTGTGACAGTAAGCGATGTGGTACGGAAATGCGCATGTGTTGTGGTTACATGTCGTACTGGTGTTACGGTTAGTGAGGCGGTGGTAGTAAGCTGTGCAGCTGGTGCAGCACCAGGCTGGACAGCACCAGGCTGGACAGCACCCGGTACAGCACGGTTACTCGAGTAATACGTTGCTGGTGGTGGACCAGTTGCGATAGCTGACCGAACAGGGTGAACTAGCAGTGACGCGGTTCGGAAGTGCGCGTGAACACGCGAAACTGATCGTACTGGTGTAACGGTAAGTGATGCGGTGCGGATGTGAGCGCGCCGAACGGTAACAAAGCGAACTGGTGTTACCGTAAGTGAAGTAGTGCGGAAGTGCGCACGCGTCGTCGTGGTATGGTAAACCGGGGTAGCAACCAGCGACGCTGTAGCAGTATGACTGGTTCCTGTTACCACGTATGGCGTGGCTGGGGTGGCAAGACCCGGGTTCATCAAACCAGGGACAGCATCAATACTTTGCTGTGATCCTGGTACGGTAACCGACGCAATAGCATGAAGTATAACACTTACCGCACGAGTTGCAGTTCGCTTACCAGCGTGAACACGTGTTACTGAACGAGTTGGGGTAACGGTGAGTGATGCAACTCGTTTACTAGCATGAACACGTGTTACTGAGCGAACTGGAATAACAGTAAGCGATTGAATTCGTTTACTGGCATGAACACGTGTTACTGAACGAGTTGGAGTAACCTTCAATGAAGCAGTAGCGGTAAGAGTGGTAAGAGCTGGTGCCAGTCCAACTGTAAAACCGGTCAACAACGCTGTCGAAGCCGCACCACAGGTAAACGTACCGCCACCGATGGCTGCGCCAGAGTTACCTACATTAGCATTCGAGTCATAACTGGCAGCACCAACTTGACTATCAGATACCTCTGATTCACGAGAAGTGGCACCTGATGGTCCGTTGAGCACTGATGTTGAACCGAGCGCACCGCCACCGAGGTATATCGCCCAGCAGTTATTCGTGGTGGTATCGAGTACTGGACACGTTACCGTTTCACTGTTAGCGCCACCAAAGGCACCACTCGCCACGTTAATGGGTGAGGAAACATTGGCACCCGTGTACGCATACAACACGGCTGCCCAGTAGCAGCTAGTGACACCAGCGCTGATGGTGATGACTTTACCAACATCACTACTGGCTGAACCAAGTGTTCCCGCAGCGACGAAGTACCAGCAGACACCGGTGATTCCGGCTGCGGTGGGGGTCGACTCGGTACCGGTGACTGGAGTAGCGGCTTGCGTTGGACTGGTGCCAGTTGAGGACACCGTTATTGTCGGTGCAGTTGCAACTAGCTCAATCGCATTGGCGTGAATAAGGACCACATCTTGGCCCTTAACACCAGCTGGAACTGTCAGCGTAACGCTTGTTGCCAGATCCGCGAAACCAGTAGTACCGACATTGGGAGTGATGGGTGAAACGTAACCACCACTCGTGGTAACCGAGCGAACTGGAACAACGGTAAGCGACGCGGTGACGGTATGAGCGGAAGTCGCCTCATACACCAAGACAGCAACACCAGATTTTGAGTTAGGATCACCAGCTACTGGCGCTTGAGTACTGCTGGTACAACTCGGATTCCACGTCGCGATGTTGCCGTGACCATCATTTGCCCAGCTGTAACCGCTAGTGGTACCAACACTACCAGTGCCTGAGTTCCAGGTATAACCAAAGTAAAGTTCGCCAGCACCGTGACCAGGTACCAGTGATGGGTAAGTACCTGTGGCTGCATTAACGGTACCAGAGGTATCCAGTGTAACGGTTGAGAAACCAGCACTGGTAGTAAACTCAGCACCGAGGATACGGATGGTTGTTGGCGCGGTACCAAACGTTACCGTTACCGTCGTGGATGAGGTACTGGTAACGTGACCGATAAAAACAGTGGAACTGACGGTATTTGCAGATAGCGAGGTGTGTGGAACGAGAACGGACCAGGTGGCGTTACCATTGGACAATGCCGAGGCAAAATGGTCCTCGTAATCGCTACTGCTTTCCGCGAGTACTTCAACAATCGCGAAGTTACCAATGGTATGAGGGGCGTAGGTGAACGTTGACGCGCTGCCGACGAAGAACGTGCCAGTGGTACCGAAGCTCATCTCTCACCTGCCGCAGTCATCAGCGATCGAGCGACACCACCTCCCACATCTTAACCAGGAGCGAGTGCGATTAAGACGCAGTTGGAATGGAAACTGAGATAGCGGTCAGCGTGAGGCTGTCACCGGTGTTCATCGTTACCGGTGAGCTGAGCGTCATCGACGTGTTAAACGTGCCTGACGTTGGTGCGGTCCAGAATGAGATATCAGTATCAATCTCAGGTGATGTACCAGCCCAGTTTGTCCACACCGGCTGATTACTCGAAGAAACGCTTGCGATGGTACCACCCACGATAAGTGGTGAAGCCCAAGTCACAACTTCTCGTGCTGTTACCGAGGAAATGCTACCGGTTCCTGCGGTACCAGGATCGCCAACGTGAAGCTGAACGTAACTTGATGCGCTGCCGGTAACGGTCAATACCGTCAACATCGCTTGTGCAGTAATCTGTGAGATGCCATCAGCCATTTAGGGTTACCCTTTCTTGTCTGGACATCACGCGCTCACACGGTTGTCCGCAACTTTGGCATCGCCACAGCGGCTCGCCAGCTGTTTTCTTTAGTATGTCAAGTTTCGCGCTGCAACACTTCGATGAAGCTCGATCTACCACGCCTTCAGCGTGGACGATTGTCTTGACGTCAATTCCATCACTCACGCGGATCCCCATCCTCTTGCGTGAAATTAATTGTTCTTACTAACACATATCACTAATGTACTTACCCCAATAATTTACATACATATCAACGGTATAAGCGCCAAGAGTCCCAGGTGTCATCGTGATATCTATCGGTACGTTTGTTGGTGTCTGACCAGTTTCCTGACTTATACTGGTTACCACTAGTGGTGTTTCCACACAGCCTTCTGGAAACTCATACGAAATATACTGTATTTCTGTGGTAGACATCATGATTGGAATATTAAAAATTCCACCATTAAAAGATGCACCAATCATACCATTTACCGCTAGAGTAAGAAGGTACGGCGACGTTTCACTAGCTTGCTGGCAACATATTTGCAGACCTTGAAGCGATATCTTATAATCAAGTATGCCGTTAACAATTATTACAGGTACACCACTACCACCTTCTGAGTAAGAAATTTCCGCATTACCGCTAAGAGGGATCATTTTCATTATGTTTACACCTTTACAGTGTATAAGCTGTACCCATTAGTGTAGCAGCCATAGCGTTAATGCTAGTACCAAGCCATTGCATATGAACCCAGGCAAACTTATTAGCTCCACCATTCAATGATGGTGCAGCACCGGTATTTGGCCATTTAACGTAAGACGGCCAGGTCACCGAACCTACACCAGATGCCGGCTGCCCGATAAACAGATCCATATTACGGCCATACGCCAACAGTGAGTCAAAGGTGGCCGCGTTTGCACCACCAGCAATCGTGAATACCCACGTGTTACCGAACTCAGGGTAAATAGTGCCACCGAGGTCAGCAAGCGTGAGAGCGGTACCACCCTGCACTGGTGACACACTGCCGCCGTACACCGCCAGCCCATCACCCGCTGCCATCGAATTGCCTGTGCCATCGTTCAATATACCGGAGAAACCAAATGGCACGTTGTTGTTATTGAGAATACCCTGGCCAGCCACGGTAATCGGTGCCAAGCTGAGCACACCTTGACAAAGGAACTGACTGGCAGCACTCTCACTACCCATGATTACAAGCCAGTGACCGACACCACTACCAGCTGTTTCCATCGAAACCTGGAGAAGGCTGCCGATGAGGTATGAAGTACCTGCAGTGTTACTCGGCTCGATAGCGATAAGCGCACCGTTGTTGCTACCTGAATTAGCGTAAGCGTTACCACGGAGACCAACATAACAACCATTCATGTCAACATCATTTTGCAAAAGAATACAGGTAGCACCGGTATTTGTTACCATCACGAAGTCGTAGTAACCGTAATCAAAGCTGGTGCCATTGAAAACCGCACCTGCACCAGTGCCAGAAACACCGCATTGAATGCACCCGATTTTGGTAAACATACCTTCTTCGGCCCAGCCATCTGCGAGCACGGTGAAGTAGATACCAGCGGTGCTGCAGCCGTAGAAGCTAATATCATCAGCGCGGATGCCTTGCAAATCAGATATCTGCCAGCCAACCGCACCTGAGCCACCATCATAGGCAGTAACCTGCCACCCACGGTAGTAACCACCTTCATCATTACCGGTGAAGGTACCTGTCAATGCTGTCTTAATACATACACTGCTGCCAGTGTATGCCAAGATACTAACGCTGTGACCGTCGCCAACCATACCCTGGTTTTGCTTGAACGTAACTGTGCCAGTAATCTTGTACGTACCAGCTGGCACGTATACGATACCACCGGCGGTGGGCAACGCGGCCACGGTATTATTGAATGCAGTAGTGCTATCAGCTACCCCAGTAGGGTCAGCACCGTGAGTGATAACAGATACCCAGTCCAGTACCGAGGATCCACCGCCGCCACCGGCTGGAACTGACCAGGTCTGGTCTGCACGAAGGAATGTGGTGGTACCACCGGGGTACGTGCCACCAGTTGGCAGCGGCAGTGACTGGCTGCGAATTGCCGCAATGGTGGTTGTTTTAGTAGAGCCCTCTGGTGATTCCGTGGTATCCGTCGGGTCAGTACCGAGCATTTCCATGGAAGTAGGTGGGGTGGTAGTCGTCGGGTACTGCGATATTTTACTCATGATGTGACTCCTCTCTTCCATGACAGCACAGCACAACAGCCAGCAACATTTTGTCGCTGGCTGTAAACCGAATTTGATGGTAAGCTTTCTGGTAAACAGAATAATCAAAAGCTTTGAATTAAAACTACTACCACAGCTAACTTGCATACCGCATGACAAAGGGCCAGCTACGGTGAATGTAGCTGGCCCTACGATGTCAAGCTGTGCCTATTTACATAGGTGTACTTCAGATGCTAACGATGTCGTGGTATAGATTTCAACAGCCGTCGTACGGTCCCCATGGTGATGTTCCCGCCTCGGCGTACAACCTCTCGAATGCCTCATTCTGCATGGCCACGCTGTAAGCTCTGGCAGGACCGGGGATTCCCATCACCGCGGTCCACGTGGTATTCAGGAAACCATACAGGCCGCTGGCCGTGCTGACCGGGTTTTGCGCGACTGGGTTTCCACCGGATTCAGCTCGTATCACGCAGGCCTGGAATGAGCTGCTGGCTGATGCGGTAACGGATGCATCGAGTACCACTCGGGATGGTGTGATGTTAGCTGAGACGTGAACTTCTGGTAGATTCGGTAGTTGCATGGTGCAGCTTGCTGGTATCAGCAGCACCTCACCAGGCTTGATAGCCCCTGGATCATTACCGATGACCTTCTCGTTCTGGTCGTATATACCAGGCCAGCAGGCAGACTTGCCATAGAGGTGCTGGCTGATGCTATTGAGCGTGTTCCCTGGTATCACTCGGTACTGAGTCACACGAGGAATTGACTCCTGTTGCGTGGCTGCAGTGGTGTTGATCTCGATTTGCTTTGGCAAACCGGTCTGGAGAACCGCCGCCGAGCTGGCGACAGCTGCAATCCAGAGGCTGCCTGCGATGATGACCGCTACTGCGATGGCGGCGATGGTGAGAGTGATAGCACGAGAACGTACCAGGTGGAAACCACCTGGTGCCAGGCGAGATGACATGCTTTCGGTTGCCTTACCCCGGCGCCACAGCTCAGCTGGGCGCATCCTCCACCAGCCGGCGCACCCGTTAACTCAAGGCTGCGGTAAGCGTCTGGCGGGTTAAAGCCAGAACCGCGAGCGCCGTTGGCGGCTGCCGCTGGTTCCAGACTGGGTTTAAAGACAACTCTCGTACTGGTAGTAGTATATCTCAGTTTGATGAAGTTGTCCAGTCCGGGAACCAGTTTACTCGTTTGTTATGGGGTAAACCTACCAACGGCAGATAATGCCTGCCACCCGTTTGACTCAATATAGTTACTATTGACCATCTTTACCATCGCTGCTACTGGTTACATTTAACCAGTCACTGATCACTAGCAGCCTCATCTGGCGACTCATCTAGCAACGTGTTGAGTTTCTCTTCCTTTTCACGTTCCATCTCTTCTTTTACTGCTCGCAACGCGATGACGTATTTCTCACCAGTTCGCTTCTGGCGTTCACGAGCAGCACGTTGTAGTTTAGTCTGACCCACGGTTTACCTCGATTTTAATCGGCGTTATCAAACCACTTCCACGTCGTCTCATACGGTTTTAGCTTTGTCAGTCGCTCATACTTCTCTTCGGTAGTATGACCATCCCAGCCGTGACAAATTGTTACGTTCATTCCATCAAGATGAGTAAAAAGACAGCGCTCTGAGTCGTGGATATGCCACATTGCCTGACCCGTCGGCAAGTGAACGCAGATGATGGTTCGCCACTCAACATCCCAGGTTTCATCATTAAGTGGGTGAATTAGCAAGTGCGATGGAAACAATTTACTAAGTGCGGCCACGAGCAAGTCACGCTCGTGGTAAGCAATATTTTTCTGCGTCCTCAGCTGATCATTCTCAGTAACCAGACCGGCTAGCTTCGCAACCAGGTCATTATCACTCATATACTTTTCTCATTTTTAGGATAGTATACTAGTTTAATCCGACCCACAGTTCTACCACCAGTCTTTAATAGTCACTGGTATCAAACCACTTCCACGTCGTCTCATACTCAGGATGACCGTGAACTCGTTCCAGGTCAGCCAAAGAAGCCCATCTCGAGTGTGATGAAAACTCGGTGAGCCAGCGAACGCACACCGTACCATCAGTAAAAACTACACCCTCAAACTGCACCTCATCCGGTGCGTTGGCCACCCCCTGCTCACGATACTCAGTTGGTGGTGTTCTCCGGTAAACCTCAAAACATTTCACGTGTTCTTTTATCCTCAGCGTATTCCATACCAGGCAACTATTGCTTTAGTTCAGACGCAGCGAAATCAATGGCTTCTTCCGCTGTGAATCCGCCCCAGCCAGTGCACCCATCACTTCGTATGACTAGCGGATCCAACTCAAGCGTCCACGGCGCATCATCTGGTCTTACGTAGTTTTTACTAGCATCAAAAATAAGTGTAAATGAACCGTGCTTAAGCGCAAACTCGGCGGCTTTATTATCAATGGCATTCAAGTAAGTTCTCATCCAAATCAGTCATCAAACCTCGTTCAAGTTTCAGCTCAGCATACCGGACCATGCCCAGGCATTCCACTGACTTCAGCCCACTCGTTGCCGCAGTTAGGTAGCAAACTTCACCGTCTTCATTCAACGCTTTAATCACGATAAAACCACACAACGGCTGAACAAGCGTAATTTGATCATTTTCAGCGTCAACATCGAGTGGCATACCAAGAATGGTATACTCACTCATCAGTACTTATCACTTCACCCATGAGCCGGAACTCTTTCGGGTAAGCCCGTGCTGCTGCTTGTGCCATGATCAGATGCTGGATATGATGAATATTAACGCGAAGCTCAGCGAGGTCATCATCACGAGTGGGACCATTACCACAGACTTTATCTTTGATGGAAGTGTAGAGGCACCCAGCCATCCGGATGGCTTCACGCTCATCATCCGTCAGACCATCATCCACAGTTACTCACGCCTCGCAATCGCCGCGTTGGCTTGCATGATCGCTTCTTCGAGGTGGGTGAACGCGAGTGACTGTTCACGACTCGGTGGTGTCGAGGTAGCGATAAGCTGTGCCAGTGTGTAACCAGCCTGGCGAAGTTGCTCATAGCGAGCCGTCTGGTCATTTTTCGGCGGATGGTAGGTAAACCGTGCTACCAGTTCACGGGCAACATCAGCTGATATATGATAAGAATCAGCTGGCATCTGGTATTCACTATCTTTCACGTTTCACCACTTCCAGACTTATCACCCGACTTTGACCGGATAATGCCAATAAGAATCGTCAGTGCTTCCTGGCGGGTAAACCCAGCACCAACATACGCGAGAAACAACTCGTGGGTTGCCGCGGCACCAGCAGCAAGTCCGCTAATCGGGTCAAGTGGCCCAGTATCATCATTACTCACGGTACCGCCGGGTGCA
>Ga0209139_10000002_pt1 | contig 57696 bp, 41 predicted proteins | sample BogFormECP14_OM3_FD_188246 | JGI IMG/M metagenome (GOLD analysis project Ga0209139, IMG submission 188246) | Bog forest soil microbial communities from Calvert Island, British Columbia, Canada - ECP14_OM3 (SPAdes) (version 2) | ecosystem: Environmental > Aquatic > Freshwater > Wetlands > Bog ...
AACCGCAGCGGCACATTCGGGTCGCGATGATTGTCGAGGAACCTGCGCAGATTCGAAGCAAGCAACGTCACCTGAATCGGCGTTTCGTCGACAGTGGCAACAGTTAACTGAACGTAAGGATGAGCAACTGCCCGGCCCGTGATCGGATCGCTCACAACCCACGTCGCGGTCGCTTTGGAAATTCCCGGGAAATTCAGCGCCAGCGCCGCGTAGTCTGGCGCGCTGACTGCACGGCTGAATGTGCGTAGGCTCGCCGGAGCCGCCGTGCGAATCTGCGCAGGCGAGTCAGCATCGCTCCCTCCACTCGATGGCACAGGATTCGTCACTTTTTTCAGATTGGGAATGCTGTCAATCAATTGCTGGATAGAACCAGGCGCCAGATTGCCTCCGCTCCCCAGGCCTTGGCGATAACGCGCATGAACATTGTTGGTGCCACTCGGTACCCGTGCTCCATTGAAACCATCGCCGAACACAACCGTAGTCTGTCCAGTGTCGTCGAGTGTGGTCATGAAGTCGTGGGAATTTGAACCGCTCTCCGCCAGGTTCGGCTGCTCATTCCACGCAACACCATTCACAATCACATTCAGCGTGCTCTTTACCGCCGCGAGTCCTTCCGGATCGGTAGAAGGCAAATAAGTCAGCGGCTTTTTCTTGAGCGGATATGACTGAGAGGCGCTGCCGTCGCTGCTGCCCAGCACCTCGTCTTTTACCGTTTCTCCCTGCGTAATTTCGACCATGTTGCCCATCACCGTGCACGTCGAGCGCACGTATGTATTCATCAGCGGAGACTTCAGCTTTACGCGCGTAATGTTGTTGGCAGCATCGGGCACAGGAGGCCCATCAACTATGCCAGACTCCGCAGCCTGAACACTCATTCCTCCGTTGGGGTCAAGAACAGTTCCTGTGATGACGACAGTTTGGCCTGACTGCAACTGACTCTGCACGCCCTGCAGAATCAGTTGATCGCCTGAAAGCGAGACCGGCAGTGGAAGATCGATTTGCAGCGGTAGCAAGACATTGCCAGCCAGCACGACCGTATCGCGGATCGGAAAGAGAATCGACCTGATACTCTCTGCAAACGTGAGCCGAGTAACCTTGGAACTCAGCGTGTACGCGACCTTCGCCGACTGGCGGGCATCGATCACGTGAAAGAGCTGGAATACTCCATTGGCTCCTTCAGTCAGCAAGGCCGCCCAGCCCGTGTTCTGTGCTGTGTAATTCAGTTGCTTGTACACCGCATCAAGAAATAGCACCGTGTATGGATCGTCCGGAACCGGAACGTAATACCAGGGATTTGGGTTAACGATAGTGATGAACCCGAATCCCTCCTGCCCCTGGACCGCTCGAGTGCGCAACGCTGTTCTCTCTTGTACCGCTTCGAAAACTTCGACAAGCTGCGATGGTAGCGTGGGGTTGTCCCAATTGTTTTGATACGGCGCATTGGAATTATCAATACCCGTGGGGCTATTAAGGTTATTCAGAGTCGGCGAGAGCGTGTTCCACGCCGGAGCATTCGCGCCGAATGGCGCCGCCGTCACGCGCAGCGCGTAAACAGAAACCTGTTTGCTGGCTTGAGCATACGGCCCGTTCCCTAGTTCCTGAACCCAGGTAATCGTAGTGGTGTTGGCGACCTTGTCTACCGTCACCGTATCGATCTGTAAGAGATGTGGAGCTTCGGCCGCCGTTCCCTCGTTCTCCACCGCTAAGACATAGTCATCCACCGCCAGCGAATTGTTGACGCCTTGCAAAACGATCGTCTTAACCGGAAACGCAACGTCGGGCGAAAGCGAGGACATTGCAATGACGCTGTTCTCTGCCACCACCGTTGCCGCAGAGGATGTCTCAAATACCACAGCTGACTGACCGGGTGCCGGCTTGCTCCCGACACGGAAGCTTGCAGGCACCGTTAATGAAGTGCCATTGGCGGCAGTAAATGCTACAAGTCCACTCGCCCCGGCTCCGGGCCCCGGATGATAATCAATCAAACCTACCAGCCGCAGCAGCGAATCCCGCAAAGCTGCCGTTCCCAGATAGGCTTCATTTGCAATCCGCTCCTGATAGAAGGTAAGAATATCGGCGAGGTATGCCCACAGTTCGACAAATATCGTCTGATAGTCATTGGCTGTTCCCGCCTGCCAGCCTGCAAATGGATTCGGCGGTGAGAGCGTGATGGTGTCTCCAGTGGAATGAGCGACAGCAGCAGGACCTCTGACTACCGTCCAGGTAGACGTCCCTGCGCCATCGATCACCTGCAGATATTCACTCCCAATCTTTATCTGAAAATTAGGAGCAGTTGGAAAACCGCTGTAATCAAGCACAGTAATCGTCGTATCCGCAGGCGCTACTGGATTCACCAGCGTAGTAACCGACGTCGCCATTAAATCTTGAAGCGCAATCGAATCCAGCATGGCCTGCCGGAAGCTGGTGAACGTGCCGATGCGATAGCGTATCGCCGACAATCCTGGAGGGTTCGTGATCGCCAACGGCACACCGGGAGCAGCGACGATTTGTGAGCAGCAGCCGTTCGTAGAAGGATTCGTCATGCTTGCGCTCCGCTCGAAGTCACCGCCAGTGTCCCGTTTTCGGGGAAATTACGGTCGTTATCCAGTCGAATTACCTCATCCGTACCGACTGAGAGAAATCCCTGCGCAAGATTGAGCGCAGTTTCCTGTACAGCCTGCGCCGAATGGGAGCGCGTCAGTCGCGTAATCGTTACCGATTGCACGCCCGGGACAGACATCGCCGCAGCATAGATTTTGCTCACATACAGGTTGTCGCCGAAGGTGAAGTTATCGGGATGGAAAAAGCCGTTAGAGCCATCAGGCAAGGTGCCACTGCTAAGTATCTGCAATAGCATCTGCTCAACATCGCTCTGTTGCGACCCTGCCGTGACTGACACCTGCAGACCAAGATCCACAGGCACATAGATAGGTCCTGAAATCTGAATGTCGTAACCAGCCAGCCGCCGGGTATTCAAATATTCAGCCAGTTGCTGCTCCAAGTCTGCAGTCAGGCCTTCCGTGCCCAGCGGATCGACGGTGAGCGTGACTGTGAGCCAGCTCCCCGTCCAGAGAAAACTGGCATTGGCGCGCTGGATCACTGCATTTCCAGACGAATCGACAAACGAAGCGGCAGCAGCCTGATAGTCGGCGGCGCTCACCGCCACCACCGGTTCATGAAAACCAGAAGGAGCCACGCGACGCGCATGATCGTGCGACTCCCAATCCCGTCCACCCGTCGCAGGCAGTGGATTTGTAACCGAACTCAGCCACGGAGCTGGTCCTGTGGGTCGTGCGAGCACCAGCGAATCTGCTCCCACATTTCCTGTGCTGCCGCCGCCAACGCGATACGTCGCGATAACGGTCGAGGTCTCTGAAGGCTGCAGCCCGAACACTCCATCGCCAAAGACCACCGTCGCTTCGCCCAGATCGTCCATCTCGACACGAAAGACTGCATCGTTCGCGCCGCTCTCAAGCAGGCTCGTCTTCTCCTGCCATGGAATTCCATCCACAGTAAGTTGCAAAGTGCTGATGCTGCGTGGCGATCGCGAAGTGAAACTGCCGCTCGAAGTCTGCGCAGATGCCAAGCTCCTCACATCCTGACCGAGCGCCAGAGTGTCGGTATCGAGATGCGCCAGCGGCGCTTGGCGCAGCGTCAGCCGCTGCCGCGGAACACGCGCACCCACAGGACGCGCAGCAATCTCCGCAATCACCACAGCTGTGTCCTGATCAGAAAGCGAGCGTAGTGTCTCAAGCACAGTCTCGCCGTGAGTAGCCGGAACAACATTGCCGCGGACCGTCGTACTGGTCACGCAGTAGTCACGCGAAAGCGGCGTGGTAGCTCCCCAACTCACCACAGTTACCACCACAGAAACAGGCGGTGAGGTTGTCGACTGTGAAACAGTTTGAATCTGCGGCTCAGCCGTCAATCGCACAACATCGCGCTGATTGCTGCCACCGTCAAAGACCAGGTAATCACCAATCTTGAGTTGCTCAAAATCTCCCACCAGCATCGCGCTAAACTCAGTCTGTGGAAGACAGCAGTTCGCATTCCCCCAGTCATAGAGCGACATCTGATTACTCCCTGGATCAAGCTGCACATCCATCAGCGTCTCGAAGACGATAATTGGATCGTCGCTCGCGCTGGGATTGTTGCTCACCTTGAATCCAGCGAGCAGCGGCTGCGGACTATTCACCTGGAACTGCAGCCATGTGTGCGCGGAAGCGCCATCATCCATCTGGTAGCCAATGAGGGCGAGGTGCCCGGCAACCGACCGGCGCTGCGTCGCAGTGCCTAGAAATGCCTCGTTTGCAACGCGATCCTGCATGTAGCTGAGGTTGTCAGCCGTGGCGGAGAACAGCTCTACCATCACTATGCCTAGGTCAGCCTCGTTTTGCTCCGTCCACGCCGGCAGGCGAGTAGGAATGAAATCCAGCAATGCCTGGCGAAAGCCCGCGTAATCCTTCGTCAGATAATCAATGGCCACAGCCATCTCGGGCTGCGGAGCAGGTTGCGCAGTCGGCACGCTGCAATCAAAGGGATCGTCACACGCGAGACGGAAGCGCAACTTGGCGTTGCCAAAAAACGGATCGATATCCTGACCATTAACTGTAAGCGTGTAGATCGAAAAGTCTCCCAGCGAGTTCAGTGTCAAGACGACGCTCTGACTAGCGCCAGGAGGACTGGATGGTGGAGGCAACGCAGCAGAGAGAATCCTCGGAAAGAGCCGCTGCCCGCCCGTCAACGTATAGCTTAAAGGGTTCGTTAGATATGACTCTTGCGAAGGTGTGATGGGCGTCAGAAACGTGACAATCAGCCGGACATTCGCATCATCGACCGCCACACGCGCGACCCCCTGGGCTCCCGGAGCGAGCACCGGCGCGGGACATTGAATGGTCGGCGATAAAGTATTTTGCGTCACGCTCACACCTGAACCTGAAGGGTCTGCCGCTGCTGTGTTGCCTTCAACGTATATGTAATTTCTATAGTTACGAGTTCTTCTTCTCCCGGTTGGCTTGTCACGCTGATCTGGTTCACATCGATACGATCGCCGAGCCATCGCTGCAGATTGTTACTGATAAGAAACTGCGCGCTCGCTCGCAGCATGTCGCTATTCGGCGCGAACACCAGTTGCTGTACTCCAACTCCAAATTCCGGAAGATTGACCCGCTCACCAGGGCTCGTGAACAGCACCTGCAAGATCAAATCCCGCATGTGGTCGTCGGAACCCGTCAGCTTCGGCACGCCCGTGCTGCTCACGCTGTACGGATAATCGAGAAAACGCTGCGCCAGTGGATCGGATTGAATCTGGTCTGCCATCTCTTCCTTCCCGCCGTTACCCGGCAAATCTCGAAATACCGTTGTCAATTCCCGCTACAAACAGCACTCAGCCGTCACCCCGTATTCACCTTCGTGGACAACAAGCTTGATGTCGGCGATGGCATCGGCGGCGTCGGCGGCATCGGCGTCACCGGACCCCCCACAGGCGTTGTTTCGCCCGGATGCATGTGCGACTGAAAGACCTGAACGATCTGCTGCAGATATTGCAGAAGCTCATCGCCAAGCACCACGGGATGCGTCGAGTTCTCCACTAACTCAATCTGCGGCGCATCGATGACAACCTTGGTCGCATTGCCCGCTGCCACTTTCACCGTGCTCGAATCCATCGATACGGTATTGCCGTTGCTATCAGTGATTTCCAGCGTGCCGCCATCGTCATCGAGAACCAGCTTGTGGCCGGATTTCGTCTTCAAAACTTTCTTTCCCGGTTGCGCAGATTCAGGGATATCGCCGCTCGTGTACCAAGTCCCGCTCCAGATCGGATAGCTCAGGTCGCCTCCCTCAAACTCGATCCACACGCCCGCTCCCACATCCGGAACAGCGAAGAACCCCTGCTCACTCGCGCCTCCATAAGCAAATGCAGGCAGCGCCCAGCCCGAATCTTCGACACCCAGCACTCTGGGCACATTCGCCTTGATCCGTCCCAGATTGCTGGGATCGTTGTTGTCGATCACCTGCCCCCGGTACTTGCCGTAATAGTGGCTGTCCACTCGTTGAATCAGCCGAGCCACCACCTCGTCGATGTTATTCATGGTTACCCTATATCCCCGGTATCGCGAGCCCCGCGCTGCTGCTGCCGAACTGTTCGCTGCCATCCAGATCGCGCGCGTTTCGACGCGCCTCGAAGCGCTGGATGTAATCGCCCTCGTGGTTCATCTCATGTACGACCTTGGTCACGTAGTACTTGCCGCTGTAGGTTGTTCCCGCACCCTTCACCAGCACCAGCCGATGCGGCCGCAACACCGATTGATACGCATCACTGTTAATTTCTCCATGCGCCGCGATCAGCCAGCCCGCTTCATCTCGCACAGCCTGAACAATGGTCTGCATTTCCGTCGCATCGCTTGTCGGCGGACCAAGCACAAGCATCTGTGCCATCGCATCTTTTGGAGTAACCAAACTCCCCAGAGGACCTCCGATCAGCGAGTTGGCATCCTTATCTCCAAGCTTGTTCAGTTGCATATCGCTCACCTGCGCCGTGTTCGCGCTGTTTGCCGCGACATCCATCTGCGATGCCTTCACGTTTAGTGGCCTCTGCCCGCTCAAGTGGGCATAGAAACTCTTCAGGTTGCTTTGGTCCCCAAACTGGATGGCAAGATCCGGCTGCGGCGTATCGCTCAGCTGCGGTGCGCGAAAATATGCGTTGACCGTCCCTGTGTCATCGGTCTCGAAGTAAAACTCCATACCATTCTTCTGCGCCAGGTCACGAACGAATTGAATATCCGTGCCACGCTGCACGATCGTCGTGTCGTCTTCCTGATGCACAGTTGTCGTCGTATCTGCCTGCACCGCAACTCCATAGCCGCCGACAATCTGTTGCACAATGTCGCTATCCGCCATGTTCAGCCACGTTGCGATCTTTTCTTCGAGACTCATCAATACGCTCGAATCCATGCCGCTTACTTTGATAAATGCGTTATCCGGCTCACTACCCAGGTCCACGTCCACATTCGTGATATAGCCATCGAAGACCGTTTTTAGCCCATCGTTGCTATCGCCTCCACCTGGCAGGCTGCCAGCCGCCGCTGCCAAACCGCCGCCATCTGTAAAACCAACCTGAATCGTGACCGCGTTAAAAAGTGCCAATCTATCGTCATCGAGATACGTCCACGAGCCATCGTCCTGAAGCCGAAGGGCAATTTGCAGGTGAAAGGTGTTCGCCGTCCCCGTATTTTCCTCAACGGTCAACGACACCACATCTCCATAAAAACCCTCATCAACTGCAGTTCCCGAAAACGCGATTTGGTATGCCTTATTGGCCATCTTTTCCGGTTGAGCCGCGCCACAAAATATATCTGTGTCTTTTGCATCTTCTTTCGCGGTTCAGTTCCCTGCACCGCATTCTTTGTCTAAGCGGCTGTCGTTGAAACCGGCCGCAGGGATTGTTTTCCATTCGTTCTCAACTGCGATTTGGCGGGATCGGCAACTGCCGTCCCGGTTCAAGCAAATCTTCCGGATCCATCTCCGTATTGGCATCGGCAATCAGCCAGAACTTCTCCGGGTTGCGATAAAACTTGTACGCAATCAGGTCCAGCCGTTCATCGGCGGTGTACGTATGCAGATAGCCAGCAGGCGTCGGCGGAATGAAGCGCGTTTTCAGCGCCGTCACCGTTTGTCCGTCCGCGTTGGTCGTCTGATACGTGGCCACATTAGCGTACCGACTGCCTTTGAAAATCATCCGTCTCCTCTTTCCTTCGCCTCCGGTTCTATAACGAGAACGAGAGCGACGAGCTAACTCCAAATTGCACGGCATATGCCAGATTGAGCGCCGCCATCACCTGCTTCACGCCCATCGAATAGTTGTAGGCCGCGTTCCCGAGCGTGTCTCCCGCAAGCTGGTTTGGCTGCAGAATGTCCAGGTTCACAGAAACATCCGCGCGTATAGGGTTCAGCAGAGTATCGTATTCAGTTTCAGTAACGCTCAAGCTCGTGATCGCCACCGGAAGAATCCGGAATGGCCCCCAGAAAAAAAGCACCGTGGGCAGGCTCGAAGGCGGCGATTGATGCGACCCGGTGCTGCCGCTCAAAGAGAGCAAATTCAACGACGTCGGACTCTGAGGAACCATCAGCATCTCAAGCGCCGAGAGCGTCGGCAGCATGCCGCTTGTCGCCGCAATCGGATTTCCCTGCGCCAACAGGTCCGTGGCATCGATCCGCAATGTAAAGCTCATGCTTTCGGACGGAGGACATGGCTGCTGCTTTGCGCTGGTGGCGCCTGAGTTGGTGCATGCCGGAGGGCGTCTCGGTATCGCTGGCGTGCGTGACACCTGCGTCGGATTGAACTGAAAGACTACGATGTTCGGCAGCGCTCCCAGAAGTCCGGCGCCAAAGTTCAAAAATGCGCCTTTCAATGCAGCCATGTGTCCCTCGTCATTCTTGTTACCCGCGTTCGCACTTCCAACTCCGTCACATCAACTTCAGCTTCACCGCATCCAGCCAGGAACGCGCAATGCTCTGAGCCGCATGCTCGTCCGTCATCGTGTGCAGGTCCACATTCACCGGCGAAGCGCTCACACTGCTCAAGCTTTTCGATCCCGGCGCCTGCGCGTTTTCCCCGCAATACACTTCCACTCGCTCGGCAAAGATAGCAGCCGCGCGCGTCGCAATTGGGCGGATGCGGTGCTCATGCCCTTCGGCATTCGTAATGTTCAGAGCCAGCGAATCTATATTGAGATTCAGCATCCCCATCCCCGATATTTCAGGTAATCCCGCGAAGAAGTTAATTCCATTCCGCAATTTCCTTCTCCGGGACCGGCTTTTCCATCTTGATGAACTCGTGGCGCGCCGCCTGCGCCAGATGCGTCATGCGCACCGGCGTTCCATCTTCCGCCGCGCGAAATGCAGCATTCATGGCGATGTTGCGAATATTGCCTCCGGGAATTGCCAACCGCGCCAGCATGTGGGTCTTCAGCGCATCGGTCGGCGTATTTCGTGGGAACACCCGCTGCCATATTTCTTCGCGCTGCGCAAATTCCGGGAAGGGAAAATTCGCCACAAAACGAATGCGTCGCAAAAACGCAGGATCTAAAGCACTCCGCATATTTGTCGCAAGCACTGCTAGACCGCGATAGGACTCCATGCGCTGCAAGAGATAGTTGATCTCAATGTTCGCATAGCGATCATGGCTGTCCTTTACCTCGCTGCGCTTTCCGAACAGCGCATCGGCCTCATCGAAGAATAGAATCGCTCCGCCATCTTCGGCCGCATCGAAAACGCGGCGCAGGTTCTTCTCCGTCTCGCCGATATATTTGCTGATCACGCTTGAGAGGTCGATCCGGTAAAGATCAAGATGCAGAGTATTCGCCAGCACTTCAGCCGCCATCGTCTTGCCCGTGCCGCTGCTGCCTGCAAACAATGCGCTGATGCCCAGCCCTCTGCGGCTAGTCGCGCCGAACCCCCAGTTCTCATATACCTTCGACCGATGCCTGACGTGCGAGGAAATCTCTTGCAGCATCCCTTTTTCGCCCGGCGGCAGCACCAGGTCATCCCACTGCGCAACCGGCTCAATGCGCTGCGCCATGTTCTCCAGCCCCGCGCGCGCCTGCGAGCGCCCTGCATCCCACAGTGCCTGCACCAGCGCTTCGTTGTCGGTTCCCGATTCGAGAGCCTCGTTCACTGACGCGCGAATCCCGGCAAGGCTCAGGTTGAACTGCGCCACAAGATTCGGCACATGACCATTGATGTGCACATTGGCAGCGCTCAACAAATCCTGCCACGCGGCCTGTTGCTCCTTCGTTGTAGGTTTGCCGATATCCAGAGTCTTCAGGCTACGGCCCAATGGTCTCCAGCGATCTCTGGAGCTCAGGATCAGGGGGCCTTGAATCCGATCTACAAATCTCGAGACCTGTGCCACCGACTTGGCGTCGTTTGCATCCACGCCTTCGGTGTCGATGTAGATTGCACTCGAAGTCAACACGGATTCGCGCTCCCACAAACGAATCAACCCCTCAACTTCCTGAGCATTTGCCGGGATTTGATCCGCTGCCAACGCGTACAACATGAAACCAGCTTCCGCGCAACCCGCAGCCGCAACGGCGCGCTTGGCAACCTCATCCCCGCCGCACAGGTGAATCGCAGGCAGCTGCCGCTGTGGCCGGTTCCAGGCGTCGGCAATCAGATGCGCCTGCACCGCGTGCGACGGCACGATGTCCTCCGCAGGCTCGACCGTGCGCAGCAGGCCCACCAGCCGATCGTCCAGATGCTGAAGGCCAGTTAGAAAATGAAGAATTCTCTCGTCGATTCCCAGTGGACTCGTCGTCAGCGGCACACCCGCCTGATTGGATACCTCGATCAGCCGCCAGCGGCGAAGTGGAGCCGCTGGATTCAGCGCACTCCAGTGCGGAGCGGGCAATGCAGCCAGTGCCAGGCTGAACGTCGGATAACTGCGAGATGCGCCGCCCTGAGCGGCAGCGCATAGTCCGGCCAGCGAAGAATCGAGTTCCATCCCTGCGCAAAGAAGTAGAGTCGCGCGTTCAAAGGGTGACAAGTTAAAGCTTCGCGCTAATATCTCCAGCGCCGGCAACGGCTCCGAACTGTTCAACTCGACCTGACTGGAAGCTGGAACAGCCTCCACCTTCATCGGCTCGCTCTCACTCTGAGCGCGGTTTGCATAGCGCTCCAGGCAGGCGCGTACCTCGGCCATGGCGGCCGTAAGGTACCGTTGATTATGCTCGATCCAGTTGATTCCAGTAGTCGCCATGCTAGGACACTCCCAGGTCAACATCGTGAGACCGGCTTCCATCCACCACTACAGCAACGCTGTGCTGTCCAACATCGAGCAAACGTCCCAGCGTGAATACCAGTTGCGCAGCATTTGCATTCGCATTGGCCTGATAACCGATTCCATCAATCACCACTCGAATATCCGTACCATTCAACCGAGCGCCGTTCAAAGTCAGCTGATGAACCTGATTGCCCGCGATAGTCGTGACTGCTAACCCAATCGGACTTGTCAGCAGCGGAATCACTTCCAGCGTGCGTGCATTTGAGACGCTGTTATCGGGACCAGCGAGCACGATCCGCACTTGATACAAGCCGTTTTGCAGGCTCGAGGGAATCGTGATCGTCGCCTTTGTATCGATAACGCCGCCTACAAAAGCAGTGACGTTGGTAGTTCCTGCCGGCCCGTCAAAGCGAACCCCCTGCGGTGCGGTACCAAAACCGATGCCATTGAGAACTAGGACGGGCGCCGGCGGCCCCGCCTGCGCATCGAGCGCAGAGCGGATCGGCGTTAGAAACGACAGCCATGGCGATACTGCAAAAGTCAGCGTCGCGCCGGACTTCCCGCTGATCGCCACTTCGACATCTTCCTGCGGCCCCGCATCCAGGCTGTCTGGCAACGCAATCGCAATGGAGGTGTCTGTCGGCGCGGGAGCAGTGTTGATCGCAGCCAGTTGCCCGCCGACCAGCACCGTGGGCGTCTGCCCCGGAGAGCTCATACCAGATCCACTGATCGTCAGCGTATTCGCCACGATCGCACCACCGGCGACATGCGCCAAAGCTCCAGTTGCGGGAGACAGAGCCTCCAGTCGCGGCGCCTGCCAGAGAAAAACATTCAGGCCTGTCGAGAGCACGATACTGCCGCTCACCGGAGGTGGGAGTGCCGGCGTCAGCTCAATCAGAGATACTTCGTAAGCCACTGACAATCTATATGGCTGGTTGATGGTGGCCCAGATCTTCGAAAGCTCCTCCAGACTCGTAATCGCAAGTCTGATCTTGACCTGTTCGAAGCTGTTCAATATTCCCTGCGGCAAAACTGTATCTGCGTCGAAGCCTTTAATGTGCACGTCATTCAGGATTGGATATTGATGGAAGGCCAGCATGGCCGCGCCAAGCATCGTATGCGCGTCATCGCCAATCGTCGCCGAAGGATCGGGAGCCGGCGCAAACGGCGTGAGCAGATAGTAAAGCTCCAGTCCCAGCGCAGGCGAATCTGAAGGCGGCGTTTTCTTATCGCCTGGCCATGGTTGATTCTTGGTAAACGGGCTCTCCATCACGCGATAGAGATAGAGATTCACTCCAAGACCCGAAGGCATTGGTTCACCCGGAGGCAACAGGCTCACCTGTGCGGCCGAACTCACACCACTGAGCTGGCTCAAGAGCAGCATTTGCAGCCCGCGCGTCACGTCTTTGATTGCTGTATTGCTGCTCATACGCTCTTACGCTGGAGATCCGTCCTACAGCTTGAGAAAAAACCTGTCGAGATAACGCGCTTCCAGAAAATTAGACCGGGCCGGCTGTCTTGCCGGAAGCGGACTCGTCGACGGTTGCGCGCTAAGGTTGTTGACCTGCACATCGACCCGGCCAATCGAGATCTGGCTACGCCGACGCTTATCCGTCGCAGAAAAAGTTGGTTGCGTCTGTTTGGGTACCGTCGCACGCTCCTCAAAGCGGCGCGTTTCTGCAATTTGCTTCTCAACCACCGGCTTCGGAATCAGAGGTGAGTGCGCCGAACTCTGCTCCGCATCGCGAGAGGGTTTCACCTCAGGGCTGGGCTTCTGTGCTGCCGGCAAAATCTGTGCGGGCAACGCTTCCGCCGCCTGAATCTGACTTTCCTGTGCCTTGCTGTCAGTAACTGGAGCTGGAATGCGCGGACCAGGTATCCTCGCCGTCAACGGCGCCGGGCTTGCAGCAGAAGGCTTGCGTTGCAATTGACCGGAAACATCTGGCGCCACTTGGCGCATTTCACCAGGTGTTATCGTTGAAGCCTCTAGGCTCGATTCCACGGGAATTCCACCCTCAGGCCGATTTTCCGGTGGGCGGGGAGACACGGCGCGCAGCGTCTCTTCAACAACCCGTGTGATCTCTTGCTGCCGATCATTGCCCGCCCGCGTTCGACGAAGTCCCTTAGGCGCAAGCACTCTCACGCCAACCGCACCGGCCGCAGACATAAAAGGTGCTACATCCGAGGCTGCAGGACTGATGCGATCACTCACGGGATTGTGGACAGGTGCCCCCGAAGGCTCCCCTCGATCCCACGCTCCAGTCGATGAAATATCTCGCTCGTGTGGAGAGTGCTTGTGCGAAACCGCGTGCATCGGCTCATCGCTCACCGCATGCATAGCAGGCAGCACCAGCTCTGAAAATTCCTCCGCGATTCGCGGCCCTTCTTCAGTCATCGGAACGCGGGCAGAAGCGATCACCGGCGGAATCAATGCGCGCGAAGATACGGGAGGCTTCGCGGTTGAAGTCGTGCGTGCGCCGGACATAACAATTCGCTGCAGATAATTCGGCATCTTCAACTCCCTTAGTCCTGCCTCAACGATTCATTCAGGAGGGCAAGATAGGCGCGGCGGCGGCGGCGATCTAACCTCAGGATTTCGCTTTCACTCCAGTGGTAGTAAAAAGCCAACGCATGAACCTCACGCAGAAGTTCCTCGCCCTTGAACGCCATCTCCTCGAAAAAGAATGCCGTGGTATCGAACGGCAACAAAAAATGATGAGAACATTCGGGACAAGTGAGGTCCAGTTCCAGTTCAACCTGTGGCGCAAGTCGTTCCATCTCCGCAATCACTGCACTCTGCTCTTCTGCGGAGAGTTGGCTGCCATCATCATCAAGAACGCAGCGGCGCAGCAGTTCATCCACTGCATCATCGCTTCCACTTGCCAACGTCGCTTCTTGATCTCCACCCGTAGGCAACCGGAAACGAATCGACCGGCCTGAAAGCTCCGTGGTGTAAGAGGCAACACTCTGAGGACGGTAGTCCACCGGCACATCATTCAGATGAAAATCCACGTCCATCTTCTCGTTGCAGGCTGGGCATGGAACGACTGCCTGCACCTGATCGCCGAGCGTGAGCCGTCGCAATTGCAGCATCAGGTATTGTCGATCCGCCACTAGCAATTGCCGGACAAGATCAATGTTCACCTGATAATCGTCCACAGAGAGCAGGCATTGGTTCAGCAGCCAGCTCACCCGCACAGCACTGGGAGTGCTCTGGTGATTGGCAAGCCACTCTTCCTCGCGCCCTGAAAGCGGACGCAAAGACGCCTGATTCAGCAACTGGTCCTGTTGCAGCATTAACCCGCCCGGTAACGAAAAAGTATTTTCGGTAAGATACTCGGTGCTCATTGCTCAATTAGCCGATACGCGCCGGCCCTTGGCTTTCCGTCACCGATGCATCGCGTTCAAACCATTCAAAGGCCAGCTTGATGGTTGTGATGGCCACTGCGTTCGCGCCGGCATCCAGGTCCGGCAACGCCTGATACTCAGAAACCCAGCAGCGGTACAAGTTATAAGAGAGAGCTTTCTGTCCAGCTTCGTTGAAAATATCGATCGTGATGTTCTTTCGAAACTCGCCCAGGTTCGTAATGCTGTGGCTGGCAAAATCGTTGACCAGGTCCGCCCAGTCCTCGAATGAGGTGTCATACGTAACGCCTGCTTCGAGCGTCACGTCCGCATAGCTGCTTTTGCCCGGCAGTTTGCGAGGAACGATATTTTCGCCTGCTTCGCGAAATTCCACGATTTCCGTAGTCCGCTTTAGCGCGCCCATCTTGCTTAAGCCGGCTACATACTGGTTGTCCCATTTCACTTTGAAGCGAAACGTGCGATAGGGATCAAATCTGTTTGTCTGCGCAGTCATTCGTGCCATGGATGCCATTCCTCCTTTTGCCTATGCAGCGTCCGCTTACGAAGCAGGCTGGTTAACTTTCTGGCTGAGTTTGAGCACTACGAATTCGGCTGGCTTGAGCGGCGCAAAACCAACAAGGATATTGACGACACCGTTGTCGATATCCTGCTGTGTGGTTGTGCTGCTGTCGCACAGAACGAAGAAGGCATCATCCGGCTTGCTGCCCTGGAACGCGCCCGCGCGGAACTGAGTCAGCATGAAGGCTCGAATGTTGAGCCTGAGGCTCGACCACAGCGGTTCGTCATTGGGTTCAAAGACCGCCCACTGTATGCCGTTGTAGATACTCACGCGCAGGAAGATGGCCATGCGCCGCACTGGAATATAGCGCCACGAAGCATCACTGCCGATCGTCCGTGTTCCCCAAACAACGAGGCCGCTTCCCGGCACCGAGCGAATCACATTCACCAGAATCGGATTCAGCTGATCCTGCTCGACATCACTCACTGTTACATAAGGAGCCAGCGAGCCGGCCACTCCAGCCTCGGTGCCTGCGGGAGCCTTGAACACGCCGCGCGCGTTGTCGATGCGCGCATAGATGCCCGCCATAAAGCCCGAAGGCGGCAGCAGGATCTTTGGGTTCCGTCCTTGACCGATCGGATCGGGAGCATAGATCCACGGGAAATAGATCGCGCCATAATCACCGGCTGACTTGTCTATCTGGCCGCCGATTCCGGTCGTCGCAAACGTACGCGCATCGGCGATGGTAGCAACCGTAGGCCTGCCGTTGTCCGTGCGTGCCTGCGTCACGTCAGCCAGCGAGCCCATGTCTCCAATAAAGAAGCAGTCCTGCAGCGGCCGATTATTCTTGCAATAATCGATGCCCGCATTTACTGACACCACATCGCCTTGTCCGGGAATCGCGATCAGGCTCACGTCCGTAATTTTGTCGAGCGCAAAGATGCCTGTACCCGTAACGCTGCTGTCCGAGGCGGGCGCGCCAATAAAACTAACGCCGCTCACCAATCCATCATTTCCATGGGCCAGTTGCGCCGGAAGTACAGGAGGCGAAGACTTAAGGTTGACGTTGATATTCGCTGGCCGCGCCGTAAAGTCGGCAGTGATGGCGATATATTCCGACGCGGCATTCACCACTTGCCGGGTATAGCTCGAAGGATTGGTCGCCCCTGGCAGCAATGTCGGACTCCCTTTGAAAGTGACGTTGTCGTACGTTTCAACGACGTTGCCCACGGCTTGGGCAGCTGTGGTTCCATACATCACTTGCAGCTTGAAGTTATTTGGGTCTCCGTCAGAACTGGCCGAAACGACGATCCATATCTGATTGCCCCATGCACCCTGGTTAGCCGCGGAAATATTCAGCGCGCCGGCGCCTGTGCCAACCGTTGTGGTGGCGAACGCGGCATTGTTTGCGGGTGGGCTCGACGGCGTCGGGATTACCCGGATCACGTACAGACTGCTGCCACCGTTTTGGAAGAAGGCCTGAACGGCGTAGGTCAGATAGCTGTCTGTGCGGAAATTGCCGAAGGTGCGCGTGTATTCAGTGAAGCTCGTCACCAGCACAGGCTGCGCCGCTCGCCCCGAAGGAAGAATCGTTCCCGGCACAGGTCCCTTATCGGCAAAGCCAATAAAAGCAGCCGTCGAACTGCTTACTCCTTCAATCGGTTTAACAGCGGAAGGAACTTCCTGTACGTAGACACCAGGGTGCAAGTACTGCGGCATACGAAACCCTCCATGTCGGAAAACACGTCAGAAAACTTCCATCACTCGCGATGGGAAGTTTTCATGTCGCGTGTAGTAAGGCACTCTCGCATCATCCATGCGTCGAGGCCAACAAAGACCGGCCCGTTATCGAGGCCGTTCATCAGATCAACTTTTCTACGGGGTGCTTCTCCCAAAGGGGCCCAATACTGCAACAAAATCAGCAAAGGTCTTACAAGTCCAGGATGGAAGCGCTAAGAACTACATAAAATTGCAGCGAGCGAATGATTACGCACTTGGCTTCGAGAGTCAAGATTTTTTTGAGCTTCGTTCAGCATCGCGCAAGGACTGCTACTTGATGAATATCCTGCAATATTTCGGCGATCTTTCCCCATCACAATGCCGATTCGGAGCCCCAAAGACTTCGCTCCCGCAGTCATCATTTACCCTCAAAAAGATCTAAATGGGACTGTCGCCAGCGTCTTCAAAATCTGCCTGTATTTTGCCCCTTACCAGAGATATCGAAAACGCCTGACAAAAGACGACAGCATGAAAAATAAAATCGAGTTTGCAATTTTCCGCATCTTCAGTGTGGCGAAATCGCCTAGCTAGAATGGCAGATCTGTCACCTTGTGGCAGCACGGCTTCCAGTCTAAGCTTGTGACAATTTGAGCCACCTGCCTATGCGAGATATTGGATAGCCTCGATATCTCATGAACGGCGCGGCACAGTTATACATCATCGCTCTTTAGATAGTTGGCGACCGTGTAGACAGTTCTGCAAAGTCCAAAACAGCATGGGGGCTTTTGATCCGCTCAGGGCATTTCATTCGTGGAGGGCACTACGTGGGTGCGATAACTTCTTCCCCGTTCAGCGGGACTGATAACGACGTCAACACAGCCACCAATACGCTGTTCAGCACTTTGTACTTTGAATTGCATCGTCTTGCAAAGCGTGAACTGGCAAGACAGTGGTTCCCTCTAAGCCTGGGTGTCACCACCCTTTTGCATGAAGCGTATCTGGACATGAATGCGCGCGACGATCTCTCCTTCCCCGACCATTCGCGCTTCATCGGATACGCTGCGCGTGTGATGCGCGGACTGATCATCGATCACGCACGGAATCGCAGCACGACAAAACGTGGTGGAGAGTTCGAATTTACTCCGCTCGAACCGGATGTTATTGAGAATCATGCCGACGCGAAGGAGCTGTCGATGATCAGCGATGCTCTGGACGAGCTCGCGAAGGTCGAGCCCGGACTCGCCGAAGTTGTCGACCTGAAGTTTTTCTGCGGCTTCTCTTTCAGCGAGATCGCGGCGATGCAGAAGTTATCCGAGCGCACGGTTCAGAGAAGGTGGGAGAAGGCGCGCATCTACCTCCACCAGGGCATCTGTGCGAATGTATCGCTCTAAAGCTTAAGCGCGTTCTTGGTATCGGCAGCAGAGTTGCAGCCTCGATTGCCGTGCCCCGCCCATCGCCGGAGTCGTCTCTTGGGCCACCTTCCTACCAACTATGAAATCGCCTCTTCGAAAAGAGTTTGCAAACGAGGTGGCGGATCTGCCACTATATATAGCTGGTTAAGCCATCAGCTCCCGAGGCCCTCATGATCGACGTCACCATTCTTTTTCTGGACCAGACCTTCTGCTCCACCGCCACCGGTCCAATGGAAGTCTTCCGCAATGCAGGCACGTTGTGGAACAGCTTCGTCGGCACAAAGCCCTGCCCTCAGTTTCGCGTGACGACAGCATCGGTCGATGGCAACGCAGTATCATGCGACGGCCCGATCCACATCCAGCCGACGGCCTCGCTCGCGGACATTCGCAAAACAGACCTGATCTTCATCCCATCGACTGGAGTCAGCATCGATGACGTGGTAGAACGCAACGCGGCTGTCGTACCCTGGCTGCTCCGCTGGAGCAAACGCGGGGTACCGATTGCCAGTGTGTGCTCGGGCGTGGGTCTGGTCGCAGCCGCCGGCTTGCTCGATGGCAAACGCGCCACCACGCACTGGAGTCTTGCGGAGCGCTTCCGCGAAAAATATCCCAAGGTGCAGTGGATGCCCGAATTGATGGTGACCGAAGATCATGGCTTTTACTGCGGCGGAGGAGTCAATGCCAGTCTCGACCTCAGCCTGTATTTAGTTGGGCGCTTCTGCGGTCACGAAGTGGCCATGCAGAACGCGAAAGCATTGCTCATCGAGATGCCGCGCGCATGGCAGGCCGGATTCGCTGTTGTGCCCTTAAGGACCGAACATTCCGATGAATCCATCTCCAAAGCCCAGGAGTGGCTGCATCAGAACTTTCATCAAACCTTCCCTCTCGAAGCACCGGCCGAGTCTGTCGGCATGAGCTTGCGCAATTTCGTTCGCCGCTTCAAGCAGGCCACCGGCGACAGCCCATTGACCTATCTGCAGAAGCTGCGCGTCGCCGCCGCCAAACGTCTGCTCGAGAGCGACCATCGCACGATGCAGGAAATCAGCGACGCCGTCGGCTATCAGGACGTGGCATTTTTCCGCAAAATTTTCCAGAGGCACACCGGCGTCTCTCCCAGCGCGTATCGACTGAAGTTCGGCATGTAACGATTGACCCACAGGCCAAAGAAAGACCTTGTCTTCTCCCTTCCTCATAAAAAGTACGCGCGGCAGCTCCAGGCCGCGCGTGCAATGCGGGGGAATCGGGGTGGTACTACCTGAGATATCGCAAACGGAAAGAAAAAGACGACAGCCCGAATTTCTGATTATCAAGTCTTGCTTTTGAGTGTCACCAACTGTCTGGCGTTGCGAGTATCGGGATGGTCCGGACCCACCGCTCGCTGCAAATTCTCCACCGCTGAGAGGAATGCCTCGTGCGCTTCCTCGGACTTACCTTTGTCCTGCAGCGCACGACCGAGCATGTAATAGGCATGTCCAAGGCTACTCGAAAATGTTCCCGGTTCTGACGCCTTCTGCAATATGTCCACCGCTCGCGTTGCGTCGGCGATCGCGTCGTCTGTTCGTCCCAGCTGGCGGTTGATATCGGATCGTGGCACGAGAAGCAGCGCCAGGTAATCAGCGACTCGCTGGCCTCCTTTCATGGAAGCTTCAGCAATCGCGATCGCCTGATTCATCTGCTGCAGAGCAGCCGGTAAGTCGCCCCGCGCCAATGCCAGCAGCGAATACTCCATTGCCAGCGTTGCGAAAGCAAGATGACCAGGAGGTAGCGCCTTTCGCAGCCTTGGCGCCACTTCCGCCAACATCGCCTCCGTGCTTGCAAGATTGCCCTGCAACCTGTAGATTCGAGCGCGCACCAGCAGCGACTGATTCGTAACTACCTGGTCGCCCTCCTCCACTGCCTTTGCATATCCGCGTTCGGCATAGTCCGCCGCTTCGCCCAGGCGATCCAGCTCGGCCACCGTGCGGGCATAGTTAATCAGCAGCATCGGTGAAACGCCTTGTTCTGACGGGTCGACGCGGCTGACCTCAATGGCGCGGCGAAAGAGCTTCTCGGCTTCGAGCGGTCTACCCGACATCTGCAGTGCCAGCGCCCAATTGTTGAACAACGTGCCTGCCGTTTGCGTCTCATCGCGTCCGAGGTCGCTCATCAGGGCTGATGCATGTTCAAACGCGGGAATCGCGTCACGATACTGGCCTGCGGAGCGATACGACTCCGCCAGGCTCATCTGCACTCGCAGATCCGCAGTTTCCGAGCGCAGCGGCGATTGAGCAAGCAAATGCCCCGCCGTCTGGCTTCGGGCGATTGCCTGCTGCGTTGCGCCGCTTTCTCGCGCCACGGAACTCCCGCTCAATAGACACGACACTCGATCGAGCGTGTACTGCGGCTCATTTGGAAGCGCGCTAAGCCCCTCCTGGATCAGCGCCTCAGCGCGCGTCAGGTCACTATGGCCGAGTATCGATCCGAGAGCGCACGAGGCCTGTGCGCGGGTGGCAGGATCTTTCAGTCCGCGGGAGATTTGATACGCCTGCTCCAGCAATCGGCGCGCTTTGGCATCCTCATCCTGCCCCTGGTACTTGCGGCCGATTGAAGTAAGTAGTTCTGCGCGATTGGTGACATCCGGATTATGCTGCCGTTCGACAATGTGTTCGGCACGCTCAAGAAGGTCATCCGACGTGAAGGGTTTTCCCGACGGCGCCGCGTCAACGAGCAGGAAGTTATCGAGGTCGTTGATGGACTCAACACGCTTCAGCTGATGGAGCGCAAAGTCCCGCTGCGCGCGCGCCTCATGTGCCTGAATCAAAGTGCCCACCAGACCGGCAGTGGCCGCGATCGAAGCCAGCGTTGCCATCGTCACCACAGTGCGGTTCCTGCGAACAAACTTCGCTGCGCGATAGGCGATCGTATCGGGCCGCGCGCTGATCGGCTCATTCCTCAGGTATCGCCGCAGATCGTCCGCCATTGCAGTGACCGACGCGTAGCGCTCAGTCGGTTCTTTCTTCAGCGCTTTCGTGATAATAGTGTCAAGGTCACCGCGTAATGTCCGGCGCAGCTTGTCCGGTGTAGTGGCGCGTCTTGTGGCGCTTTCGCTCGCGGCCTCTGTATTTCCCGTAACAGTTCTAGAAGGAGATATCGGCTCCTTGTCGACAATTGCTCTCACCAGGTCAGCCGGAGAGTGAGGCCCGGTTCCCGCCGGGTGCTGTCCCGTCAACAATATATAGAGCAGAACGCCAAGAGCATAGATATCGGTCGCCGTCGTTACCCTTCCCCCTTGCAACTGCTCGGGCGCCGCGAATTCGGGAGTCATCGCTCGGCCACCTTCAACCGTGAGTTGCGTTGGCTGTCCTGGTTTGCCCTCGCCTTCCAGCAGCTTGGCAATGCCAAAATCCAGCAGCTTGACCTGGCCGTCTTTCCTCACCAGCACATTGGAAGACTTGATGTCGCGATGAATAATCAGGTTGGAATGAGCGTGCGCAACCGCCATCAGTACGTCAAGAAAGAGCCGCACGCGCGTTTTAATATCGAACGCCCGCTCATCGCAATGATGATCGATGTGTTCGCCTTCAACATATTCAAGTACGAGATAAGGCTGCCCGGTGCTCGACACACCTGCGTCAATCAGTTCGGCTATATAAGGATGAGCCAGGCGGCCGAGAATGCTGCCCTCGCGCTTGAACCGCACCTCGCCAGCCTTCCCCATCAGGGCAAAGTTGAGAAACTTGACAGCGACCTGGCGCTCAAATCGGCCGTCATTGCGTTCCGCCAGCCACACGCTGCCCATGCCGCCCTGGCCGATCTGTGACAGCAGTGTGTAGGCGCCAAGAGTTTGTCCTGCGAGACCGGGGTTTTCCGGCAATCTGACGGCTGTCGTTTCGAGAAAGCCCTTGCTCGACAGCATGCTGTGTTCTTGAAGAAGAGTTTCCAGCTGGCGCGCAAGCAATGGCTCCTTCTTGCGCAGAGACAACAGCCACACGAGGCGCTCTTCCTCACTCATCTCGAGCGCCGCGTCAAGATAGGGGCTGATGATTTCCCATTGATCGGAGATCAGCGTTGACATCACTTCCTCAACACGACGCGCCTGCGCGAAGGCTGTGGCTGAGATAAATACGCGCTTTCTCCCACCTTCGCTGCACAGTACGTTCCGATAGTTTCTGCAGAGCGGCAATTTCAGCAAAAGTTAATCCGCAGAAAAATTTCAGATCGACCACCTCAGCGAGCTCAGGCTCAACCTTCGCCAGTTGATCCAGCGCATCGCTGATCAACGTGAGTTCCTTCGCATCGGCAGCCTTCTCGACGCCGTCGCTTTCAAGAGAGGTAATTTCGAATTCGCCGCCCCGCTTGATGGCGTTGTGGCTTCGGGCACGATCGATGATCAGACCCCGCATAACGCGGGCAGCATATCCCAGGAAGCGTGCCTGATCCGGAAAGCTGGCTCCGGCGCGTTGGGACATGTCGAGGTACGCTTCATGCAGAAGCGTAGTCACTCCGCAGCCGGCCCGAAAATTCCACCGCGCCAGCTCGCGTTTTGCTAGCTGATGCAACTCTGAATATAAGGCGCTGAACAGCGCATCGCCGCCTTCAGCAGCGCCGGTGAAAACAGACATGTTTGAACCCCACCGTGCAATCTCCCTCTACGCTCCTGCGTCAGGGAAATGGCGGGAATATTGAAACAGCATCGGTTTCAGCCACGAAACGGAGTATCCTGCCGTGGCCATCGTCAACAAGCCGGAGCGGAGGGCCCAGTCACCACCTTCATTGCTCTGGAACGTCCGTTCCGTCGTCGCAGGTGAGGAGGAATCAAGAAACCATTCTAACGATGGCTGCGGCATCCATTGTCACACATTTGTCACAGAACAGTCACTTCCTTCTCCGGCCAGTTGTCTCGTCAATGACTGCCAGGTTCAGTCGATCTGGCCGACGCCGTCACTCATTACTTGAGATAGGCGCGAACCAGATCGATGAGATCTTCAGCCAACTCCTGGGATGGCGCCGATCCCTTCTCCGGGGCCATCATGTGCAGGCGAATATGATCTTCGAGCACTTCCGCCATCAGGCTATTGATCCCGCCGCGCACGTTCGCCAGAAGCATAAGCACGTCCGCGCAGTCGTCGCCATTTGTGAAGAATCGTTCGATTGCTTCCACCTGGCCGCGAATTCTCCTTGTCCGGGAGATCAGTTTTTGTTTTTCCTTGCCTATGTTAGACATTTTTGTGTATATCCTACAGGGGTATATTATAGTTGGCTGTTTCAGAGGCCCTGACTAACAAAGAGCGCCGGCACCGCATCACCATTCAGTTCAATTAGTTACAGCAGTTTTCAGTGATGAGAGCGTACTCCACAACTGTGTGGATCATACGCAATTCAGCACCTTGAGATCGGAATGTACCTGAGCTTCCCAATTGCATGGGCCTCGGGTACTGGCAATGTAGCGAATTTTAACAATCCCGTGAGGCTATCTTTTGAGTTCTTGAGTCTTTATCCGGTAATGAAGAAAAATCAACGAGGTTGTGGATAGTCCCACCCGACTTGATCGCTCGATGGCTCCATATTTGAGGGAACACACGTGCCGTCTCGCGCAAATGGGTCTCCAGGTTAGGCGGATGACTGCCATAGCAAGATGAGCGGGAGGATTCATGCGGTGCGTCTTTAGAAATGTATGCTTCGGTTTCTTCATGGCCACGGCGCTGGCGGAGAGCGGGCTCGCTCAAAAAGCGATGACGTGGCAGGAGGTTCGGGACAAATTCGAGGCCGCGAATCCGACGCTTCAGGCGGGACTAATCGGCATCGACGAGTTTCGCGCCCAGGAGATCACAGCCTATCTGCGACCGAATCCGACTGCCTCTCTTTTGATCGACCAGCTTTATCCGTTCTACACGGACGCTTTTTCAGGAACGAAGGGAACTGCCGCCAACATAGGTTATCGCCCTCTTGAAAACTCGCTGGTAGAGGGAACTCTCGCCTACCTGCATGAACGTCAGCACAAACGAGAATTGCGTTTGGAAAGCGCGCAGGGCGCGACCAGGATCGCTGTGTCCGGTCAGGCGGATCTGGATCGAACTCTCATTTTCAACCTCAGGTCGGCTTTCGTACAGACACTTCAGGAAAAAGCCATTCTCGACCTCGCGAAGGAAAATCTCGCGTACTACGACCATGTGCTGGACGTCAATAGTGACCGCTACAAGACGGGCGCAATCGCCCAGGTAGACTTGGCCCGCCTGGAGTTGCAGCGCGTTCAGTACGAATCCGATTTGCAAACTGCGGAAGTGAATCTGCGGATTGCGAAGATCCAACTTCTTGCCTTCTTAAACGATCAGACACCGGTTGAGCAATTTGATGTTACGGGGCCGTTCGACTTTTCGGCGCAACTTGCTCCTCTCAGCGACGTTCGCCAGATAGCTCTGGACACACGGCCTGACTTGAAGGCTGCGCTCCAATCCGTAGACAAGGCCAGGACCGATCATCGGCTTGCCGAAGCCAACGGATCGACCGATCCAACTTTTTCTGTAGATGCTGGCAGCAACCCGCCGCTTGATCCATATGTCGGATTCGGAATCAGCATTCCGTTACGCATCTTCGACCGGAACCAGGGCGAGAAGCAGCGGACACAATTGGACATCGATCGCAACCAGAGACTGATGGAGGCCACGCGGGTCCAGGTCTTCAGCGACGTGGACTCCGCTTACGCCACCGTTAAGAGCACAGTGGTTCTTCTACAGCCGTACAAAGACAAGTACCTGCAGGAGGCCTCTAGTGTCCGCGACACAATTGCCTTTTCTTACCAGCACGGTGCGGCGTCGCTTCTGGATTTTATGAATGCGCAAGCCGATTACCGGAGCGTGCAGGTCAACTACCTGAACCTGGTTGCTTCCTATCTGAACGCGGCAAGCCAGTTGAATCTTGCTGTGGGACGCGAGGTCATTCCATGAATCGCAGAAACGTTACAGCATTGGCCTTGTCTTTTGCATTGGGCATATTTGACGCCGGGTGTAACGGCGGCAAGAGCGATCCGCAGGCGGAAGCGCCTCCTCCTCTGAAAGTTCAAAGCGTGGAAGACCGCAATGTCTTTCACGTGGATCGGCCCGAACGTTTCCAGCTGACAAATGCAGTGGAGCATGTTGCCGCGCCAGCCTTAAGGGTTACAGGCACGGTGAATCCGGACATCTCGAGGACTGTCCCCGTCATTTCGCTTGCCGCCGGCCGCGTGGTCGAAATCGACGCCCGTCTAGGCGACATCGTCAAAAAGGGCCAGCGGCTGCTGCGTGTGCAAAGTGCCGATATCTCCGGGGCTTATTCCGATTATCGGAAAGCCGTAGCCGACGAACAGCTTGCCAACACACAGTTGGAGCGTTCGAAGCTGCTTTACGGTAGAGGAGCAATTTCTCAGAATGATCTGCAGATCGCGCAGGACGCGGAAGATAAGGCCAAGGTTGACGTGGAGACGACCGCGGACAAGCTGCGCGTCCTCGGCAATCAAAATCTCGACCAGCCGAACAGTATTGTCGACATTCACGCCCCAGTCTCAGGTGTTATCACCGACCAGCAGGTTACAAATGCCGCGGGCGTTCAGGGACTGTCTTCTCCAAACCCCTTCACCATCTCTGACCTGAGCTATGTATGGATATTGTGCGATGTCTACGAGAATGATCTCTCCAATGTGAATCTTGGTGAAAGCGCGGAGATTCGCCTGAATGCTTATCCCGACAGGGTGTTCTCCGGCATCATCAACAACGTTGGCCCCATCCTCGATCCCAATATTCGCACCGCAAAGGTGCGCGTCGAAGTCCGCAATCCAGGCCTGATGCGTCCAGGCATGTTCGTAACAGCGACCTTTCATGGCCAGCAAAAAGAGACACACGCCGCCGTTCCGGCTACCGCAATCCTGCATCTGCACGATCGCGAATGGGTCTACGTGCCTGAGAGCGGTAGCCAATTTCGACGAGTACAGGTAGTTGGAGGGGACATGCTTCCCAACAACATGCAGGAAATCGTTACGGGAATATCGCCCGGACAGCAGGTTGTCGCGAACGCTCTTGAATTCCAGAACACGGTGGAACAGTAATGATCCGCGCGCTCGTCGACTTCGCCTTGAATAACCGCTTTGTCGTTTTGGGTATGGCGGCGCTTCTTTTCATTTGGGGCATGATCTCGTTTCACAAGCTGCCTGTGGAAGCCTATCCCGACGTGGCCAATGTGTGGGTTCAGGTGATTACGCAATGGCCCGGACGAGCTGCCGAGGAGGTCGAGCAGCAGGTCACCATTCCCATCGAAATCCAGATGAACGGCATCCCCCATCTTCAACATGTGCGGTCTGCTTCGCTGGCTGGCCTGTCAGTGGTCAATCTCATCTTTGACGACGATTCCAATAACGACTGGGACCGTCAGAAGGTCTTGGAGCGAATTTCGATGGTCACGCTCCCAACGAATATTGCGGCGCAGATTGGCCCGGATTTCAGCCCGATTGGGTCCGTCTATTGGTACACCCTCAAGAGCACCAATCCGGCATATGACGTCATGGAACTCAAATCCCTACAGGATTGGGTCATCAGCAAGTACGTAAAGTCCGTGCCGGATGTCGTGGACGATTCATCCTTTGGCGGGATTACGCGCGAATACCAGGTGCGCGTCGACCCGGACAAGTTGGTCTCATACGGATTGAGTCTCGCGCAGGTTGAGCAGCAACTCACCAACGCGAATGCGAACGCTGGCGGAAGCTTTATCGAAGAGGGCTCGCAGCAGATCAATGTGCGCGCCGTAGGCTTGGTTAAGACCACCGACGACATCGCGGAGACAGTGCTCAAAACACAAAGTGGTACAGCGCTGCGCGTGAAAGATATCGCGGAGATCACGCAGGGGCCGAAGATCCGTCTCGGCCAGATCGGAAAAGCTATCCATCGATCGGACGGCGTGGTCCTTGACGATGATGACGTGGTCGAAGGCATTGTGTTTCTCCGCAAGGGTGCCGACACCGAAACCATGCTCAAGGACCTTCATGTCATGGTCCAGCGCCTCAACGATCACGTGCTGCCACCGGGAGTGAAGATCGTTCCTTATCTGGACAGGGACGATCTGGTGCATTACACCACTCACACCGTCCTGCACAATCTCGCAGAAGGTATGACACTGGTCGTCATCATCCTTTTTCTTTTCCTGGGCAACATCCGTGGAGCAATTATTGTTTCGTTGACCATCCCCTTTGCGCTGTTATTCGCCTCCATCTGCCTGGATCTCCGCCACATTTCAGCGAACCTCCTGTCCTTGGGCGCATTGGATTTCGGCATGGTCGTGGATGGGGCGGTGGTGATGGTCGAAAACATAGTGCGGCATTTAAACCGTCAGGAGGAAGCGCAACGCACCGTATTTGAAAGGATCAGAACTGCCGCACACGAAATCCAGCGGCCAGTCTTCTACGCGATCGGCATCATCATCACCGCCTACTTGCCGATCTTCACGCTGCAGCGTGTCGAAGGAAAATTGTTCAAGCCCATGGCGTGGACCGTAGCCTTCGCATTGCTTGGCGCGCTGATCTTCTCAATGCTGATTGCACCTGCGTTGGCCAGCCTGATGTTCCGCAAAGACGCGAAGCAATGGCAGAACCCAGTCATGACATTTCTGATTCGCCATTACAGGAGTAGCGTTCACTGGGCAGTTCGCCATCGCCTTGTGACCGTTGGCGGAGCCGTCGTTGTCCTACTGATTTCAGGGTTCCTGGCGTTCGGCGGAATGATTGGATCAGAATTTCTGCCGCATTTGGATGAAGGCGCGATTTGGGTACGGGGAACCATGGCTTCCAGTACGGGGCCGACTGAGAGTAGACGCGTTGCCGAGAGGGCGCGTCAGATTCTTTGCTCGTTTCCCGAGGTGCCGCAAGTGGTCGATCAAATAGGGCGACCGGACGATGGCACAGACACGACGGGCTATTTCAATGCAGAGTTCTTCGTGGACCTTTTGCCCAAGGAAAAATGGCGCCCAGTCTTCCACCAGGACAAAGAACGGCTGATCCAGGCCATGGACCGCGAACTGGAAAAAATACCAGGAGTGTTTTGGGGCTTCTCTCAACCGATTTCCGACAACCTGGAAGAGGCTGTGAGCGGCGTCAAAGGCGCTCTCGCAGTGAAAATCTACGGCGACGATCTTAAGACTCTCGAAGCAACGGCGGATCAAATCACCGCCGTCATGCGTCCTATTCAAGGCATAGAGGATCTTGGCGTATTCCGCGTCCTGGGCCAACCTAACCTCAATCTGGCAGTCAACCGCGAGCGAGCCGCGCGTTATGGTATCAACGTCTCCGATGTGCAGGACGCTATTCAAACAGCTGTCGGCGGCGGTGCGCTCACTCAGGTCCTGATTGGAGAGCAGCGCTACGATCTTGTTTTGCGTTATTTGCCGCAGTATCGCGACACGAAGGAGGCCATCGATAAGATTCGACTTCTGGCGCCATCAGGCGAGCGCGTCTCACTCGCACAGTTAACGAACGTGAGTGTCGACGACGGCGGCTCAGAAATCTACCGCGAAGAAAACTCCCGATACGTTGCGGTCAAATTCAGCGTCCGTGGCAGAGATCTCGGCAGCACGGTAAGCGAAGCGATAAGAAAGGTGAGTACGGCGGTTAAATTGCCTCCTGGATACACAATCGACTGGGCCGGCGAATACGAGAGTCAGAAGCGTTCACAACGACGATTATTGATTGTATTGCCGCTGACGATTCTGCTCATCTACGTCATTCTGTACACGATGTTCAAATCCATGAAATGGGCGCTTTTGATCCTCACAAACATAGCCATGGCGCCCATCGGAGGACTTCTCGCGCTTCTGGTCTCTCACACAAACTTCAGCGTGTCGTCGGGTGTCGGCTTCCTTGCGCTATTCGGCGTGTCTGTGCAAATCGGCGTGATCATGGTGGAATACATCAATCAGCTTCGAGCCAGAGGCTACACGCCCGAAGATGCTGCAGTCGAAGGTGCCGTGCTGAGACTCCGCCCGATCATAATGACGATGCTGGTTGCAACCCTGGGTCTGATGCCGGCGGCGCTTTCGCACGGTATCGGTTCAGATTCCCAGCGGCCCTTCGCCATTGTCATTGTCGGCGGACTGATTGCTTCTTTAGCTATCAGCGTCTTTCTCCTGCCGACCCTCTACGCCTGGTTGGCTCGTGAAGACGATCTCCTGCCAGTGCCCGAAGGTGATGAGGCGGTATGAATACCAACCGCTGTTCGGACGACCGCTGTTCGGACGATCCTGGTACAAAGCTCTATCAACGACCGAGGGGGGAGGACCCACCAAATGACAAAAAGTGACATCTGTACTCGCATCAGGGAGATAGGCATCATCCCGGCCATTAAAGTGGCTTCCAACGAAGACGCCCATTTTGCGGCAGAAGCAGTCACGCACGGTGGGATTCCAATCGTGGAGATTACGATGGCGGTGCCCGGAGCCGTGGAGTTGATTGCCCACCTTGTTCGCTTTCATCCAAAGCTGCTGGTTGGCGCTGGCAACGTCCTGAATACTGACACAGCGCACGCCTGCGTGGACGCGGGTGCAAGCTTCCTTACCTCTCCCGGCTTCGTTCCCAAGGTTGTAGAATTCGCGGTGAAACAGAATCTCTCGGTTCTGCCTGGCGCATTAACACCAACGGAGATCATCGCCGCGTGGGAAGCTGGCTCTGATTTCGTCAAAGTCTTCCCTTGCGCGCAGATCGGAGGCGACAAGTACATTAAGGCCCTCCATGTAGCGTTGCCGCACATTCCACTGATTGCGGCCGGAGGAGTGAATCAGCAAACAGCAATGAACTTCATCTTGTCCGGCGCCGTTGCACTTGGGATCGGTACGGAATTAATCCCGACAGAGGCGATCCATCGGCGGCAATCGGGACGCATCCGTGAATTGGCGCACCGCTTCTCCGGATTTGTGAAGGAAGCTCGCGAGCAGTTAGAGCACCTGCGTCAACAGAGCACTGTCGACCAGAAGGGCAAGGGGATCGAAAAGTGCGAAGCTCGCTAACGTGAAATTGCCGTGTGATGGTTTGCCGCGGGATTTTCGAAGACGCACCTACAATTGAGTGCCCTCTTTGCAGCATTTCCAGGGCTGGATTTTGGCTGGGAAGTGCTTTGATTTTGCTTTGGTAGCGCCATCGGCTACCTAATAGGTTTCGTAACCTATTGATAAAATTATGTTAACTGTATTTATTTGAGTTTGAGTTGCCCCCATAGTTGCCCCCTTTTCATGGCGCCACTCATCTTTATTAGCCGCGTTAACTCTGCTACCATGCGGCAACCAGTCGATTATGAGGCCGTCCGAATCCCATGTGCTTTTGTTCGCAGATCACCTGAGGCACACCCTCGTTGCGAAAGCGCGCCTTCATGAACAGGTTTGTCCGTGGTCAGAATCCGCGGGCGCGGCGGTCATCCTGGGCTGAGACCTCGTTGAGCAGCTTGCCTTTCATGATGCGAAGCTCCATCTCGTCTTCGGTGTTGCGCGGGCTCTTCTGGTAGTACTCGATACTCCCGATGATTTTCCAGAGCTCCTGGTAATTGGCCGCGCGCTCGGCATCGCTGCCGTCGGCGCGGATTTCCTTTGCCTCGGCCAGCGCCCGATTGGTGTGGTCGAAGAGCTCGTCACGGGAGTAGGCAGGCCCCTTTGGCTTGGTCTCGGGCGGTTTTTTCGGCTTAGCGGGCTTTGGCTGGGCCAGTTTTTCCGAGGAGCCGGAGGGGGAACCGCCGTTCGGCAGCGCGAAGATAGCCTGCATCTCATCTTCGTGGAAGAAAAGCGCGCCATGCGTGCGGGGCTCGATCGCTTCGCGGACTTCGCGGGCTTCAGACGCAGACGGGATGCTGGTCCAGATTTTGCGGACGGCCTCCAGATCGGCCTTGCTGATGACGCCGTCGAGCAGGCGGTTGATCATGCGGATCTTCTGGTCGGTACCGATTTCGGAGATGGCATCGGCTCTGTGACTGGAGACCCAGTCGCGGATTTCGGAGTCGGACGTGAGGCCGGGAACGTCACCCAGTTCCTTGAGCGAGGTTTTGGAGGCTGCGCCGCGGGCGGACTGCTGGCCGCTGAACGTTTGCATGGATACGGTGCCGGTCCGGTGCGCCTTCCAGTACTTGCCCCCGCCTATGACGGGCTGCGCGCCGGGCGGCGGGTCGGGATGGTCGAGGTCGGTCATGTTGCTGATGTAACTCGAGGTCAGGTCGACGCTGAGGATCTCGGCGCCGTCGAGGGTTGGGGGCGCGGCGGGCTGCTTGGGGTGGCCCGATGTGTGAGCGCTGTAGGTGAGGCGGAAGTGCACGTTGTAGTAGAGGTATCCGGTGGAGTGCGATGCTTGCTCCTGCAATTCCTTGAAGCGGTTCTGCCATTTGGGATCGTTCAGCGCCTGGCTCAATTTGTCCTGAATGGCCTGCCCTTCAGTGGGGTCGGGCAGCATTTGTAGGATCACGAGAATGAAGCCGAAGATCGCGATTCCGGCTCCACCGCCTCCACCGGGCCGTCCTTCCTCCTTGACGCCGCCAGCGGGAATTTTCGGAACGCCACCACCTTCCTCGACGTTGGACACGGTGGGCTTGGATGGCGCGCCGTGAACTTCAGGAACCGTAGGCTTGGATGGCTCGCCCTGAACCTCAGGAATGGTGGGCTTGGATGGCTCGACTTCAGGAACTGTGGGCTTCACGACCTTTGGGGTCTCGGGTGTAACATCAGGAGGCTTTTCCTCGACAGGAGCTTTCGGCGCCTTCGTTTCGGGCAGAGGTTCGGGCGTGACTTCCGCGGGCTTGGCGGCGGGGGTATCCGGCTCAGACGCAGCCTTTCCGCCTGAACCGCTGGCAGCTACTTTGGGAGGAGGCGAAGGCTCCGCAACGGAACCGGCTTTGCCGGGCGAACCTGGCGTTTCAGGAGTTGCGGCTCCTCCACCCTTGCCGGGAGCCTTGTTGCGGCGGTCGCGGACCTGCTGGACGGATTTGGGCGGAGGGATGTCCACTTTGATGGTGGGAATGGCTTCGGGGGCTTCCTCCTGGACGGCGTGCGTGCAGTCGGGGCATAGCTTGCGGGTGATGGCCATGCCTTCGACGGCGAAGCCGTTCGCATCCGCAGCTTCGATCATGAGCTGCTCGGCGTCGCCCGGGGCGCCGACTTCTCCCCGGCCCTCGGCGCGCGGCGTGGCCTTCCAGCGGGTGATGCCGAGCTTTTCCGCAGCTGCCTCAAGCCCCTTGTATTTGCGATTGCGATTCGTGGTGAAGACGAGCGTGAGTTCCCCATCGGGATCCTTAACCAGGCCCACGGCGAGTGTGCCATTTACAAGGATCTCGCCCCGGGTCTGCTCGTCGAGGCTGTTCATTAGCTCGGTCGTGTATTTATGCAGGTTCTGCATGTCCTGCGGGGTGATTTTGAAGCCCTGCTGCGGGATATTGCCGGCGCCGGCATTCGGTTTGGCTGCGCCGGGAGACGGAACCTCCGCCTTCGGAGCGCCCGGCGAAGCCTCGGCACTGCCTCCCCCCGGTGTTTCGGGCGGCGGCACGGCACCGGTGCCGCCGGGCTGGGCAGGAGGAGGCGCGCTGCCGCCACCGCTGGCGGCGACTGGCTTCATGCCTTGGACAATTCCAGAGGCAACCTTCTGGTCGTGAATGACCATCTGGGTGCCGCCGCGCACGCCTTCGGGACCGATGATCACAGTGAAGTCGTCGATCTTCTTGCCCTGACGCCGGAAGGCAGCATCGACGAGGGGCCGGTAGCGCTCGCCCGACACCGGGCCACCCTTTCTAAGGTGGGTGAAGAGACCCATGAAGAAGGCATCTTCGCGGAGATCGTAGACGGCGCCGAGGGAATGGGGATCGAGGGCGCCGCCAACCACGCGCTCGGCTGCGGTATTGCCGCTGGCGCGGATGGAGGCATAGAGCTGCGCGACTTCGGGCGTGTCAGTGAAGTAGACGCCGCCGCCGAGATCGTGAACGACCTTGCCATCGAGAGCAGGAGGCACGCCGACCGCAAATCCGCGATACCACGTGGCGGGAGCGAGACTGATTTGTGAGACGGGGGCGACGGGCGACCAGGAGGCAACCGCCGATGCCGAGAAGAATTGACGGGCGATTGCGTCGGCCTGACGCTCGGCCGCGTGGCCGGGTTGGCTAAGGAGCGGATTGCGCCGCGCATACGGAAATGCCCGGTGCTGCACGACGTGCGTGAGTTCATGCGCGATGAGGGCGCGGCCTTCGCGGGCGTAAGGGCGGTATGCCCCGCTTGCGAACAGGATGTGCGAGCCAGAGGCGGCAGCGGCAGCATCGAGAGCGCGGGCGGAGGCTGCGGCGCGAGCGTCAGTGTGGATGCGAATGGCGCCGAAATCGTGGCCCAGGCGCGTTTCCATCCAGCGGCGGGTAGCGGGCTCGAGCGGCGTACCTGTGGATGCGAGGGCTTCGGCGACGGCGTTCGGAAGCGAGGGCTTATTGCTGGCGATGGATGCGACGTGCTCGTGAGGCGGCTGACGGACGGGGACGTACGCGAAATTCCATGATGAGGCAGGCGGGTGCGGCGGATCGCCGGCAGGCGGAGGTGGAGCCGGGCTGGACGCGTGTGTGGACGGTTGCGCTACGGGTGTGGAGAGGACGACGGTTTGGGGCGCGGGTACGGCGGCGGCACGAGCTTCGCGCGCCACGTGTACGGGTGGAGCTTTCTCCCTCGCGTTTTGAGATCCCATCGCCGGTCCTTGTTATGTCAAACCGGTTGTTACGCTAAACCGGTTGAAGTGTTGCAGGAGACGTCAGAGTCGCACCGTCCACGTTGAGGAAATGCCATCAGGGAGCCGCGGGCTGTGCGGCCTGCGGACTGAAGACATTCTTGAGCGGGTGGTTGTCGGATGGAACGTTGATGATGGCGTCTACCAGCATGTAAAGGATGTTGATCTCGCTCAGCGCCTTGTCGGGCGAGGATTTCTCCATGATCTTGTGAACGTACCAGAAGATCATCTGGTCAGCGTGAGTTGCGAGTTCGAGGGCCATGGGAAAGTTTCCACCGGCGTGAGGCGAGTCCTTGGCGAGTTTGGTGTGCGAGCCGGGCTTCACTCCCATGGTCCGGGAAGCCGCCTCGGCCGTCTTAGACACGCCCTCAAGCGTGCTGATAACGGAATCAGCGACGAGGGGAATAAGTTGACGGTTCGCCTTTATATCCTCGGCTGCGTCACGAAGCTTGCCCGCCAGCGAGTGGGCCTGGTCAGCGCCTTCAAAGGTGCCGGTGCGGAGCGCCGAGGGCGAAACCGGCTGTCCAGGTTTCATCGACTGCGCAAGCTCGACGAAGTTGGAGTGAGCGAAGAAGTCCTCGATGAGGTGCGATGCGCGTCCGAGATTGTCGGCTACCGCTGGATCGGAGGCGAAGCCTTTGGTGGCCGGGCCGCTTTTTGCGCCAGGCTGGTTCGCGGCGATGTCGCTGACGTCGCGAGCCACGACCGATGAGCTGGTCTGCGGGTCGGGTATATTCTTGGGGACGCCGTATCCCTGGGGCGGCATGGCGCGGTCTTTCCAGGGGTCCCCTATGTCGTAGGTGGCGGGCGGAGTTCCCTTGGCCCAGGCATCGGCGCGGGATCTCCCGCTGTCGGGCTTGAGTCCTCCCCACGAATCACGCGCGGACTGGATCGCAGTCGTAAGCTTGTCCTTGATGCTGGCGCGAGAATCGCGGATGTATCCGGGAAGATCGCCGGGACCGGTTCCCCAGCGCTGATCGGCTTCGGCGGCAGCTGCTCCTCCCGGGTTGTCCATGTGCTCAAAATACTGGTAGCCGCCATAGGTGTTGCTCGGCTGGGTGGCCATTTGATTCGGCAGAAGCGATACGGTCTTCAAGAGCTTGAACTGCATCCCGGAGTCTGTCTTGCCATTGTGCTGGGCCGCGAAGCGCTTGAGTTCCTTCCATGTGAGGACGAGTTCAGCGATGACGGCCGGTCCCTGGGAGAAGTCACGGCGCCAATTCGCTTCGTATACCTTTCCGATTTCGTCGCTGGCAAATATGCCGGTGAGGCCGCCGATTGTGGCCTGTTCGTGGTACTCGGGATCGAAGGTCTGCGTGGCTTGTGCCGGAGAGCCCAGACGCGGCGGAAGAAGCACGGCTTCGCCGGAGACCGCGAGGCGAGCGTTCTGCTCGGCGTCGTTTTCGAGCGCGGCGCGGCTTCCGGAGCCGAGGGTCCGCGTGAGTCCTTGTTGCTGCTGAACCACGTGCGCGAGCTCATGCGCAAGCACATGGCGGCCGGCATCGGTTGAGGGCGCAAACCCCCCAGGGGCGAACGCGATGGTGTTTCCATAGGTGAAGGCCGGAACCCCCATCGAAGCCGCGCGTTCGGCAGCATGCCCGGAGGTGTCGAGGCGCACGCGGCTGAAGTCGAAGCCGGGCCATGCGCGCGTGAGGGCGCGTGCGCCGGAGTCGGCGGAGAGTGGCGCTCCGTGGACGGAGACCTTGCCGAATGTCCACGGTGCGGCCGGGAGCGATGTTGTCTCAATTACCGGAGCCGGGGCCCGGGTGAATGCGGTGCCCGTTGCAGATGGGGACTTGTCTCGCTGGCGGCGCGAAGTGAAGCGAGACTGATGTGTCCGTTGGCGGTTCATCTGCGACTCCTGCAAGGTGGTGAAGGACCATGCAAACGAACATGGGCCATCGGGTTCAAGCAATTTCGCGTTGCGCCTGAAAAAGTGCGCAGACACGTTCGTATGCGGCGGGATAGTCGCGAGCGACTCGTTCTTCGATTCGTCCGGCAACGACGGCGTCGCGCTTAGACGAGGCCATGAGGTGCGTGAAGCCCAAGCGGGCCGCCGATTGGAAAGCGTCGTCAAAAGTCGGAAATAGATAGGCGATGTCCACCTTGTGATAGTGAGCACAGGCGGCCAGTAGGTACTGCTCAAAAAACGGGTTGAACTTGCGTTTGTGGGACATCCGATCAAATGCGTGGCGGTTGGCTGGATTGCGGAGAAGGCTAAGAACGGTGCGGGCATAGGCGTGGATGACATCGAGGTTGTGGCCGCCGAGAATTCCGCAGCAGGCGGCTTCCTGCCGGTTTACCGGGACAAAGGTGCTATACCAGGTCCACTCGGGCGGAATGAAGCCGTCGCCGTGAGAGCGAATGGCCATCTCGCAGCCTTCGACGTCGTACCAGAAAAAGGAGACGGTGACGGCTTCGGGATTCTGGGCGAAGAGCGGAGCCGAGGTAAGCCGCTCGGGGAGCGGCTTGAAGAGATATACGTCGGAGTCGAGATGAACGAAAGGCTCCTGCTGCTCGGAGTAGGTCTGGATCTTGCCCAGCATCCACCAGTCCGGATCTTCGCCGTCGAGTTGATTGAGTGACGTGGAGACGTGGTCGAAGCTGAGACCGAGATCATCGATCAGAAGGCGCACGCCGGCGTCATCGGTGTGCAGAACAGTGCAGTCGAAGTGGGGGCGTGCGAGCTCCACTGAGAGGATCCAGGAAAGCATGTGGGTGCGCTCCCCGGCCCATGAGAAACCGCTCTGCGTGCGATAGGGCAGGCTCCAGCAGGACCAGACGGCGCGCATCAGATCAACTCCGCGCCGACACCGGATGCGTAGCCATAACCGTATCCGTAGCCGTAGTGCACCGGCGCCTTGTAGATGCCGCGGATGCGCCAGGCGAAGACGCCTGCATAGGCGAAGGTGACTGGGTTAGGAACGGGAACAGGAGCGCGGATGGGACCGGGGGTGGGTATTGCAGCATGCTCTTCGACGGCCTGGCGTGAAAGAAACGGAGAGAATGGCTGCTCTTTCACCGGGATGATGTTGCCGGGGAACTGGGCTCCGCCAGCATTGGTGGGGTCGACCAGCGGAAGGAGGAAGGTGGAGAAGTCGCCGGTGCGCTCGGCAGCGGTGGGAACATAGGCGATGACGACGAGACCGGGAGCGATCTCGACCGGCTGGCAGTAGATTTTCCGGGCCAGCGTGTCAGGCAGGGCCAGGGACTGCAGGATGGACCAGCCATCGGGGGGCATTTCGCCGACTACGACGTAGTCGCCGGACAGATCGGGCCCGGTGATGGAGAAGATGGAGGTGAACGGCACGTAGTTTGCCGGGTAGGTTGGGTCACAGTAGCCGGGAACCCAGAACCAGCATTCGAAATCGCCGCCGCGCTGGCCGTCGCCGCTGGGTAGATTGAGGGTGATCGAGCCATTCTGCTCAGCACCATAAGCGGGGCCGTTGAGCTGTGTGGAGGGCGCGCCCTGGGCGGAGACGAAGTTGCCCTTCAGCGTGACACTCACGAGCGCCTGGCCGTTGTTCATGGTTTGAGCGCCGAAGGTGGCCATGGTTTCAAGAATGGAGGCGCGGGTGACGGGAGTGGGTACCCAGAAGGCGGAGATGTTGCCGTTGTCGCCGACGGCGTAGTTGGCCATGAGCTTGACGGGGATGGCCGCGGGGTAGAGGCCGGTGATGGCGGAGGTGTAGGCGTAGGTGGGCGTATCGATCATGACGGGGAAGGTAGGGAGCTTGATAGTGGCCGGATCAAGGGCGCGATCGCAGGTGATCTTGAAGCCGTTCAGGAAGGTGCCGAGCGGCACGAGTGAGTCGTTGACGAGCGGGCCAGCTGGCTGGATGAACGAGGTGCTGACGACATGCATGGCACCGGGTAAGGTGGGAGGCGAGAAGAACAGCCGGCAGTCGGAAATCAGGCTCCACCCGGTTGTGGCGTCGAGGTTGACGGTAGCCAGAGGAGCGTAAGAATGCTGAATGCCAAGAGCCGGCTGGGCAAGCGGGTTGCCATTCGTGTCTGCTGGCCAGACTATGGTGGGGCTGCTCATGGCGGTAGCGGTACGCGCGGGGATGAGCCAGTAGTCGCCGGTGTTGTAATCGCCGCCGGGTGTGAACTGAACCTGCACGCCGTTTTCGAGCGGCAGCCAGGAACCCTCCAGCAAAGAGACTGCGCCACCGGTAAGGGTGACTGTACCGGTGGCGACCTGGTCCCAGCGACGAACCTTAGGGTTTTGGGGGAAGCTGAGGGCGCTGGTGGATCCGGAGGCAGTTGCGAGGTTGAGGGTGAGCGTGGGCGAGAGGCCGATCATCTCGGCATTGCTGAGCTGGACCAGCGTACCGGGTGTGCCGGTGAGCTCATGCGTGTCGTCGGTCAACTCCACCCAGTCGCCGCCCTGGAAGCTGAGCGTCTGATCCTTGCCGAGAGTGCTGACCACAATCTGGCCGGATGCTGGAGATGAAATCCAGCCAGCCACCACGGATGCGTTGTCGCGCGACCACTTGAGAGTAGCTACTCCTGCTGCGCCGCCGGTGTGAATCTCAACGCGGTAGAGCTGGTTTTCGAGACTGCTATAGCCAGCCTGCGCGGGCATGGCGCAGGGCGTCGCAGCATTGGAACTGGGTTGAGCCTGCGCCTCCATCTGCCCGGTACTGGGCGGAAAGGCGCTGGCGAAGTTGGGCACACAGCTACCCAGGAAGCTGTTCCACTTGACCTGCCACACGATGCGCGTACGCGTGGTCGTATCCACGCCGCCGAGCGCGATCTCGAGGATCGACGGATCTTCAAGCGCAGTGATGTCGCGTTCCCAGACGTCGAGGTAGATCGAATACAGGCCGGGAGTGGTGGGCAAAACGTAATTGGGCAGATCGGGTTGGCCGGGCACGCCCGGAGCGCTTCCCGCTGTGACCGAGACCGTCTGGGGGTTTTCGCAGAGGATGCCGTTCACATACATGCGCCCAGGACTTATGGCCAGGCCGGTACCGAGAGCTGAGATGCCGAACCCCGCATTGCCGACGGGCGCGCCGTAGGGACCGATCTGGTCAAGCAGCGCAGTACGGGTGTAATGACTGGCGAGGTCAACCTGTTCGTTCCAGTCGGCGTCTGTCTGAACGCGTCCCTGTTGCATGCGCACGCCGCTGAAATGCTTGCCCGGACTGAAAGACGAACGCGAAATATCTCCCGCCATGACGATCTCCTTAGGTCACGTAAAAGACTCCGGCCTGTCTGCCGAAGCGCATGTATTGCGGTACGACGGAGCGCAGGTTGGACTCACGCTGCGGTTGCTTGAGGAAGTAGAAGGCGCCCATTTCGGAGCCGTCATCGGCGCCGGCGCGAATCTCCACGGCGCAGTCGGTGGCGAGCTGGGCGTAGCCGGGCTGGCCGTAGATGATGCTGGTGAAGGACGGCGTCAGGCGCTGCTGTGTCGTCAACGGATCGATGGAGGCGTTGGCGCCAGCAAGCGCGAGATCGGGCTGGCAGCGGAAGCGCCGCGGCACGCGCGACTTGTCGATGGGAAGAACGCAATAGCGGACGCATCCGGCCTGACGGCGCTCGACGAAGACTGCGCCGGTAAAGATGCTGTTACCGGCATTCAACGTGCGCAGACCGCTGGCATTGCCGGCACCGATGTCACCGAGGATGGTCGATGCCTGGATGTTTGCGTCGGAGGTAACGGCCTGGATGGCCATGCTCGAACCGGCATCGACGATGCAGTTCGTGAGGTTGAGGGTGAGGCCGGCGAACGTGTCGCTGGGCAGTGAAATGGGGCCGCAGATGGCGTTCGTCAGCGTGAGGGTGAGGTTGGCGTTGTGTCCGGTTCCAGCCGGGCCCGAGGTCGCGGGTCCGATTCCCCCGATCGAGGGCACGATGGTGGTGTCGGAAATCGACAGCGATCCGAGATTGCCGGGACTGACGTAGACACTGCCTTCGAGCAAGAGCCCGCTGACAGCGAGAGAACCCGGATTTTCGCTTGAAGCGGCCGCAGTGCCCTCGACCTGTATGTCGCCGAGAACGTGGGTGCGCTGATACTCGGGCGCGAGTTGGTAGGAACTGGTGTTGCCGTTCACGGTGAGGGAAGGCCAGTCGGCGGAGACGATGAGGAGACTGCTGCCTTCAGGGATGAGGATGGTGTTGGTCCCGGTGAGTGTCGTCGTGGAGTTGTCGAGTAAGACGATGACTCCGAAACGCTGGGGGGCGGTGGCCAGGCTGTTCCATGCGGTGATGGCGCTGGCGAGATCGTGATATACGACGCCCGGATGGGGCGGGAGTTTCTGGCTGACGGCCACCTGCCAGTAGGTTGAGAGCTGCTGATCAACGCCAGACAGCAGCGACTGGATGGACGAGATCCGGTTGTATGGGCCGCCGCCAATATCGCCGCCGAATGCGTAGGAATAGTTGACGAGCACCTCGGCGGGTCCGGCAGGAGGGGCCTTGACGAAGACGAGGCGACCAAGCTCAGGATCGACAGCAGCCTGCAGCGGCAGCGTGATCTGGGCTCCGTCACCAGCGCGGGTGTAGGTCTTGCTGGATGCGGGCGTGCGCCAGGTGCCGGGCGGCGAAGGCGGCTTAAGGTCAGACAAGTCGCAGATCATGATCTGTTCGGGCGGAATCGCGGCGCTTGTTGTTGAGGGGAAAACCTGCAGCACCGGCTGCTCGCCGAAGTAGGTTGCGGGCAGCTCAGAACCGATGGCAGCAAGCTGCCAGGTGATTCCGGCATCCCCGGTATTCTCTTCGAGTGCGGTCTGCCAAACGGGCTGCGTGGCGCCGGACTTCCCTGTCGCGATCACGCGCTGCGTGTTGCCATTGGAATCGACGATCTCGAATCCGACAGCATAGTTGGTGAGTGGTCGCCAGACGAGTTGCTGATCGACCATGGCCTGGCGGCGCGCTTCAAGTTCTTCGTAGAGCGCGCGGCGGCGCAGGGGCCCGGGCACCTGGATTTCGCCCGAGACGGGTGTGAACGAGGCGGCAGGGGGCGCGGGCTGGTTGAAGAGCGGAATGTCCAACCCGACGGGATGAAAATGGTAGCGAGTGCTGGTTCCATCGTTGATGTTGCGCGGCGAAACGCCGGTGATGGCGTAACTCTTCAGGCGCCAGACGAACAGGCCGATGTTGGCAATGTTGTACTTACCGCGAACCAGCTGGGTTGACGCATCGGTGGCGGCAGCCTGTGAGGCGAGCGATGGGCCGGCGATGCTGCGGACGTCGAGCGTGTGAGCTATGGTGTCGAAGGGGCCACCGAGCAACTGCAGGCGATCGACATCGCGCAGGTCGGGCGCGGCCAGGCACTGCAGACGGACGTGGTTCATATATTGAGTGGTGGAGAGGAATTGGAAGAACTGCACGACTGCTGCCGGCCAGTTGGTGACGTCCTGCGCGAGTTGCTGAAGGACGATGGGAGTGCCCTTGCGCCGGCGGTAGGAAAGTGTGTGCGCGACATAGGAACGCGCGGTGACGCCCTGGATCTGTGTGGTGCTTAACGGAGGCGCGCCGAGCAGGTCGCTGATATAGGGGACGACCCACTCGGCGCAGGTTTCGATAAACCAGTTCTGATAGAGCCGGGTGATGTCCTGGTCGACGGCATCGTGGGCATCCTGCAGGATGGCGAACAGATCCTGCAGCACGCCTTCGGCGTTCGCGTCGCGAACGCGGTAGATGGCCGGCAGGAGTTCGAACAGGTTAAGCTGCGTCGCGGTGCTCATTGGCTTTTGTCCGTAAGCGAGAAGCCGACAGGGTTCAACAGAAGCATCTCGGCGGGCAGGATGGCGCCGGATGAATCGAGACGCGCGAAGCTGGCCGGGAGATAGGTGTTGGGCGCGGTTTGCGATGGACCACCGGGGTCGTCATCGCGGTACAGTTGCGTGAGGTCGACAGCGACAACACCCTGAACGCCCTGCATGATGGCGATGGTCTCAGCCGCTGTGACTGGCTGCGCGAAGGTGCGCTGGTCGAAAGCGAAGTAGGTGGTGACGGTGCTGACCACCTGCGCGTGAACCTGGGCGACTACATAGTCTTTGGAGTCGACGACGATGGTGGCGGTGATGTTGAAGAGGATGGGCTGATAGCTGGAGATGTTGACGACGGGCAGCGGGTCGCGCGCGGCGTCAATGGCTTTGGCAAGACTAAGCGCGAGGGGCGAGTTTGGCACGACGGCCGCACCTTCGACGCCGGCAACCGTGATCTGAACGATGATCTGGTTGCCGACGAGGAGAGTCTGCGCCAGTGACTGGCCGATGCCTGCGAATGCAGCGGCGAAGTTCTGATAATCCATGACCGAGACGATGCGGTCGATGGTGAGAACGGTGCGCGGAGCATTGCTGCGAGCGCTGGCAAGGCTCTCGCGGTCGGCTCCGCCCGTGGACGGCAGGGGATTGGTAACGGCGCGAAGACCGGGCGGACGCGATTGCAGAACAGAGATGCTGCCGCCGGGCAGATTGCCGGTGGCGCCAAGCCCGACGCGATAGGTCGCCGTGATGTTGTTCTGGCCTGTGGGCAGAAGGGCGCCGGTCACGCCATCGCCGAAGATGATGGTAGTGGTGCCGTCGTCATTCTCGCGCGCGATGTAGGCGCGATCGTTGGAGTCAAGGCCGAAGAGCGAGGGCTCCTGTTGCCAGATGATGTTGTTGACCTCAATCTGGATCGTGCTTTCCGCGCCCGTCGCCGTCGCCGCGGGAACGTAGGTAACGGGCGAGCGGGACAGGGTGAAGCTCTGATTGATCTGCGAAGCGTTGCCGCTGCCAAGAATCTCAGGCACGGCGATGGTGGCGCCGTGGGTGGCCTGAACGGTGTTTGCGTTCAGGCTCATGCTGGAGCGGGAGTAGCTGTTGAGCAAACCGGGCGGCGCGAATTCGAGCTGCGTGTAGCCGCCGACGTGTTGCACGTCGACGAGAAGCACGACCTCACTCTGCGCCCGCGTGGGCGCATCTGAACGAGTGCCGGAAACTGCTACAGCCTGCCCTGCCGAGAGGCCGATGACGAGGCCGTTGAGCATGAGGAACGTTGTACCGGCTTCGATGTCGTCGGTGACGGGGATTTCGGCGAGGGTCTGCTGCTGGCTCTGGATGTGGGCCTTGCTCCTGCGCGTGTAGATCGAAGGCACGTAGCCGCCGGGGACCTGCTCCGGGCCCAGCCAGAAGCTGCCGGTGAACCAGAAGTGATAAAGGCTACCGTCTGAGCCCGTGGCCATCACCTCGATGGTGTGCGGCGATGTGGCAATCGCCGAGGGTGAGCCCACGAGATTGCCCCCGCCGAGGCTGAAGGGACCCCACCAGAACCCGTCAATCCAGTTCTTGTGGTACAGGTTGCCATCTGAGCCGATACAGAAGACTTCGAGATTGCTCGGGCCTCCGAGGACCAGGCTGGGAGAGCCGACGAAGTTGTTTCCTCCCAGGTTCTCCATGCCCGACCAGGCGTTGTTGAGATACCAGGCGTGATAGAGATTTCCATCGATACCGATTGCGAAGAGGTCGATGAGATTGAGCCCATTGATCCCGGCGGCCGGCGAGCCTTGAAGGCTTACGGGGTAATTCAACGGGGCCGCTCCTACTATTCCGACGGCGAGCGGACCCCACCATCCGGTGCTCAGCGACCAGCCGGTGTGATACATATGGCCGTCGGATCCAGTGGAGAAGATCTCGAGGGTTGTGGGGCCCCCGCCCGTTGCTGCCGGCGAACCGACGAAGGTCAGCTTGCCGCCTGTGGAAGCGGCGGGCGGGACGTGCAAGTCAGGACCGCTCCAGACATTCTGATTCTGCCAGAAGTGGTAGAGCGTGCCATCGGTCCCATGGACCAGGACGTCGAACTGATTGGGATGCCCGATCTCAACGCTCGGGGTGCCGGTGAGCGTGACGTTCAGCGGAAATGGGTTGATCACGCGGTAGGGCGGACCAAAAGAGCCGCCAAACCCGTCGGCTTTGTACAGAGCCCCGTCGTTTCCGACAAGAAACATAGAGTAGAAGTTAAACGACCCTGTGGCGACGATCGTCGGGGTCTGGCTGAATCCTCCCGGCACCGACTGTGAGAAGCCCTGCCAGTCTTCAACGGTTCCGGTCTGCTGGTAGATGTTTCCATCCGAACCCGGTACATAGACGGCAAGCTCGGTTTGGAAGCCGATGCCGCCCCCACCTCCGATGCCGCCCCCGCCTCCGATGCCGATCTCGAATGGGCTGCCGAACACGGACACGAGAACAGAAATCAACACGGGCGATCCGGGGGCGTTGACGGTCTGGCCGGAGACGCTTTGAACTGTGAGTCCGGTGGACTTGCCGGTGAGGGAGTAGTCGGCCAGCGACTTGTCGGCAGCCGCGGTTACCTGCATGGGCAGAGGCTGGGTTCCGCGGGGTTCGATGACGATCCAGCTGGAGGGGAGAATGCCAGCGTAGTTGCGTTCGAGGTAGAGGGACGCGTCCTGGTAGTAATTGCCCTGCGAGTCAGTCCAGATGAGGCGGCCAGCGCCGTTGTTCGCCACGTCCCAGTCGGAGGCGTAGGCGTTGCCGCGCAGAGCCGTATCGGGCTTGGTCAGGTTTTTCCATTGCGGCGCGTTGTGGCCGAAGAACGCGGATTCCGCGCCGAAGGCGAAGACGCCCTGACTGCCGGTCCCCGGTTCAGGGAAATAGTTGGCGACGTTGGCGACCGCATCCGGGTCCCAGCCACTGATGCGGAAGAGGGCCTGGAGGTCGGACTCTTCTGCCGTGGTGCTCAAAACATATTGCTCGACCGTAGCGCGGCTGAAGGGCACGGGCGTTGACGGCACGGACAATGGCGGGAAGGTGATGGGAGCAAATGGGATGACTGGCGGAGTGGCGGAGAAATCGACGCGTGTCTGGGAGCGGGTGGAGTCGATCTCGACATTGATGACGCGGAAAGTCAGTGATGATCGCTGACCCTGCGGATTCTGGCCGACGAGCAGCAGCAGGTCGCCGATGGCGATGCCGGTGTTTGTTCCGGTGAAATAAAGTTCCTGAACGCGGATGCCGGAGACGAAACCGCTGCCAGGCGCCGGCGTGTCAGGATTGAGCAGATAGGTGTTGGCAACGCTAAGAGTGTAGAGCGGATCCGAGGCGGGAAAGCCCGCGCGCACGTTGAGCAAGTAGAGATTGCCGGCTTCATCGAAGGCGAAATCGGCGGGACGGGTGATGCGCGGCACCATCAGGTTCCAACTGGTGCGCGCGTCGAGGCTGGCGAAAGTCTCGAAGGTCTGCGATGTTTGACCTTGCGGAGGAACGCTGACCACCTGGGTGCCGGCGGGGAGGGTGACGATTCCTGCGTTGTAAGTGGATGCGCCCTGTGTAGGTGCGCTGGGAGTCTTGGGCCCGGTGGGCAGCGGCGCCACGGACGGGGTGCCGAGAACATCTTCGATGACGAACGAGAGGTAGGTACCGGCGGCGACTCCGGGATTGAGTTCGTAGCCGATGGCACGCGCCAGCTCGAGCACGGAACGCTGCTCGGTGGCGGTTCGCAGATAGCCCTCGTTGGCGATGCGCTCCTGGTAAAACGTGAGGACGTCGAGAATGACAGACCATGCGTCGAGGACGGCGATGGTCGGGTCGTCGTCGGAGCGTGTTGTAAGGTTCTTCAGCAGCCATTGATCGGCCGGCGGATCGGCGAGCGTGCTGGGCGATGAAATCTGCGCCAACATGCGCGCCAGGAATGTGGCATACGAGCCCACGCGATACGTGAGCGCCGGCTGACCGGGCGGATTGGTCTCGGGACTGAGAGCCTGGAGCCCGGAGCAGCAGCCGCAGGCGCAGGGAGCGCTGCTCATAGTCCTCCCTCCATGAAGAAGGTGATGATGCCGTTTTCGGGGTGATTGGGATCGTTGGAGAGTTGGGCGATTTCGAAGGGCGAGAAGTCGATTTCTCCGACGGCGAGCTCTCCATTGGCAGTGCGTCCCCAGCGCTGAAAGAGCGATTGCTGCGCCCCGGTGTCGTTGGTGTTGATCCATTGCACGCCGGCCACGCGCATGGCAGCGGCAACCACCTTGCTCAAGTACAACGTCTGGCCAAACGTAAAGTTTTCGGAATTGAAGAATCCGAGCTGGCCATTCGGCTGAACGCCGCTGGAAAACGCCTGGTAGAGCGCCTGCTCCACGCTGGTCTGCAGATATCCCGGAGAGACGCAGACGGTGAAGGCGATGAGCAGCGGTACGTAGATGGGCGGCTCGACGCGGAGGTCGTAGCCGGCGAGCTGGTAAGGTGAGACGTAGCTTGCGACCGCGGACTCGACAGTGCTGTCAGTGGCGGCGCCGCCCTGCATGTCGACACTGAGAAATATGGTCTGCCAGCTGCCGGTCCAGCGGCGGGTGGCCTGGGCCTGGCTGACGCCGGAAAACTGCGCCGCGATGCTTTCGTAGTCGGCGTCGTTCACCGCCCGCTGCTGCGTGCGGAACGCCTGGGGAGCATAGGTGCGGACTTCATTGCTGGTTTCCGGATCGATGCCGCCCTGGGCGGGAAGCGGGTTGCGCACGAGCGTGATACCGGCAATCGGGATATTCGTGATGGCGTCGGCGCCGACGTTGCCGCCGGAGCCGTTGCCGACGCGATAGGTGGCGGTCATCCCGCTGACGGGAAGGGCGCCGAGTTCACCGTCGCCGAAACGCAGAGTCGCCGTGCCGTCATCTTCGGTTTCGACCACGAAATCGCGATCGTAAGCGGAGCTTTCAAGCAGGTCGAGCACGGGTGTCCATTCACCTGTCGAGGAAGCGAGCAGGATTTCCGGCAATGCTTGGCGCGGATCCTGCGTGGTGATGCCTGTAACAGGAGCCTGCCTTGCGGCGGAGTCGTCGTAATGCGTCGCGAAGGTTACGTTCGAGTTCTGCAGTTGCGGAAGATAGAGCCCGGCGGTGGGGACGACGGCAGGGACCAGCGGCTCAGAGTTGACGGTCATGCCGAAGTCGGCCAGCACCATATTGCCGCGTGCCACGCTCAGGTTGGGAACGATGGTAGCGCCCGCACCGCTGTTGATCGAGGTGGAGATGCAGAGGGAAAACGGCAGCCCGTCGCCAGGCGCCCACTCGATGTCTAACAGGTCGGCGCCATTGAACGGATCCTGGTTCTGCCGCACGCTGGTGAGGCGAACCACACAGCGGCGCGACGGGTCGGCATCGGCTGCCTGCCCCGTGACCGGGCTAAGGACTTCTTCAAAGAGCAGAACGTCGCCGGGCGCGAGTTGCAGACCGAATCCCGGATTGACGAGGGTGGCCGATGTTGCGCCTGCGGGAAGGCTGCATTGCTCATCGCTCCAGGTATAGAAGTCGATCTGGTTGTGGGCATAGTAGGCGATGAGATCGAACATGGTTTCGAAGACGAGCGCGCCTGCCGCCAGCGCTTCAGTTATTTCAGCGGTGGTGATGGAGCCCGACGGAAAGCTGGATTGGGTGAGAAGCCTCGTGCCCGGAACCCCTGCGCCCTGGGGGCCGGGGATGAGAAGCTTGGGCTGCGAGGGATCGAGCTGCAGGTTAACCCACCCGCGAGCGTTGCAGCCGGTGTGCATCGCGTATCCGAGCAGCACACCATGACGGCGGACCGAAGTGCGGCGGCGGGCCGTGCCGAGGTAGGCCTCGGTGGCAACCGCATCCTGGTAGTAGCTGAGGTGATCGGCCGCGTAGGCCAGGGTTTCAATCATGGCGATCCCGAGGTCGGCGGGGCTGCGCTCCGTCCAGCCCGGAGCCGTGACCGAGATGCGATCGAGCATGAGCTGCACGAAGCTCGGGTAGTCTTTGGCGAGGTAGTCGATCAGCGGCGCGGGCTGCTGCTCCGGCTGACAGGCTGAGCTGGTCAGGCAATCGAAACTGCTGGGGCACTCCACTTTGAAAGAGAAGGGCACGGAGCAGAGCATGGGATCGAACCCAGGCGGCACGGCGCTGCTTCCGGTTGCCGCAACAATCTGCAGGGTGTAGGTCGAGTAATCGCCGTAGGCGCTGGTGCGGATGATGTAGATATTCGGGGCGCCTTCGAGGCTGCTGAAGAAGGCCTGCTCTGCCGGTGTGGCCGGCGGGTTCGGGACCGAAGTTGCGGGGAAGGCCCAGAGGCACGCAATATTGGTGATGCGCACACCACCCGTAATGACAAAGTTGGACGAATTGAGACTCGCGCCCGGCAACAACAGGTGCAGGACGAGGGTCTGCTGCTGAGGGCTGCCGATGGCCTTGGCTTCACTGTCGAGCACCTCGATGAAGTCGATGCCGTTGAGCGTGCCCTGCTGCGCGACCAGGTTGCGCCGCAGAGAGCTCGTGCATGAGTAAGGGGTCGCCATAGCCGATCCTCTAAATTCCACGCGTAAACTGGGCAGACTGCACGGTCTGCGTGTTGCGTACCAGGTATTGCACGTTCACGACGACAGTGGAGTCCTGTGCCTGGACCTGGACTGCCTGCACCTGGATGAGGCTACCCAGCCACTGCTGCAACCCGCCCTGCACAAGAAACTGCGTTGCCGCGGCGAGTTCGGTACTGTTCGGCGCGAAGATCGATTGCATGAGTCCGCTGCCAAAGTCATGGCGGTTGACGCGCTCGCCGGGATTGGTGAAAAGCAACTGCTCAATGAGCTCGACAATGTGCGCGTTGAGGTCAGCTGGCGCCGCTGTGCGGCCGCGGCCGTCGATGCGATATGGAAATGCAATGTTGGTGGCCATGTCACATTCCTGTTACGCGGGTTTGGGTCTGCACGATCATCAGGGGAGTTCCCGAAGGCGCGCAGATCGATTGACTGTCGAGCAGCAGAGGCGGAACGCCGTTGACCAGCACACGCAACGCGCTGGTGATGAACTGCGCCGTGAGACAGGGCCCATTGCCGGCAGGCGGTGGCGGGAGGGCGCAACCCGCAACCACATAGGGAGCCGCGATGGTGGTGACGGGCTGGCCCATGACCAGCACGCGCGGCACAGGGGCGGTGGGTTGCGCCTGCCCGCCGTGCGCGCACATGACCTGCGCTCCCAGATGCAGCAGAAATCCAGGCATGATGCTCCTTTCAGATCCGCCTACATAACAACCATGGCCCCTTCGTTGATGGTTACCGTGTTGCCGACAAGCAGGATGCTGGCCCCCTTGCCGTTCTGAATGTAAATGCCCGTGTCGTTGACGATGAGCGTGGCGCCGGTGGTGCTTTTGAGCATGATGCCGCCGGTCGGGCCGGGCAGGTCGCTGATGACGAGCGAGTTTTGCAGGCCGGTTTGCAGGCAGATGCTCGGGCTTGCGGGATTTCCCGCGATGGCAAGCACGGGGACCTCGGCGACGACGCCCCAGAAACAGCCGCTCCAAATGGGGTAATCGGGATCGCCCTGCTCGAACTCGATCCATACGCCAGACCCGATCTGCGGAACCATGTAGGTGCCCATCTGTTTGCCGGCGAGGGGCACGCAGGGCATTGCAAACGAAGTGGGGATGTAGTTGGAAACATCAGGCACCATGGCCTGAATGCGGCCGATCTGCATGGGATCTATGTTGTTGATCACCGTGCCGCGATACTTGCCGTAGTATTTTTTCGCTTCGCTCATGCGGGCACCGAATTCAGAGTGGAGACAAGGCCGTTACGGCCGAGAGTGAAGCTCTGCTTGTATTCGCCGCGCTTCAGGTTGTGGGTCACGGAGCGGACGTAGTAAAGGCCGTCGAAGGCGGGGCCGGCTCCGCGCACGCCGACAAGACGGCGCGCCTTGAGCACGTTGCCGTAGCGAAGCACATCGAGAGTTCCGGTAGCAGTAACCACGTCGGCCGATTTCGCTGCCTTGGCCAAGCCGATCAGCGCGCCGCGGATCGGCGAGTACTTCGCGGTTTCATCGATGACATAGATGTCTTTCGGGATCGGCGGAATGGCGCCCAGGGGCGGGTTCAGTGGGGTGATGTCCGGAATGGGGATGGGGATAATCACCTTCGAGTTGGGGTCCTGGATCATGACTATGGGCAACTGCGCCGATTCGCTGTTGTAAGAGAAGCTGAGAGCCTCGACGTTGGTCTGCGCATCCATGTCGGTGTTGAGGGCGGGCTGTGGAACGCCCACCTTGATCTCGGGGCCCCAGTACGCGACCGACATGCCGAGGTTTGGACCGGGTTCGATGTAGAAGACATAACCGACTTCGTCGGCCAGCTGCCGCACGTACGCGAGATCCTTTCCCTGCTGGCGCGGAATCTGCTGAACAGGAATTGGCACGTCGATCAGGATGCTGGGAATGATCATAGGCACGACGCCGAAGACGGCATACTTCGCGAGCACAAGCAGAACGCGCGCTTCGGGCGGCATGGCGGGATAGGGAATGCCGCTGAAATCGATGTAGTCCATCACGCGTGTGAGGTCTTCGCCGCTGATAGTGAGGCTGGGCGACTGAGCACTACCGCCCGGCGATATCTGGTGGTTGGTCATTACGCCGTCGATGAGCACCTGGGTGATGCCGTTCACCGTGGCCGCAGCGATCACGCGCACGAGAGGAATGGACGCGCCACCGGCCAGAAGGAAGAGCGTTTCGAGGATCGATTGCTTGTTCAGGGTGAAGTGAAGCTGAAACGCACTGGGCCCCGCGCTGTTGTTCGTTACTTCGATCGACGTCAGGGCGTTGAGCACATCCTGCGACACCGGCATAGGCACCGCCGGTCCGATCATCAGCGTAAGGTGAATTCCGTTAAGCATTCGTGGGTCCGGGAATGCCTTGCGGCAGCGTGATATTCAGCGTGGTGCCGGTAACCTCCATCTCCTCAGGCCGGAGGGCTCCGTTGGCATCGCAGATGCGCCAATAGAGCAGTGAATCTCCGAGGAGCGAGGCGGCCATATTATCGAGGCGATCACCTTGGCGCACGGTGTATTGCTGCAGAACGGCGAAGGCGCTGGCCTGCGGCAGGAAACGGCGCTGCAGGTAGACGATGCTTTGTCCGGACGCAGTGGTCATCGAGTTCGTTCCGATCGCCAGGTATCGGCTGTTCGGCGCGAAGAGGGTGGCCTTGAGGCCGGCGAATTGAAAGATGGCGAGCGTGGACGCACTCACTAGATGCCTCCGATTCCCAGCGCGGAGAAGGTGCCGATGGGCGCGAGCGAGCTCAGGCGCTCCTTCTGCTGCTGATATGCCATGTAGAGATTGCCGCCGACGTTGTCGAAGCCGAGATCGTCGACACTGAGCACGCGCATGCCAAGGCTGACCTTGGCGCGGATGGGATTGAGCGTGGGATCGAAGGCTTCCTCGGTCACGCTGAAGTCGGTTATCCGCACGGGCACAATGCGATTCACGCTCCAGACGAAGAGGGAAAGGGGAGCCTCCATGGGTGCGATCTCGAGCGTGCCCGACTGCGCCAGCGTGTTATTGCCGAGGAGTTGCAGGCTGGTGGGATAGATCATGGTCTCGAGCGCGGCGATCTGCGGAAGTATGCCGAACTTCACGGCGTTGGGAAAGAGGGCAGGCTGTTCGAGCTGGTCGGCGGCGTCGATCTCCGCATCCAGCTTGAATGTCTCGATAGGCGGCCCGGTGAGGCGCAGTGCTTCGGAGCGGTTCTGATGCTCGGGCTGCACGGTTTGCACCTGCAGCGTGCGCGAGAGCGAATCCGGGTTGTATTGCAGCACCACGATACTCTGCACAGCCGCCGTGTCAGGATCGATTTGCACGATGCCGCCGCGCATCAGCCGCGGTGATCCGGGAAATGCTCCCATATCCTACCTCCCCTTCCCTTCGCCTGCTCTGGTGCCGGAGGATGTCCGCGCTGCGTCGAGTGCATTTGTAAGAGCGCGGACGATTGCATCGCTCACCTGCGCAGAAGACGCGCCGGATTGCAGATTGTGCGTTGCCATCGCTCGCTCCAGATTCGAGCTGCGCGTGAATGCCCCCGGACTGGCCGCGGTCTGCTGGAATGTGAACTGGATACGGCGCTGGAGCGCTTCGCACAGATCGTGGCGATTGACGCGGGAAAACCCCTCGAGGCTGATTCCAGCGATGTGGAGTGCGATACGCCCAGACGGGGGCGCTTGGCGGTCGTGCCGCGACCGGGGTGCGTTGATGCCAAGCAGCGACGGATTCACACCCACCCCCGGATCTCCGCCTCAGTAAGCGGCTTTTCGATCTTGAGATACTCGCTTCGCGCCGACTCAAGCAGGTGCAGCATCCGGATGGGCTGGCCAGCTTTGACTGCGAGGAAAGCAGCGCCAAGCGCTATGTTGCGGATGTTGCCGCCGGCGACGCACAGGCGGGCTAGCTGCTTCATATCGACGCCTTCGGTCGGCGCTTCGCTGGGCAGCGCGCGGCGCCAGATCTGCTCGCGCATGGCCGCGTCGGGAAACGGGAAATGCACGACGAAGCGGATGCGCCGCAGGAAAGCGGCGTCAAGCGCCTGTTTCATGTTGGTGGCCAGCACCGCGAGCCCGCGATACTGCTCCATACGCTGCAGAAGATAGGAGACCTCGATGTTGGCGTAGCGATCGTGGCTGTCCTTGACTTCGGTGCGCTTGCCGAAGAGCGCGTCGGCCTCATCGAAGAAGAGAAGAGATCCGCCGTCTTCAGCCGCATCGAAGATACGGCGCAGGCTCTTTTCGGTCTCGCCGATGTACTTGCTGACGACCTGGCTGAGGTCGATGCGGTAGAGATCGAGCTTCAATTCATACGCAAGCACCTCGGCAGCCGTTGTTTTTCCTGTGCCGCTTACGCCCGCAAACAGTGCCGTGATGCCCAGACCGCGCAAACTCGATTTGGCGAATCCCCAGCTGTGGTAGACATGCCAGCGGTTGCGCACCTGGGTGGAAATCGCACGCAGAGTCTCCATCTGGGGCTCGGGCAGAACCAGCCCATCCCAGCCGGTGGAGGTCTCGACGCGCTGTGCGAGGCCGTCGAGTTGCGGACGCGCCTGCACGCGGCACGCGTTCCAGATTGCATCGAAAGTGTCTCCTCCCGTCTGTGCGGGCGCAGCATGCAAAGCGCTGAGCCGAATCTGTTCTTCGGTCAGGTTGAACTGCTCCACAAGTGCATCCACATGCCCGTTGAGACTGGCCGCCAGCGGACCCAGGATCGCGTGCCACGCACGGCGCTGCTCATCGGTGCGCGGCTTGCCCACTTCGAGATACGCGGACTCGCGCAGATAGCCGCCGATCCGCTGCGGCGCAGCAACGATCAATGGAGCATGAAGCGAATCAGCAAACAGGCGGACTGCACTCAAACGCTCGGGATCGTGCGCGTCCTCAGTCGAGGCATCCAGCAACACGGCGGACGTGGCGAGAATGCATTCCCGGTCGATGAGGCGGGTGAGCGCGTAGTTTTCGCCGTGTCGAGCCGGCAATGCAGTTGCAGAGATGCGCAGAACTGGAAGGCCGGCGATTCGGCAGGTGTTGACCGCAACCGCCTGGCGCGTATGCTGATCGGCGCCGTTCAACTCCAGCAGGATGCGGCCCTGATTCGCATGCGCAGCCCATAGATCCGCGCCATACCGGGCAACATCGAGTTGGGATGCTGGTAATTGGCCGGGGTCGTGAATCGAACAGAGGAGTCCATCGAGGCGCTGATCGAGATACGACGTTCCCGTCAGGAAGTGAAGGATGCGTTCATCGATGCGCAGAGGGCTTGTCACCAGCGTGGAACCCGCACCGACTTCAATGAGCCGCCATTGGCGCAGCGGTCCCGCGGGAGAGACGGCGTCCCAATGCGCGTCCTGGAATGCGGCAAGCAGCAGCGCAAAGGTTGGATTGGGGCTTTGCTGGTGCTGCGCCTCGGCGCAACTGCGCGCAAACGCAGCATCGAGTTCCACGCCGGCGCAGGCGAGCAAGACTGCGCGTTCGAAGGAGGAAAGCTCGAGTTCGGCGCGCAACTGCTCGATTGCCGGCGGAGAGTCGAGAAATGCGCTGTGCCCCAAATCTCCATCGAGTTCCGCGAATGCGCGTTCGATCGGCTGAACGTTTCCGTCACTCTCCTCGATGCGCGAGCGCACCTGGGCGATGGCAGCCATCAGGTAGGCCTGGTTGGCGGCGGTCCACGCATATTGGGTGTCAAGTCTCATGCGATCGCCACCGTTGGGCCGAAGGTTAGGCTGGAGGGGTTGAGGTCGAGGGGGCTTTCAGCGCCGTCGATCTGCACGCGGACGAAGTACTTTGTGGCGGTCTTCACGCCAGTCATGGGGAAGGCGATGGTGCTGGTATTCGCCGGCAGGGGTCCGAGCGCAAACGTGTAGGCGGCGGGCGTGGTTGGCGCGGGAGCCGTGGCTTCGTTGAGCAGTAATACCGCGGTCTGCCCCTGCAGGGCGCCCGGAGTGACGGAGATGGAGACTTGCGCAGCCGTGCCCGTGACAGGCGTGGCGATGACCGGACTGAGTGTGAACCCCTGCGCGTTTGAGGTCGGTCCGGCGTGTGCAACGGGCGGGTTGCCGAGCATGACTGGTTGGGACACCTGCAACGCGCGGACGCCCGCCGGAACATCGCCGGGGATGACCACGCTTAGCTGCGAGTCGGAGATCACAGTCGGGGTGAGAGTAGCCGAGTAGCCGACGATCACCAGATTGAGGCCGTTCGCGCGCAGGTTTGTGCCATTGATGAGAACGGTGGATCCCGACGTGATGGGCGCGTTCGCTCCATTCGACGAGATCACGCTGGTGAGTGCGGGTGTGTTGAAGCTGATCGCGGTCACGGTCCAGCTCTGCACGGGTAATGCCGGCTGAGGCAGCAGGTCTTCGCGTTCGATGAGAACGACGCTCGCCTGCCACGCCATGGTGAGCGCGAACGGAATCTGGTAGAAGACGCTCCAAAGCTTGGAGAGTTCTTCGAGCGCGAGCGGCAGCATGGTGAAGTTGACGCGCTCTACCTGAGAAGCAAGATCGGGTTGATAGGGTGGAGCGGTAAACGGAGGAGCGCCAAACGGCGCGGCGTTGAAAGGCGGCGAGTGCAGCAGGGTTTGCCCGATTTCGACCGCGGAAAGCACGGGCTGCGAGTTGAGCATCGATGCGGCATAGCCAAGCAGCCGCTGCGGCTCGAGCTTGGTGTCATCGCCATAGAAGGTGAGCAGGTAATTGAGGTTGAGCGCGATGCGGGGACGTGTCACGAGAGTCCCGTCGCCGCGGCGGGTGGGCAGATCGCAGTTGCGCAAGGCCGCGTTGGGTATTACCTGGTAGAGAAAGATGTTGATGCCTATCGCGTCGGTGTTGCTGAGCTGCGCGTCGGGCCGCACCGTGGTGACCGAGGCTCCCGAGAGATCGGGCGGGAGCGATTGCAGCAACATATAGCGCAGAGTTGCCGTGACGGTCGCGATGGCAAGATAGTTGCTCACAGGCGACCGCCTCTCCGGCGTTCAAGGTACTCGCTGAGGCTCATGTGCGGGGGCCGCGCGGGCGGAACGGCGCGCAGGGGCGGCGCCGGTTGCTGCGCTGCCTTCAACTCGATATTCCCGATGGTGACGTGAACTTCAGGGGCTGCGGTCTGATCGGGTGGGTGGACAATCGGGTTGTGATCGGCCGTCGAATGCTGATCGAAGGAGATGCGAGACAAAGAAGGACGCAAGCGGGGATCGGCTATGCCGGTCGCCCGCGTTTCAGCGTTCGACGATCTGGCTTGAGCCGTTTCGTCCTGCGTGTTGGGAGAGTCGACGAGCGATGGCGTACGGGACTCCGCAGTCGTGGCGGTGGACGTCACGCCGCCCTCCCGGGGATCTGCAGGCGGATAAAGATGATCTATGACCTGGCGCAGCGTCAGCCGTTGCGGGGCCCGCGCATCCTCCCGCGCGGTCATGTCGAGACGCTGCGAAGCGGCTTCCTGTTGCATCCCCTGATGAACGTCCAGAGCAGATTGGAGCCTCAAATCGGTCAATGACGCCATTGTGCCTGCCGGCTTCGCGGATGTTTCTGACGGGCGAGGAATATCAACAGCCGGAGCAGAACGTTCGACGTTGTAGGCTTGGTCTTTCGTTGACTCCGTCTCGGTCGGAAGGGAGCGCGGCATGGCGAACACTGGGCGCAGGATCGGCATGACGGCGGCTCCACGCTTGCCGAGAGCGCTTTGTGCGAGGCGGGTGAGGTAGCTCGTCATCAGCCCACCAGTTCGAGGTAAAGGTTACGGCGCCCGGAGCTCATGCCGAGAATGTCGGCTTCGCGCCAGCCGTACGTGCGCGCAAGCGCATCGACTTCGAGCACGAGGTGACGCGCCGCGGATTGAACTTCGCGCCAGAAGAAGCTGACGATGTCGAGCGCCATTTCCCAGGCGCGGGCGCACGAAGGGCATTGGAGTTGCAACGAAATATCGGCTGCGGGATCGTGCTGTTCGAGATGGGTCTCAAATGCGTCGATCACAGCGAAAGGAAGGTCGGTCTCTTCCCTGCTCCCGTTCCACTGAATGCAGCGGGATGCGATCGAGCGCCGGGCCTCGTCGACGTCGCCGCAGGCGCTGGCAGCGAACAGGTCCGTGCTGTCGGGCAGGCGGCACGTGACCGAGCATCCGTCGTGCTCGAACTGCGATAGGAGCGAATTATCGGGCGGCGTTAATCCGAGCTCATCAGGATTCAGATCAAACTCCAACTGTCCGGCACAGGCCGGACACACCGCGAACCCGCTCAGTTTTCTGCCGAAAGTGGCAGTGCGCAGCTCGAACAGGAATGCATTGCGCCGACCGATGGAAACAGCCGCGAGCTGCGCCCACGAATGATCGGGCAAGCAGCATGCAAGCAGCAGGAGACCGCGTTCGATATCCGTGCTCTCGATGCCCTGCTCCCAGATTTCGAGGATCTGGGGTGGAGAGAGTCCGCGCATGTCTTTACTCCCCTGCCGTACTACGATGGGATAGTGAAGCTCGGCTCCGCGGGCTCAACAACCGACTGATCGCGCAACCAGCCTTCGTTTTCGAGCTTCAGATGCTGGATGGCGACAGCGTTTGCATTGGCATCGAGATCGGGCATCGCCTGGTACTCGGAGATCCAGCAGCGATAGATGTGGTAGGAGAGCACCAGCTGGCCGGCCTCGTTGTACACGTCGAGTATGATGTCCTTGCGGAAGTCGGCCAGGGAGACTTCGGAGCCGAGACCGGCCCCGTAGTTCCAAACCTTGTTTGCCCATTGCTCGAACTCCACGTCCTGTGTCACACCGCGCTCGAGCGTAATGGCCTCATACTCGTTGCGGCCGGGCGATTTCCGGCTGCTTGACGGATCGCCGCCTTCGCGATGCTTCACGACTTCAGTCGTGCGCTTGAGGCCGCTCACCTTGCTGATGCCGGCCACGTATTTCCCGTCCCACTTTACCTGGAACTTGAAATTCTTGTAGGGGTCGAAACGCTGCGGATTTACGCTGAACTGCGCCATCGGTTCCTCCTTGCCTATGAGGCGGCCTGTCCGGCCATCTGTTGAATTTGCAGGATCACGAACTCGGCCGGCTTGAGGGGGGCGAAGCCCACCAGGATGTTGACGACGCCGGAGTTGATGTCGGTCTGCGTGGTGGTTTCGCTGTCGCATTTCACAAAGTAGGCAGCGCTGGTCGTCGAACCCTGGAACGCTCCCTGGCGGAACAGGTTCTGCATGAACGAGGTGACGTTGAGGCGGATCTGCGCCCAGAGTGGAGAGTCATTCGGTTCGAAGACCACCCACTTGAGCCCTTCGAACAGGCTCTCTTCGATGTACAGTGCAGTGCGCCGCACCGCGATGTAGGCCCACTGACTGGCAATCTGGTCGGCACCCTGCATGGTGCGCGCTCCCCAAACAACGTTGCCATAGGTCTTGAAGTTGCGCAGCCCGTTGATGCCGAACGGATTGATGGCGGCGCTGTCGGAATCATTCATGATGTAGGACAGGCTCGCCCCGCTGACGGCGGCGTCGATGCCGGCTGGCGACTTCCAGACACCACGCGCTGCATCCGTTGAGGCCCATATTCCCGCCATGGTTCCGCTTGTGCCGACCGCACGCGGGCGGCCGCCATTCAGCGGATCGGGGACCTGCAAGGTGGGGAAGTAGATTGCGGAGTTCGCATCGGGCTCGAAGCCGGCAGTCTGCAGTGTGTTGGTCCACGAGAGCACGCCGGTGGAAACGGTGCTGCTGGTGCTGTTGATGCCCGTTGGAATATCCACGATGAGCATGGCGCGATGCGTGTCACAGACGCCGGCCGCATGGCTATAAACGCCGGCGATGTTTGTCGAATCGGGCGCACCTCCGGTGACGAGAATGGCTGCCGCCGGGATGCAAAGGATGTTGAAGATGTAAGGGTCGATATGCGCGAGCGTATCGACGCCGTTCTTGAGCGCGGTGGCATCGGGCGGGTTGCCGTCCGACGCTGGGGTGGTGGTGTTGCTGACC
>Ga0209139_10000003_pt1 | contig 52085 bp, 41 predicted proteins | sample BogFormECP14_OM3_FD_188246 | JGI IMG/M metagenome (GOLD analysis project Ga0209139, IMG submission 188246) | Bog forest soil microbial communities from Calvert Island, British Columbia, Canada - ECP14_OM3 (SPAdes) (version 2) | ecosystem: Environmental > Aquatic > Freshwater > Wetlands > Bog ...
CTGAAGCCTGCGCCTACGGGCGTTTCCTGGATGCAGGAAGAATACAACCGCGCGTTGGGGGCGCTCGGAGTGCTGGTGCTGATGGTTCTGCTGATCGCGTGCGCAAATGTAGCGAATCTGATGACGGCGCAGGCGGCGGCGCGGGGGCGGGAGATGGCGCTGCGTGTTTCGATTGGCGCGGGACGATGGCGGCTGGTGCAAATGGTTCTGGTGGAAAGTACGATGCTGGCTTTTCTTGCGGCTGCGAGCGGGGCACTCTTCGCGCGGTGGTCTGCGCCGTTTGTTGTCAGCATGATCAATCCGCCGGACAATCCGGCGCGGTTGATTCTGCCCGCGGACTGGCGCGTGCTTGGATTTGGGATTGGGCTGACGCTGGTTGTGGTTCTGCTCTTTGGATTGCTGCCTGCGCTGCGGGCATCGTCGGTGCGACCGGTCAGCATTTTGAAGGGTGGGGACGATCCTCATTCGCGGCAGCGGTTGATGCATGGAATGATCGCGCTGCAGGTGGCCTTCTGCTTCCTCGTGTTGTTTATTGCCGGCTTGTTTGTCACTACATTCAAGCGGCTTTCGAATAAGCCTACGGGATTCTCTGCGGAGCGCATTCTGCTGCTCGAAACGACAAGCCGGCCTGCGCAGTCGCCGCTCTACTGGGATCAAGTGGCAGATCACTTGCGTTCCATGCCGGGTGTTGAGCGCGTGTCACAGGCGAGCTGGCCTTTGCTGAAGGGCGTGGGTTGGAATGATTCGATCTCAGTGAATGGAGGGCCCCCGAGCGTTGATCTCGCCTACTTTTTGAATGTCTCCCCGGGATTTCTGGAGACGATGCGAATTCCGCTGATTGGGGGAAGGGACCTTCGCGACGGCGACCTCTATAACAACACGGCCATTGTCAATGAGACGTTTGCCCGGAGATTTCTGAATGATGACAATCCCGTGGGCAAGGCGTTTGAGATCGCATCGGACGACGGCAAGCGTCAACCTATGCAGGTCGTCGGCGTGATGCGCGATTCCTACTACCGCGATATCCGAGAGCCGATGTTGCCGGTTGTATTTGTTCCGTTTCATCACAAGGATGAGAAAGGCCAAATGCTTCCGGAAAAGGAAGAGACGTTTATTGTGCGGACGGCGGCAGCGAACCCGTTGGCCCTGGCCTCGACGCTGCGGCAGGAAGTATCACGGGTACGCTCCGAGTTTCATGTCTCGAATGCAAGAACGCAGGTTGAGTTAAACCAAGCACAGACCATACGCGAGCGATTGCTGGCTACGCTGGCTTTCTTCTTCGGTGCGGTTGCGCTGCTGCTTGCCGGGGTTGGGCTGTATGGCGTGCTGAATTATTCCGTGCTGCAGCAACAGCGCGAGATTGGCATTCGCATGGCGCTGGGCGCGCAGGTTGGCGATGTAGCGCGACGCGTCATGACGGGGATTTCCGTTGCCGCGGCGATTGGCGCGGTTGCCGGGCTGGCGCTGGGGCTGGCTTCGGTGCGGTATGTTGAATCGCTGCTGTATCAGGTAAAGGCTACGGATGCAGGCGTGCTGGCAATTCCCTTCCTCACGATTCTTCTCGCCGTCGTGATTGCTGCTGTGCCCCCGGTGTTGCGTGCGTTGCGCATCGATCCGGTGGCGATGCTGCGGGTGGAATAAGGACGGTGTGATATGAGCCTGTGGTCGCGCGTCTCAAATGTATTTCGCGGCGAACGCCTGAACCGCGAGATCGAGGAAGAATACGAAGCTCATCTTGCTGAAGCCATCGAGCAGGGACGCGATCCCGAGGAAGCGCGGCGAGCGCTCGGCGCGGCTGCGCAACAGCGGCAGAAGAGCCACGATGCGCGTGTGGTTGGCTGGCTGGATTCTCTGCGCGCTGACCTTGTCTTCGGTTGGCGGCAGCTGAGGCGGAATAAAGTCACCTCCATCGCCGCAATCCTTTCGCTGGCGCTGGCGATTGGCGCCTGCACCTCAGCTTTTCGACTCATTGATGCTCTCTTGCTGCGGCCTTTGCCGATTGAACATCCGGAGCGGTTGTATGTGTTGTCGAAGTATGGAATGGGCTATGACAACAAGCCGGGTGAGTGGCATTCGTGGGCGTATCCGGATTTTCAACTGATGCGTACTGCAGCGAAAGGTCAGGCGGAGTTGATTGCCATTGCGTATGCCAACCGCCAGGATGTGACCTACAAGACCGATTCGGAGATGGAGCAGGCGAATGTGCAGTACGTCTCCGGGTGGATGTTTCCTACGTTCGGCATTGAAGCTGCGGCAGGCCGCTTGTTCACGGAAAACGACGATCAGAAGCTCGGAGCGCACCCCTATGTTGTGCTCTCGTTTGACTACTGGACGCGACGCTTTGGACGCGATCCTCGCGTCGTCGGGAAGACGATTCACTTTGACGATGGCGTTTACCAGGTGATTGGCGTCAGCGAAAAGAAGTTCACCGGCACGGAGCCGGGCACGGTTGTTGATATTTTCGTGCCGATCACGATGCACCGCTGCGCGGCACGTGCAGACTGTACATGGTTCCGCACGCTGGCTGTGGTGAATCCCGGGGTTGCAATCGAGCCGCTAAGCGAAAAGCTGTCGGCGGTTAACCATGCGTTCGAAGCGAACCGCTTGAGCGGTGAGAAAGGTTTATCCCCGGAGACGCTGAAGAATTATCTCAACAATAAGGTGCGGATGAGGCCTGCGCCTACGGGCGCATCCGGGATGCAGAGGGATTACAGCCGCGCCCTGGCTGCTCTTGCCGTGCTTGTGCTGATGGTCCTGCTGATTGCCTGCGCGAATGTAGCCAACCTGATGACGGCCCAGGCTGCGGCGCGGGCGCGTGAGATAGCGCTGCGCGTTTCGATTGGCGCGGGACGATGGCGGCTGGTTCAGATGGTGCTGGTAGAAAGCGCACTGCTGGCTTTTCTTGCGGCTGTGAGCGGGGCGCTGTTTGCGTGGTGGTCGGCTCCGTTTGTGGTGAGGATGATCAATCCGCCGGATAATCCTGCGCGTTTGATTCTGCCCGCGGATTGGCGAGTGCTGGCCTTTGGCGCTGGGCTGACTCTGATGGTTGTGCTGCTCTTTGGCTTGCTGCCTGCGCTGCGCGCCTCATCGGTGAAGCCGGTGAGCGTGCTGAAGGGCGGCGATAATCCGCATTCGCGGCAGCGGCTGATGCACGGAATGATTGCAGTGCAGGTGGCCTTCTGTTTCCTGGTGCTGTTTGTCGCCGGATTGTTTGTGGCTACCTTCGAGCACCTTTCGAACAAGCCCATGGGATTTTCCGCAGATCGCATATTGTTGCTGGAAACAACGAGCAAACCTCCACAACCTGAGATTTATTGGGATCAGGTGGCGGAGCATCTACGCGAAGTGCCAGGCGTGGAGCGTGTTTCGCAGGCGAGTTGGGGATTGTTGAAGAATAATGACTGGGAAAGCTCGATTTCAATCAATGATGGGCCGCCTACCGTAGATTTCGCTAATTTCCTGAATGTTTCCCCCGGCTGGTTGGAGACGATGAAGATTCCCCTTCTCGCCGGCAGAGATTTCCGCGATGGAGATACGTTTCCCGGCACAGCCATTGTGAATGAAACGTTTGCCAGAAAATTTCTGAATGACGAACATCCCGTGGGCAGAATTTTTGCAAAGGCTCACGATGACGGCAGGCGCGATCGCCTGCAGGTGATCGGCGTGGCTGGGAATGCTTCCTACAGCGACATTCATGAGCCGATGCTGCCGGTGGTTTACATTCCGTTTGAATCGGATGCGTTGAAGTACCAGACGTTCATCGTACGCACGGCAGCGGCGAATCCGATGGCGCTCGCGTCTACGCTGCGGCAGGAGGTATCAAAGACGCGCCCGGAGTTTCGTGTGTCGAATGTACGGACACAGTTGGAACTAAAGCAGGCGCAGACCATTCGCGAGCGGCTGCTGGCGACGCTGGCTTTCTTTTTTGGCGCGGTTGCGCTGCTGCTTGCCGGTATTGGGCTGTATGGCGTGCTGAATTACTCGGTGCTACAGCAACAGCGTGAGATTGGCATTCGCATGGCGCTGGGCGCGCAGGTTGGCGATGTGGCGCGGCGCGTCATGACGGGGATTTCCGTTGCCGTGGCCATCGGCGCAATTGCCGGGCTGGCGCTTGGTTTGTCTTCGGTGCGGTATATCGAGTCGCTGCTCTATCAGGTGAAGGCCACCGACGCGGACGTGCTGGCGGTTCCCTGCCTGACGATTCTTTTCGCGGTTGTAGTTGCGGCTGTGCCGGCAGTGCTGCGAGCGATGCGGATTGATCCGGTGGCGATGCTGCGGGTGGAGTAAGCTTTTTTTTGCCCTCTAAAGCGATACTTCTACCGAGTCAACCGGGATGCATTCTAGGGTTCCTTGTAAATCACATCATGTGAATGCATCTTCTCGATTTGATCGTTCTCGGCGTCCGTCAGCGGAACGTTTTTCTCTCCTTCGCGCACCGACCCTTCCCGCATGAATTCCTCAAAGCCGGGCGCGGAAAAGATGGCTATCATGCTGACGCCGTCGCTTCCAATGTTATCGACGGAGATCCACGTATTCGCAGGGATGAACACGGTGGCGCCGGCATGCACATCTCTGACCGAGTCGCCCAAATGTACTCGGGCGGTTCCCGTCTGCAGATACAGGATTTCGTCGGCATTGGGGTGTCGATGCGCATGGATTGCGCCGCCGGGGGCGATGTCGGCCGTCATAAAGACCAAATGCGAAGATCCGCCGTTCTTCGGGTCAACTTTCAGGATGAAGCTCTCTCCAGGATCGGGGTGTCCCGGCCAGCCCCGCACAAATCGCCGCTCGCCTTCGTTCTTCTCGAGGATCAGCGGAGTTGATGTAACTACGTTCGCTGTTTGCAATTTTGGGGTCGATGGCGTCGCTGCACATCCGCACATCAGGACCGCACACACGCAGAGCATTACAGGCATAGCTCGCATAGGCCGTCTCCTCGCAACTCGAAGTTGCCGGTTACGTACTGCAGATGCGAGAGTGTACTCTGCGCTTCGGCCCGATCACAAGCAGGCGGGTAGACTACGGCCCTGCCAGCGCCTTCTCCGACTCTGCGATCACTTTGCGGAATTGATCCACTGCGGGGACGCCGGGAGATGCCAGCGCATCCTTCGCTGTGTATCGCCACGCGGGCGGAGAATCGAGCGGATTTTCATCATTGGCGGAATTGTTGTAAGCGGGATTGCCACGGTAGACGACGAATGTGTCCTGCGTGCTGCCGACTTCCGTTTGCGGGTGCGGATCAGATGTATCGAACGGCGGCCCCGTACGGCCAGAAGCGTTGATCCCTGAATCTGTTCGCTGCGCGATCACCGGAGGGGGAGCGTTGATAGGCGTACCAGCGATGGTTGGTTGGACCAGCTTACCGTTGCCTTTGCGGATTACGATAATGAGGTCGGCCTGGGAAGGATCGGTCACAGGCATGATCCGTCCCCACTTTGCCAAGGCATTCTGGACATCATTGAGTGCGATGCGATTGACGTTGGGGTCTGTTACGTCGACGCCGGCTTGAGGATCGATGATGACCCACGCTGTATGTGCCTGAAGAATGTCTATGGGCAGCGGAACTTTTTTCTTGTCTTTCCCAGCTGCGATCAGACAGGACAGGAACAACACGGAAAAGATAAGACTTCTGCGGTACGGCATACGCTGCCTCCCAGACGAAGTTAGTCTAGTCCTCTTCATGGTTGACGTGGAAGGTCGGCGTTTCGGTAGTGGTGTCGGACAATTTTAGTGCCAGATCGAAGACCCTGTTGGCTGTCGTGCTTTGTTTGGAAACTGCAGGTCCTTCGACTCCGCACGCTGCGCGTGCTCCGCTCAGGATGACAATTCTAAGGAGGGGGCCGCAAAGCAGAAAGGCCGGGCCTGCGGGACAGGTTCGGCCTTTGTTATCAGGGTTATATATAAAGCGTGTCTGGATTACTTGTTGGCGAAGACCAGTGGCATTTCCACCAGATGCTCGCTGATAAACCAGACCTGCATTTCGTTGGTGCGGACAATGTCGCTGATCAACAGGTCGTTGGTGCCGTCGTCGCCGACTTCGCTGGCGCGCTTTGCCAGCTTGCGGGCATCGGCGAGGATGATGCTGTGGGCTTCGAGCAGGCGCGAGATGATGACCGGCACCTCTTCGCGGCCCTTTGGCGGACGCTCAAGGCGCGTGGTTTCTGCGATGTCGTGCGCCATGGCGATCGAGACGCCGCCAAGCATCTGGATGCGCTCGGCCAGGCCATCGACCAGTTCTACCTGTTCGTCGAAGTGCTTGTCGAAAAGAAGATGCAGTTGATAGAAAGTTGGGCCGGAGACGTGCCAGTGCGACTTCTTATATAGATCGCGCAGGCTGGCGGTGTCGGCGAGCAGGATGTTGAGGCGGCCTGTGATTTCAAGGCGCGAATCTTCGCTCAGGCCAATGGGCATGTCCTTGATGACCGTGCCGAATTTCTGGATTTCTTTGGCGCTCTGGTGCCAGTGGGGTGTGATGTGGTCGTTTTTGGAGACTTCTTTCAGTGCGGTCTTACTCATTCTACAAATCCTCCACTCAGTAGTTTTAGATGCAATTGACCAAGAGGAGGCTGCGGAAGATGTCGTTTAAGAACGCAACACGCTGAATTTTAATACGGATGCAACGATGATCCGGGGGCGGGAACGCCCTCATACAACCGGACGGGCAGCGAAGCCGGAGAGCGGAAGATAGGGCCTCCGCGCCACTCCACGGGTCCGGCAATTTCAGCGCTGGCGAAACGCTCGATCAGCGGGCGCGTGATGGTCACGGCGGCCATGCGGATCAGGCTCGCCCCCACACAAGAGTGCGGTCCTGCGCCGAGAGAGAGATGGCCCGTGCCATGATGCAGCCAATCGACATACTCGGGATGGGGGAAGCGCTCGGGATCGCGGTTTGCGGCAGCGATTCTCAATATGACGCGATCACCTTTTCGCAATCGGACGCCGTTGAGGATGACATCGTGCGCTACCTGCCGGAAGGAAAGGCGCGTAAGACCGGCATAGCGTTGCAACTCTTCCACAGCTTTCGCCGCGAGGCTGGGCCGTCGATGCAGTTCTCCCCATTGCTGAGGATGCTGCAGCAGCCCGTACCACGCATTCGCCAGCAAACTGGGCATCGTTTGCGATAGAGCTACGAAGCCGGAGGAGCGCAGAGACTCCGGACCGGCGGGAAAGCAGCTTTGGAGGCGGGCATTTGCGGCCTTCGAGCGGGAACGAATTTTCGTGTCGTATGGTTCGGCGGCAGAGGCTGAGATGTGCCGGGCCAGTTTATCGAGATGCTCGACGTCGTGAGAATCTGCCCCAGTGACAGCGACGGCCAGAACAAGACACAAAGGCCGCGCGAATTCTCCTACAAGATCGATCGGCTGACCGTCTGGCAGACTTCTGGTTAGAGCGCTGACTTCGGGGGCGAGAACTTTCTGCCATTTGCGCAAGTGCCGGAGCGAGACTGCGACCCTGGTCTCGGCGCGCATTTTTAACCGGTCTGCCTCGCTCGGAGCGTTTGTGCTCTGCTTGCCTCTCGCGCCTGCCGGGACAAGACTGGGGCTGCGAAAAGCGGCGAGAACATCGGCGTAGCGAGTCAGGACCCATGCTCCTAACTTTTCATCGAAGTACGGCGCTTTTATTTCGGGCGCGGCAGTGGAATCGAGATGGTCGTCGGTCCAGGTGGGACCAGCATATTCTTCTTCTGGTTTGGCGCACATGGGTTCCGCACCAGTATCTACTGGAGTTATCGGGAGGTTGTCATGAAATTGTCAGGGTTTGGTCAGCGCAGGAAGGCCACCGTCATCTTGAGGGTGAGGCTTGGCGGACCATCTCGACCAGCACCGTCCGGGTCTCCTGCGAGGTCGCTACCTCGCGGGAAAAGTTGATACGAGCACCTTTCATTCCCTCTTGCGTTTTCAGTCGAAGAGTGAAGCCCAGTCGATCGACCGAAGTCATGGTCGCTTCTGTTGCTTCAACTCCAGCATAAGAACGTGCCAGCAGGATCATCGAATCCACGTGGTCAGCGTTCATGTGACCGAGGATACCGAGGGCTGCGCCTGCCAGCGGATCAGGAGAGGCATCCTGGTACTCGCTTGCCTCGACCCATCCCATCACGCCAAAGCCGCCCACGTAGTAAAGGTCGACGGGTTGGAGCCGGAAGAAGCTGAAGTCGGAGAAATCGACCCAGTACCGGCTGTTCTCATGGCGAGCGAGGTAGATCTCTCGAACGGAAGATAGATCGCTGGCTGGCACAGGTTCGGCAACGCCGATCAGAGTAGCTCTGGCAGCTCCGAGTGGATCGCCATCAGCATTCGCCTGTCCAACGAAGAGGCTGCAACGCGGGTCCGCCTTCAGATTCTGGGTATGCATGGCCATATTGCTAATCAGAAAGATCGGCCGGCCTGCAGGGTCGAGCGCGAAGGGCATCAGGGATCCAAAGGGAAATCCGGGATGCTTGCGGGAGAGCGTCGACAGGGTGGCAACCGAAGTTAGCGAGATAAGGGTGCGAACTCGCTCAGCGTGACTTGGTTCAGCGAGTTGCGGCAATGCTGGGCCGCTGGATGCGTGCTGACTGGACGCAATCGTTTCGTTCGAGGACATCGGCTTCTTCACCTTCTACCCATGGTATCGGGAGAAGCCAGGCTGTGCATCCATCGTCGGCCTCAGAGGCAGCTGAGAAATAATGGTGTGAATGCAGAAACCGCGCCATCAACTTCCCGCTCTAGGAATCGACTTCGGCACAACCAATAGTTCCATGGCACTCGTAACTGGAAATTCGCAGGTACAGCTCGCTTCATTTCCTGTTCGCGGCGGTGAGACTTCGTCGTTCCGTTCGGTTCTCTACCTCGAACGAACGAAGAAGACGAGTGGGATTCAGCGCATGCATTCGTGGACTGGACCGAACGCCATTGAGCACTATCTTGAGGCCGACGAGAAGGGCCGGCTCATCCAGTCTCTCAAGTCCTATCTCACAAGCCGCACACTCACTGGCACAGAGGTATTTGGCCGCCGCTATACGCTTGAAGAGCTGGTCTCCCGCATGCTCTCCGATTTGCGCAAACACGCGGAGCAGCAGTTCGGCGTTTCTATCCGCTATGCCATGGTGGGGCGTCCGGTGCGCTTTGTTGGCGCGGAGACGGAAGAAGATGATGTCTATGCCGTGACGCGGCTGCGTGAGGCCTTCAAGATCGCCGGCTTTGAGGACGTTGATTTCGAGATGGAGCCGGTCGCCGCCGCTTATGCCTACGAATCCACGCTCGATCATGACGAGCTTATTCTTATCGGCGACTTCGGCGGAGGCACCAGCGATTTCTCCCTGCTTCAAGTCGGTCCGGGAGTGCGCAGACGCGGACACACGCCGCGGGATCTGCTCGGCAACAGCGGCGTGGGGCTTGCCGGCGACACCTTCGATGCGCGGATCGTTCGCAAACTGGTTTCTCCTGCTCTTGGATCGGAGTCCCACGCACGCTCGCTGCATAAGATTCTGCCTGCCGTGCCGGCATGGATTTACGCCAACCTCGAACGCTGGCATTACCTTTCGTTCCTGCGTACCCGCAATGTGATGGAGATATTGAAGAGCGCACACAAGCGCGCGCTTGAGCCTGAGAAGATTGAAGCCCTCATCACTCTCGTGGAGGAAGATCTGGGCTATCAGCTTCACCAGGCGGTGCAGCAGGTGAAGTTCGAACTCTCGCGATCCCACTCCGCGGAGTTCCACTTCCGCGACGGCAGCATGGACCTGCGCATTGCGGTTACTCGAGACGACTTTGAAAGCTGGATCGAGGAGGAGGTGGGGACGATCGAGCGCTGTGTCGATTCACTGCTGGCGACTTCCGGCGTCAGTCCTCGTGAAGTAGACCGCGTCTTTCTCACCGGCGGAAGTTCTTTCGTTCCCATCGTCCGCCAGATCTTCGCCACGCGGTTCGGAGAAGATCGCATTCGCGGCGGAAATGAATTCACCTCTGTTGCGCATGGTCTGGCGCTGCGGGCCGAGGAGTCTTTAAGAGACTCCTCTAGTTAGCCACTCGAAGCTCGATATGCTCTGATCCAGAGCATATCGGTTTTTACTTCACCCTGACCTTTGGCTCGACCGACATGCCTGGACGCAGCAGGTGGTCGGAGTTCTGGTCGTGGTTGGTGAGGTCGATGCGCACGGGGATGCGCTGCACGACTTTCACGTAGTTTCCGGTCGCATTTTCCGGCGGGAATAGACTCAGAACGGAGCCGGTCGCGCCGCCGATCTGCGTGATCTTGCCGTCATACTTGCGGCCGCCGTAGGCGTCGACGCTGATAGTGACGGGCTGGCCCTGACGCATGTGCTCCAGCTGCGTCTCCTTGAAGTTTGCGGTGATCCAGATGTCATCGAGTGAGACGAGGGTGGCCATGTTCTGACCGACGCTCACGTTCTGGCCAACTTCAACGCTCTTTTTCGTAATAATGCCCGCGGTTGGAGCGACGATTTTCGTATAGCTGAGGTTTAGCTTGGCCTGGTCGAGCGCGGCCTGGTTTTGCTGGACCTGGGCGGCTGCCTGATCGGCTTTCGCCTTCTGAATAGCTACCTGCTGGGGTCCGGTTTCAGCGTTTTTATAAGATGCCTGCGCCGACGCTACCTTGTCTTTCGCTACACGGACTGCGGAATTTGCGGCTTCGAGGTTGGCTTTGGCCTGCTCAAGAGCAGCCTTGTCGCCGTCGGCGGCAGCTACGGCTGCGTCAAACTGCTGTTTGGAGATCACGTCCTTCTCAACCAGAGGTTTATAGCGCTGCAGATCGAGCTGCGCCTTGGTATTGTTCGCTTCGGCCTGGACAACTGCGGCTTGGGAAGCCTGCAGCTGATGTTCAGCTTGCGTGACCTGCGACGAGGAACTGGAAACATCGGCGCCTGCTGAGGTCAGCGTGCTTCCGGTGCTGATATTCGTGACGGGGACGTTGACCTTCGCGGCTTCATAGGTGGCTTCGGCAGCTTCAAGGTTCGCTTCGTCTTGCGCGACGACGGTTTCGAAGTCCTTAGGGTCGAGCTCGGCAATCACGGTACCGGCGTCGACGTACTGGTTCTCATCCACGTTGACCTTGAGGACATGGCCCTGAATACGTGAGCTGATTTGAATGAGATGACCGTTGACCTGCGCATCGTCGGTGTCTTCGTAATAGGTGGAATGCCACCACCAGAGGAGTCCAACAATCACCAGGACGGCGACGACTCCGATCACAATGAACCGCTTGCTCGACTTCTGCGGCGCCCGGTCTTCAGGCGTGTCGATGCGATTTTTCTCTGTTGGTTCCGCTACCTGCTCGGCCACGTTTCACTTCCCTCCCACATAACTCTTGTAGTTCTTTTGAGCGACCCCCAGCGCGCGCGCCAGCGAAAGCTTCGCGATGTTGTGCTGATAGAGGCTGCTCACATACTGATCGTTTGCCTGAGCAACGGACTGCTGTGCTTGCGATACGGCAAGGTTGTCCGATACTCCGGCGGCGTAGCGCTGCTGCGCTTCGCTCAATGCTTCATTCGCCAGCTGCACGTTGCTGCGCGAAACTTCCACCTGCTTCTGCGCGGAGCGGATGTCGAGGATGCTGTCGCGCACATCGGCGCTGATCTGTCCGTGAATGTCGCTAAACTGCGCGCGTTTGGTATCCAGTTGCGCCTGCGCCTGACGAGCATCGCCGCGCAGCTTACCTTCTTCAAGAATGGGAACAGAAAGCGTGCCCGTGGCGTCGCCGGTGCCATGCGAGTTCGCCGGGTTGACGCCGATGTCTCCGTAATCGCCGGAGAAGCTGATCGTCGGATAGCGTTCGGCTTTAGCAGCGGAACGAGCTAATTCTGCCGACTTAAGCTGCTCGGCCAGAGCCTTGAGATCGCTGCGGCTGTCGATGGCCTGCTGTACCGCCGTGTCGGGATCGACATCATCGAGGGCCGCATAGGGGGCCTGATCGGAGAGTTCGAATTTCTGCTCCAGCGGCAGGCCGATGGCCCGGGCGAGCGCGATCTTGTCTTTTTCGTAGGCGTTCTGCGCGGAGATAAGCGTCTGCTGCTGCGTCTGATAATCGACGCGGGCGCGCAGTTCGTCGAGCAATGGAGCGGTTCCGGCCTGATGGTTCGCGACCGCCTGATCAAGAGAGACTTTTGAGGTATCTACCTGCGCCTGAGCGCTGTCGATGCGAGACTTGTCGGCGATCACCAGCAGATAGGCGTTGCCGACGGTCAAGACGACCAGGTCGCGGGCGTCATCGACGGAAAGCTTCGAGGCCTGAAAATCATGCTTCGAGGCCAAGTAGTTCTGCAGCGAGGCGATGTTCAGCAGCGACCAGTCAAGCGAAGCGCGGATATCCGAGAAGCCGAAGGGACCGATGATCACCGGGAAGCCGGGAATGCGGAGGCCTTCTGCCGCAAGATTGACCTGCTGGACGGATACTTCGCCCTTGGCTTTGATCGTGGGCAGAAGTTCCTGCAGCTCCTGCAGACGAGAGCCGTTCACGTTCGTCGTATTCACGTTGCTGAGGATGTAGCCAAGGTTGTGCTTCAGGCCGCGCTGGATGGCGTCGTCAAGGGAGAGGGGGAGCACGCCTTCGACCGGCTTGTCTTCAACGACGCTGCCTTGATAGCCGCTTCCGCCCTGCTGCGGCGTGGAAATCTGGTAGGGGGTGGGGATCGACGAGGAGCTGCTGCTTGTGGACGTCGGCGCCTGTGCCAGCAGACTAGTTGCAGGCGCAAGAAGGAAAGCGCCTCCCAACAGCCCCGTGGCCATGCTCCACCGCCACGCATTTTTGATTACATGCACGTACGATTCACCTAGTACCTGGGAATACCCCAAAAGGGTTATTCCTTTCGATGCTGTGAAACTCTTAAAAAATTCAGAAAATAACAGGGAATAAAGACGTTGCGCTCGATCCAAAGGCCATTTTACATCGCGGGGGCGACCGAGGACCTGGCCCCGGCGCGGGCTATCGTAAGAGCGTCGGGGCACAAACGCGCCCCTGACCGCAAAAATCTTACCGAGGTTGAAGGGACCGGGTGAGCGAAGGTGCTCAGGCGACCGGCATGGCCGACCCGGAGTGCGCCAGCGAATTCGCCAGAGAGCACAGTGCCTGGCGGAAGACCCCGCTGACTTTGTCAGGGGTCCAGCCTGCCGCAGTTTCACCGCCTGCGGTGCGGAGCACCTGGGCGGTCGCGGTATTGTCCTGGCCCAGCATGGCCCTTTCTACGAAGACGGCGCGCTGCGCCGGGGGCAGGTGCTCCAGCCAGCCGCGGAGCTGGCCGCGGCCTTCGTGCAGAAGCTCGTGCAACTGCGAAGAAGTAACACCTGCTGCGGACAGATCGTCGTCCTCGATGCAGAGCGCGTTGCCGCCGCCTGTTTCCGCCGGGGCGAAGGAGCCGGGCTCGCGCTGGCTCAGTTCGCGAATCGCCGCCTGGACAAGTTGATTCTGCAGCACAATTGTGGCCTGGCTGCCGTCGGCGCACGGATCTACATCGGCTCCAGCCATGGTTTCTTCGACCAGGCGGACGGCTTCATCACCGTCTCCGAGCAGGAGGGCGGCGGTCTGAAAGAGCTTGACTGCTGTGTCCTGAACCAGAGTGTCACTACAACCGTGATTTCCCATCGTGTTTCCTCCGACAGCTACTTTTATCCTCAAGGAATGGCCTCTCCTGAGTCAAATCAGACCGAATAAGCCGCCTTTTTGCAGCTCTTTCATATCCTGAGACTATGAGCCGGTGTATAGCAGATTGTGTACACTTGCCATCTAAGCCCGGATCGAAGCCATGAGCGCACGTTCGACGCAACCGCAGAACCTTTTGATTGGTCGGGATGAGTCCTGGATGCAATTTAACCGGCGAGTGCTGGAAGAGGCGCAAGATACCTCGAATCCATTGCTGGAGCGGGTGAAATTTCTGGCGATTACAGCGAGTAACCTGGACGAGTTTGTGGAAATCAGGGTCGCCGGGCTGCTGCAACGGATTGAAGACGGCTACAGCGATATTGGCCCTGAAGGAGCGACACCTCAGCAAACACTCGATGCTCTGACCGAGGACATGCACTCATTCATGACAGAGCAATATGGCTGCTGGAACCAGCAACTGCATCCGGCTCTGCATCAAGCGGGCATGCGCGTGCTGACCTGGAATGAGCTGGACGCGGAAGCGCAGGCGCAGGCGACGGCGTTCTACCAGCGTGAAGTCGATCCTCTGCTGACTCCGATCACAATTGACCCGGCGCACCCCTTCCCGCGCGTGCTGAACAAGGCTCTGTGTATCGCCTTGCTGCTGCGCCGCAAGCGCAAGGGTGCGCCCGGGCCGGTGCTTGGAGTGGTCACGGTGCCGCGTGCTCTGCCCCGGCTGGTGCCTCTGCCTTGCTGTTCACCGGGCACACACGATTTCATCTTTCTGCAGGATTTGATTGAGAAACATGCCGCCGGTATGTACCGCGGCTACGAGATTCTGTCCAGAGCCGCCTTTCGTGTGACGCGCAACAGCAATCTCTACTTTCAGGAAGAAGAGGCGCGCTCGCTGCTGGAGACGGTGCGCTCGGAACTGCATAATCGGCGTAAGGGCGATGCTGTCCGGCTGGAAATTGAAAAACGCGCCGATCCTGAGATTATCGACCGGCTGCGTATCAATTTCGAATTGGACGAGTCGCAAGTCTATCGCACCGATGGACCGGTAAACCTCTCGCGATTGATGAACCTGTATAGCGATGCGCAGCGTCCGGACCTGAAATTTCAGCCCTTCGTTCCGCATGAGCTGCGACTGAATCGCAAATCAGTGGATCTGTTTGACGAACTGCGACACCGCGATATTCTGCTGCACCATCCCTATGACTCGTACGACGCGGTGGTGGGCTATATCGAAGCGGGGGCCACTGACCCGAATGTGATCTCGATCAAGCAGACACTCTACCGGACGAGTTCTGATTCGCCGATGTTCCGCGCGCTGGTGGATGCGGCGCAGAGCAAAGAAGTGACGGTCGTGGTCGAGCTTATGGCGCGCTTCGATGAGGCTTCAAACATTCGCTGGGCGCGCGATCTGGAAGATGCCGGAGTGCAGGTCTTTCACGGCATCGTCGGACTGAAGACGCACTGCAAGCTGGCGCTTCTGGTCCGGCGCGATCCGGATGGATCGATTCGTCGCTATGCGCATCTGGGAACAGGCAACTACAACCCGAATACGGCGCGCTTTTATACGGACATCAGCCTGTTGACCTCCGATCCCGCGATTACAGCGAGCGTGCACAGCGTCTTTAACTACCTGACGGCCCACTCGGAGTCGGATGATTACGCTCCGCTGCTGGTGGCTCCGCTGACGCTGGCTGAGAGCTTTATCCGACTGATTGCGCGGGAGACAGAACACGCCAAGGCGGGGCGGCCGGCGCGCATTATCGCCAAGATGAACTCGCTGCTGGAGCCGAGCGTGATTGAGGGGCTCTATGCTGCGTCCCAAGCGGGAGCGCAGGTGGATTTGATCATCCGCGGCATCTGCGCGATACGACCGGGCTTGAAGAGCGTGAGCGAGAATATCCGCGTGCGCTCTGTTGTGGGGCGATTCCTCGAACATAGCCGCATCTTTTACTTCGCAAATGGCGGCGCGGAGGAATTCTATTGCGGCAGCGCCGACTGGATGCCACGCAATCTCTTCGAGCGCTGCGAAGTGGTCTTCCCGGTAAAGGATGCGCAGCTCTGCTCGCGCCTGCGCAATGAGATTCTCGCTGCATATCTGGCGGACACAGTGAAGACGCGACTGCTTTCCGGCGACGGCAAGTACCTTCGCGCGCGCGATACATCCTTCGGCAAAGAGCTGCCGGCGTTTAGTGCCCAGGATTTCTTTATGCAGATAGCCGAGGGCAAAGCCTCGGCGGATGACATTCCCAAGCTGCAGGAGGAAGAGCATCCCAAGCCGAAGGCTCCAGCGACGAAGGCGGCGGCGCGACGGAAGGTTGCTGCGGATTAGCTCACTGCTTGTATTGAAATGGGTTGAAGGTTTCGACCGGGAAGTGACGGAAGTCCTTCGTGTTGCGAGTAACAACGGTCAATCTGTGCACTCTCGCGGTTGCGGCGATCATGGCATCTCTGGTGAGATCGTCGGACTTGCCAACCATCAATCTTGCCCACTCCCTAAATTCGGCGGCCTGCATTGGAATTACCTCATACACTGCGCAGACTCTATCGATCCAGTTCTCGATCTCCTGAGCCTTCGGGAGATCCTGTTTTCTTGTCTTCTCCGGACCCGTCTGTAGTTCACCTACGACTAAGGCACATATAAATACTTGAGTTGCTGGAGTCGCTTCGAGCCATGAAATGACTGCTCCGTGGGGCTTTAGTTTTCGTATTTCGGATACGACATTCGTATCGAGTAAGTACATTATTCAAATTCCACGTTTCTATTTAGACGAAATCTGCTACGGGGAAGCGGCTCCAAGTCAAATTTCGGCTCCGGAGCGAGGAGAACATCTTTCAGAGTAGGCCTGGCAACACTCTGAAGCCGTTTCCATTCGTCAATGGGCACAAGAACAGCTGTTTCCACTCCGCGACGTGTAACAATCTGCGGACCTTTCTTCAGGGTGGCGTCCAATAGCTCGCTGAACCGCGCCTTAGCCTCCTGTACCTGCCATTTCATGATGCACCGCCTTGCTGACTAGTCATCTGACTAGTCAGCCGATAGTAGGATAACAGAACCTGGTGGTTGCCTTCTAAAATAAAGTGTGGCCCTCGCAGCTCCACCCATTTCCGAGACAACCCGAGCAACAAGCATTCCTGCCACGTTGGCCGTGTACTGGCATCTGCTCAGCCTGGATGCGCCGACGGTAGCGGCGCTGTGGTGCTGGAGTTTTGGCCGCGTTGCGCACATTGATCTGCCGCGTCTCGGGCCCCTGCTGCTCGCTGTGGGCACGTGGCTGGTCTACGTTGCAGACCGCATCCTGGATGGGATGGACAGGGCCAATCTGGAGCGCTTGCGGGAGCGCCACTTCTTCTACTTGCAGCACCGGACCGCTTTTCTGATGATGGGAGCGATCGTGAGTCCGGTTTTTGCGTGGGTTGTTTTTACCCGCATGTCCCCAGCGGTTCGGCTTGAAGATGCAGCGGTGTTTGCCGTAGCTGCGCTATATTTCCTGCTGGTGCACGCGCACGGACGCGCAGCCGAGCGGTGGCTTCCGAAAGAGCTTGCTGTTGGTGTGCTGTTTGCCGCGGCAACAGCGGTGCCGGCGTGGGCGCGTATTGCGGGCGAGCGGCTTTCGCTGGTTCCGGTGGTCGTAGTCTTCGCCCTCTTGTGCTGGATAAATTGCGTGGCTATTGAAAGCTGGGAGAGTTCGGCGGATTTGGCGCATACAACGACAGCGTGGGCGGCCCGGCATCTTCATGGTCTTTCGCTCACAACGGGCTTGCTTTCGCTCGCTCTGGCTGCGGCCGGGCTGCATGACGGCATGCGTCTTTGCCTTCTGCTGGCGTCAGCTGTGAGCGCGCTTCTCCTCTTCTGGCTGGCGCACGCCAGAAGGCATCTGACCGCGATGCAACTGCGCATAGGCGCTGACGCGGCCCTGCTGACGCCCTTGCTATTTGTGGCATGGATGCGGTGAGCCGCGAGCTGAATTTCGATCCGCTGGCGCGGCCCTATCGCTGGCTGGAATATGTGACCTTTGGCCGCGCGCTGGAGCGCTGCCGCTTTCACTTTCTGCCAGCGCTCGCCAGCGCCCGGCGCGCTCTCGTGCTGGGCGATGGCGATGGTCGGTTTCTGGCACAGTTGCTCAAGGCAAATCCAGAGCTTGAGGCCGATGTGGTCGACTGCAGTCCGGCAATGCTTCGCCTTCTTCATGCGCGGCTCAGGCCCCAGGATCGGCAGCGTGTTGCTCTTCATCCAGCGGATGCCCGCGAATTTGCTCCACCCCGGACGCACTATGACCTTGTTGTGGCACACTTCTTCTTCGATTGCCTCTTTCAATCGGAATTGAATGCGCTTGTTGACCGCATCGTGCCACGGCTGACGCCGGGAGCCCGCTGGGTTGTTTCTGAATTTGCGAAGCCGCGCGGCCGGGTCAGCTCGGTCGTGGGTAGAGGTGTTGTCGCCGGGCTTTATGGAGCTTTTGGCCTGCTGACCGGGCTGCGGGTCCGGTCTCTGCCGGATCATGCCACGGAACTGGAAGCCTCTGGCTTTCAATTGCTTACGCACCGGCAGTGGCTGCGGGGATTACTTGTGAGCCAACTTTGGCAACACCTCGCTCAAAAGCCATGCAACCCGAAATAGGCCAACTGCCTTCTACCACTGTAAGGGGAGTTATGGCTTCATCCGATGCATTGTCGCGCTGGTTACTATCCCAGATGCATCCGCTGATTCTGGATAGTGTTCCGGGCATCGACCCTGGCACGCTGCCCGAGCCGTTTCCCGGCGCGACGCCTGAACCTGATCCAGACCCCGATCCATTGCCTCCCGCGGAACCCGGAACTCCCAGTATCGATCCCGGATTTCCGGTTGAACCGCTGCCCTCGCCTGTGCCAGTCACTTCGGGGCCGCGTCCTTCCTAAAAGTTAAGATTTTTAATTGTTACAATCACGTTAAGATGCTGGCCAGATGACGCTGGTTTTTCGCATACTCACGCTGATAAAGGACCCTCTTCGTTCATGAATCTTTACGTTCTCCGCCATGCAAGCGCGGGTACCAGCCGCGAAAATCCGCTCCTGGATGTAAAACGCCCCTTGGATAAGGAAGGCAAGCAGCAGTGCATACTCATCGGCAGCTACCTGAATGCGCTGCGCGTGCAGTTCGATCTGGTCGTTTCCAGTCCGCTGAAGCGCGCGTTGCAAACCGCATCGCTGGTGGGGACTGAGGTCGGTTATGACGCCAAAATTCAGGTGACGCATGCGCTGGCTCCGGGCGCCACGGTTGCCGGCTTTCAGGAATTTATTGCCAGTCTGGGAAAGCACGAAAATGTGCTGATCGTTGGCCACAACCCCAACCTGCCACAATTTGTTGGCTCGCTGATTGTCTCGCCGGGGCGCGCGAACGTTCGTCTGCGCAAGGGAGCAATTGCGCGCGTCGATTGCACGCGGCGTCCGGGCGTTTTGAACTGGCTGGTTGATCCCCGCATCCTGCGCGGCGTTTATACCAACGTGACGAAGAGGTCTCTGCGGAAAACCTCCCTGAAGTAAGCCGCTTCCTTGCGCAGCGACCATAACTCCAGCGCTGCGCCGGTGCGCCCCGGGCTGATTTCGAAGATCACCTGCTTGGGATAGACAAGCACCTTTACCCTGAGAATATCGCTGGCGCGGTCCTGATTTAGGGCTACTGCGAGACGCAACAGGACCACAGCACGCCGGACGTGCTCATGCTCTTCCGGAGGTACCTGGCGCATGGTGCGGCCGGTTGGCTCAGGCCGGCTCTTGCCCACATAACGCGCGATGGCCGACGTGACCACGCGCTGGCCCGGGGTAAAGCCGAACATTTCCGAGTTGGCGATGATGTACTGCGCGTGCCGGTGATGGCCCTGATAATTCATGAACTTGCCGATATCGCGCAGCATCGCCGCCGCTTCCAGCCAGGTCAGGTATTCGTCCGGGAGCTTATGCACAGGCTCAAGGTCGCGAAAAAGCTGCGCAGCGTGCTGGCGCACCGGCTCAGCCTGAGTCGGATCGACGCCATACATGCGGCAGGTTTCAAGCACGGATTCCCAGCGGTCACGTTCGAACTGCTGATGGGCCGTGGCGCGCAGGTCCTTTTCGGCAAGCATCTGCGCCAGGATGCCGTCACGCAGGCCCATCGTCGAATAGCGAAAGCCCGGCAACCTGTAGGCTTCCAGCAACTCGGCAAAAACATGCGCGCCCGCGACGATGATCTCTGACCGGCGGGGGCCGACGCCCTGCACGCTCATGCGCTGATCGTTATTCATTTTGGTGAGCTTCTCGGTGAGCTTGCGCACGCTTTGCGTGGGAGTGATGGGACTCTTCTTACCGGAGCGCTGTTTTTCAACGAGATGGCTGGCCTCGGACAGTGCCGCCGCCGTGCCCGATGTGGCGATGACGGTCTGCACCTGCACCGGCTGGACACGGCGTTCGGCCTTGCGCAGTTCGCGGGCGATGAACTGCTTGAGGCGCGCGATGTCTTCCTTCGAGGGCGGATCGCTTTGCAGAAATTCTTCCGTCAGGCGGACGGCGCCGAGGGGGACACTGACCGTCTCCTTGATGCGCTTATGCTCGGAGAGCGAGATTTCACAGCTTCCGCCGCCGACATCGATTAACAGGCAGCGGCCGGCGGTGCCAGGCTCGTTGTTCATGATTCCGCGATGGATGAGACGGCCTTCCTCAAGGCCGGAGATGATCTCGACCTCCCAGCCGGTTTCGTCGCGCACCCAGGCGAGGAAAGCGCGGGCGTTGCGCGCATCGCGCATGGCGGCGGTGGCGACGCCGCGGACCTTGTCTGCTCCGTGCAACTGCGTGGCGCGATAGAAGCGCTTCAACGCTTCGAGCGTGGCAGCCATGGATTCCGGCGAAATTAATCCGGTTTCGAAAACACTGCCACCGAGGCGCGTGACTTCGCGGTCTTCGTGCAAAACCTTGAGCTGGTGCTGGACGACGCGGGCGATTTTGAGTCGGCAGGAATTGGAACCTATGTCGATGGCGGCAAACGTCTGCATGCTTGGGGAGTGTGCTCTAAGAATTCTTTATGGTCTCCAAGAAAGATACACGAAGTATGTCAGAGGAAGATTGCGGCGTGCTTGGAAAAGCTCCCGTGTGGCTCAGGATGACAATACCTTTTGTGTGCCGTTTTTCTTGGCGGAAGCAGATGGAACTCGACGGCGTGGTTGCGACGTAGCCAGCCATTCGCCCAGCAGCCTTCCGCGCAGACGGTTCACTGTTTTCATCGAGAGCACGTAGTGGCCATCGCGTTCCGCATCGAGGAGCGCGATAAGGTCTTTGCCCTCATCACCGAGCGCGTCGCGGGCTTCGTCGGCGAGCACGAGCCAGTCGTGCCAGTCGCCGATGTCGTCCTGCAGCTTCTTGAGAGCCTTGCCAATGGCAAGCGCGTGCGCGTCTTCGGCGGTGGATTCGGCGATGTAACGGGCCTTCTTCGCACCCTTGCGGAAGTCGTGTAGGTTAGCGGCGTCGAGTTGCTGCATCTCGTGAACGAGGCGGGCAAAGGATTCAAGCGCAACGATGGCGGCACTGCGCGAGCGGTGGCGTGTGCGCGGCCCCTGGGTCATCGCGGTCTCGAAGGCTTCCGCTTTGTTGTCGAATTTTGAAAGAAGCTTTGCGGCTCTCTTTCTGAGAGCTGTGGCATTGTGCTGGCGCGCATGATGCAGCCATGCGTCCAGGTGCTCGGCCTGATGCGCTACTGGGTCGGTAGCGAGTGCGATTGTGGGGGCTTCGACGATGTCAGGAGCGGGGCTGGTGACGATGCCAGTGGCTCCGCCCTCGCTGCCGTATTTGACCAGCTTTTGCAGGAGCTTGCGATGCACGTCGAGATCGCGCACCGGGGCGGCGGCACGGCGCATTTTCTTGAGCGCGTCGAGCCATTCCTCTGCGGGCTCCTGCAGCGAATCGTCGCCGCGTTCGCGCAGGATAGCTTCGACTATGGCTTGCAGGCGGCGCGTGCCGGTACGCAGATCGTGCACTGGATCGATGTCAGGATCGGTCGCGCACTTTTCGAGATTGCCGCGCAGCGTTGCCGTGAGCTTGCGCAGATGTTCTTCACGCGCATCAGGCTTGCGCGCTTGCGGGCGGGCAGAGGTTCGGATTGAGCGGGTTTGGGTCACTACGCTGATATCCTAATTCTTTGGATCATCATGGTTGAATCGATACTGCCTGGTAGTAATCCTCGCAGACCTGCGCTGCTTTCGTCTCCGGTAAGAACCTGGACGCTGCTCCTGCTTGTCTTTCTCGCCGTGCATTTTGCGGCGCTGTTTTCGCCGTCCCTGTTGGATGACGCGGATGCGACCCACGCCAACGCGGCGCAACACATGGCCACGAGCGGGGACTGGGTTACGCTCTACGTCAACGGGATTCGCTATCTCGAAAAGCCGCCACTGCCTTATTGGATGGTGGCGATTGATTATCACATCTTTGGCTATAACGTATTCGCAACGCACCTTCCGATGACGCTGGGAGTGCTGGCCTGCGCCCTGCTTGCCTGGTTCTGGACGCGACGGGCCTATGGGGAGCGCTCTGCTTTTTACGCGGCGCTGGCGGTGCTGACCAGCTTCGGAGTCTTCCTCTGGACGCGCTTCTATATTCCGGAATCGATCCTGACGTTCTTCATCGGGCTTGCGCTCTATTGCTTTCTTACCGGCCTTGAAGATCGAAAACCCCCGCGCATCTACCTGATGTACGCTTCGCTGGCGATAGCGGTGCTTGCGAAAGGACTGATTGCCCCTGTATTTTTTCTTGCCGCGGTAATTCCGTATTTATTCATCACGGGTGAGTGGCGCAAGTGGCGGCAGTTGCGTCTGTTGACTGGCCTTCTGCTATTTTTAGCGATTGCAGCACCGTGGCACATCCTTGCCGGGCTGCGCAATCCCGATCACGGTAACCCGGTCGGCAATGTTCCCACACCGGGACACGTTCACGGATTCTTCTACTTCTATTTCATCAACGAGCATGTGCTGCGTTTTCTCGGCAAGCGCTATCCGCATGATTACAACAAGCAGCCGTTCTGGGTCTTCTGGGTGGGGCAGCTGGTGTGGCTCTTTCCCTGGAGCCTGTACTTCCCGGTTGCGCTGAAGCGCGCGTGGCGCAATCGCAAGCTCGCGTGGGCCGATGTGCGCTATAACGCATCCGATACGCTACACTTTCTCGACGCCCGCAGCACAGCTGTGGAAGCGGCAACCATGGCGGCGCGGGTGCGTTTCCGCGCGCGCACGGGGCTGCTGTTGCTGCTTTACGCGGGGTTTATCCTGCTCTTCTTTGCTGTTTCGACGAATCAGGAATACTACACATGGCCTGCTTATTTGCCACTGCTGATTCTAACTGCGGGTGCGCTGGGCGCGATTGAAGAAGCTCCCGAGGCGGGACGCTGGCTCAATGCGCGCAGCAAGTGGCTGAGGGGCGCGCACGCCGTCTTTGCCGTCGTCGGGATTGCTGCTGCTGTTGCCCTGGTGAGCGGTCTGTGGGCTTCGCGGAGCCTTCCTTACGTCTCAGATATAGGCACGCTGCTTGCGCATCGCGGCGTCGGCGACTACTCGCTCGCGTCCTCTCACTTCTTCGATCTCACCGGGCCATCGTTTGCGGCGCTGCGCCTGCCCGCTGCGATCGCTGCCATCGCGCTGCTGGCAGGGCCGCTGGTGGCGTGGCTTCTGCGGAAGCGCGGGCACTCGTTTGAATCGACCGTGTCGGTCGCCTTTACTTCTGCAGTCTTTCTGATCGCGGCGCACATCGCTTTCGTTCGTTTTGAGCCGATGCTCTCGTCCCGTGCCATAGCCGACACGATCAACCGTCTGGCATCGCCGGACGATCAACTAATTCTGTACGGCGATCAGGCGGATGGATCATCGGTGATCTTCTACACGCATCGGCAGGCCCTGCTGGTGAATGGCAAGTCGTCATCGATGATCTGGGGATCGTCCTATCCGGATGCGCCGCAGATCTTCGTCGAAGACAAAGATCTGATTGCGATGTGGGGCAACGGTCCGCGCAAGTTCCTCTTTGTGCCGGGCGATCATCATGATCATGTGGAGGCGCTTCTGGCCGGGCATCTCTACAAGCTGCAGGAGCTTTCTCACAACACGCTGTACACGGACAGACCGCTGTGAGTAGCGGCCTGCTTTCTAAGCTGTCATCGCTGTCTTCTGCTCCGGCTGCGTGGCATCCGTGACAGGAAGCATCAGGCCGTCTTCAGCAAGGCGGTAGACGCGGCCGCGCCATAGTATCTTGCTGCTGGCGTAGCTTGCTGCCCAGTAGAAAAATCCGAGCAGGTCTCGCAATGGGTAAAGCAAAGTCGTGCGCAGGAGATGGCGCTCTTCGACAACAGCCCTGCCTACAACTGCGGCCATCGCCGCGCGCGCTATAACACCGTAAGCGATGAACATCAGCGCGAGATATGGATAGTGCAGGCCCCACGCGCTAAATCCCGCGAGCAATCCAAATGGCACGGCAAAGGTCAGCGATGTTCCGAAGTGGCCCTTGGGACGCGAGAAACGTGTGGACTTCATCCATCGAACCTGATGTTTCACGGATGCGGTGAAGCTCAGATTCAGAACGATGTGATCGATGACGTGGTCGGAGAGGATGACTTCATGTCCGTGAACAGCGACCTGGTTGCCAAGAACAAAGTCATCGGCGCAATACGGACCGATGTAGCCGAATCCGCCCATCTCATCGACGCAGCTGCGGCGCACAGCCATTGTTGGGCCGAGCGTGAACTGCATGCCCTCCATCATGTTCGCGACCAGTACGCCGGATGTCATTTCGATCGACATGCCTGCCGCTTCGAGTTCCGACCAGAGACCTTTGGCCGCGACTCCACGATAAAGACAGGTGACTGCGCCTACTTTTGCGCTGGCAAACGGAGCGACGACTTCGCAAATGTAACTCGGCGTAACGCGTACATCGCTGTCGCTGATGATGAAGATGTCGGTGCTTGCCGCCGCTCCCATTTTTTCGAGCGATGAGACCTTGGCGTTGATGTAGGTGTTCTCGCCGGTGGTCAGAAATTTCGTCGTGATCGAAGGATAGCGAGCAGCGACGCGGCGCGCCGTCTGCAATCCGGCGTCATCGGCCTGACGTGCGCAGAACAGAATCTCGAAGTTGGGATAATCCTGTTCGAAGAAGCTGGTAATGTGCGCGTCAAGGTTCGGCTCGTCTCCATGCAACGGCTTGAGCAGGCTGACGGGCGGATGAAAGTCTGCCCGCGCCACGTTTCGGCGCTTGCGACGATCCGCGACGAAGCGGTATGCACCGGCGAAAACAAGTCCGCTGAAGACGGTTGAGCTGATGAGGCCAAGGATGCCGAGGCCCATCAGAACGGCGGCTATTCGTGCGGAAATCACTATCAATTAGGGTATCGTATCGCAGGCTTGCGAGTCCTTACTAGCTACGCAACTTCAGCTTTTCCAGCACCTGCGGCGCCAGCTGCGAGACGTTGCCCGCTCCTAGGGTGAAGATCGCGTCGCCCTCAGTTGCATTGGCGACAACGCGATCGATGGCCTCTTCAAAGCTTGCCCCGTACTCAACTCCGTCCTGGTGCATTGCTTCGACCAGCGCTTTTGCCGTGATGCCCGGAATGGGCTCTTCGCTTGCAGCATAGATATCGAGGATTTCGACTGTGTTCGCGCCTTCAAAGGCCGTGAGGAATTCCTGCAAGAGATCGCGGGTTCGCGAATAGCGGTGCGGCTGAAAGATGACGTGCACCTGACGGTAATTGCATTCGCGCGCCGCGTTCAACGTCGCACGAATTTCTGTCGGATGGTGGCCGTAGTCGTCGATGACGGCAACGCCGCGCTCGCAGCCTTTGAGCTGGAAGCGCCGATCGACGCCGCGGAAAGACTGCAACCCCTGTGCGATGGCCTCGGGCGCGATCTCAAGTTGCGCAGCGATGACCACCGCGGCAGTCGCGTTGAGGACGTTGTGACGCCCGGGAACGTGCAGCGAGAACGGACCGAAGACCTCTCCATTTGCGGCAACTTCAAAACGGGCGCGTGCTTCATCGCAGGGCGGCAGCATACGCGTGATGAAGTCAGCTTTCGGCGTGGTGCCATATGTGAAGACGCGGCGGCGGACGCGCGGCAGGACGTTTGCTAATTGCTCGTTGTCGATACAGGCGACGCAGCTGCCGTAAAATGGCACCCGGTCCATAAATTCGACAAAGGCATCTTCGACATCGGCCATGTCGCGATAACAGTCCATGTGCTCGCGGTCGAGATTTGTCACAACGGCGAGGATCGGCGACAGCTTCAGAAACGACCGGTCGCTCTCATCGGCCTCTGCTACGAGATACTGCGATTTCCCGAGGCGTGCATTCGAGCCGAGGGCGTCGACCCTGCCTCCGACAACTACGGTCGGATCGAGATTTCCCGCAGCCAGCACTGTTGCGATCATCGATGTGGTCGTGGTCTTGCCGTGCATCCCGGCGACGGCAATGCCGTACTTCAGGCGCATCAACTCAGCCAGCATCTCCGCGCGTTGGATGACTGGGATTTTGCGTGAACGCGCTTCGATGACCTCGGGATTGCGCTCATTCACCGCAGAACTGGTGACGACGACCCCCGAGCCAACGACATTCGCGGCTGCATGGCCTTCAAAGACGATCGCACCGAGTGTCGCGAGTCTTTCTGTGATGGATGAGCGGCGCAGGTCAGAGCCGGAGACGGCGTAGCCGAGGTTGAGCAGAATTTCGGCGATCCCGCTCATGCCGATGCCGCCAATACCGATGAAATGCACACGCTGTGCTTTTGCAAACATAGTTTCAGAACGCTTTGATTAATGTATCAGCGCGATGCACGAAAGCGCTGGAACGATGCAGGCTTTCATGTCGTTCAGTTGCTTGTGCACGCCAACAAATTCACCGCAACATTTGCAGGCGGATGCTGTTCACACTGATGGAAAGAATGAGCATTCAGGCTCGAAGACAAAAGCGAAGCCTGCGAATGCGGAAGAGGATGAACATGATGAAACGCGCACTTTACACTCTCGCCCTTGCGGTTGGTACTTTATTCACCACTGCGGCTGCTCACGCGCAGGTTGGGGTTGCGGTTCGCGTCGGGCCCGCTGCCGTATATGCAACGCACTGCCCGGGACCGGGCTATTTCTGGACTCCCGGTTATTATGCCGGTGCAGTCTGGGTGCCGGGACGCTGGGCTTATCGGAGCTACTACCACCCCTACTATGCGCGGCCCTACTACCATGCGCACTACTATCATCCTTACTATGGTCGCCGCTAACGGCTACTTGCTCCGGATGCTCCCACGGCATCCGGAGCAAGCTTCACATCTGCAAAAACAAACCCATCGCGCTCGACCACTTCCCCACCTTCAATTCGAATTGTTTTGCTGAACATAGGTCCCGCATAGGCGCAGGTGTGGAACTCACCGTTCTCGGCGCACGGATCTATCTCTGGCGAAAACTTCTCAAGCAGTGACTCGTCGAGATCGCATCCGGCGAATTCCTTCGGCAGCTTCTTCGGATCGACACAGACGATGCGCGCCTTTACTCCTGCGCGAAGCATCGTTTTCACCAGCTCTCGTGTATTGATTCCCCACAGCGGAAAGACCGGTCGCAGGCCAGTGTCAGCAAGGCGCTCTTCGCGGTAGCGACGCACATCTTCGAGATACAGATCACCGAATGCGATGGCCTCGATGCCAGCGGCGACAGCGCGTTCGCAGGCTGTGCTCATGGCTGCTTCGTATTCAACATTGGAGCAGGGCCACGGCAGCGGGACCGTCCACAACGGCAACCCTGCTGCTTCGGCCTGCGCTTCCAGAACTTCGCGACGTGTGCCGTGCATGGCGACGCGATCGAAAGCAGTGTTCACCGTCGTCAGCAATCCTGCGATTTCGTATTCGCCTGACTGCCGAAGCTGATGCAGAGCCCAGGCGCTGTCTTTGCCGCTGCTCCAGGAAACAAGAATCCTCTTCACAGAAGAGCCAGCGCCTGGTCGAGATCGGCGAGCAGGTCGTCCAAATCTTCGATGCCAACCGAGATGCGCACCAGACCGTCCGTGATGCCGAGCCTGTTCCGCTCCTCATCGCCGACGGCGGCATGTGTCATCGTAGCCGGATGCGAGATGAGTGTTTCGACACCGCCCAGCGATTCCCCCAGCGTGCAGACGCGCACGCTCTTGAGCAGAGTGTTCGCTTTTTCGAGCGATCCGGTTTCAAACGAGATCATCGAGCCGAAGCCCGTCATCTGCTTCTTCGCCAGTTCGTGCTGCGGGTGGTCTGGCAATCCCGGATAGAACACCTGCTTTACTTTCTTGTGCTGCGCGAGATAAGCCGCAATCTTTCGTCCGCTCTCATCATGCTGTTTCATGCGAACCGCCAGCGTCTTAATGCCGCGCAGAACGAGCCAGCTTTCAAACGGCGAGAGAATACCGCCCGTACACTTCTGCACGAATGCAAAGTCTTCCTTGTGCTTTGGCTTGGTGCCGACCAGGACTCCGCCTAATCCATCACTGTGGCCGTTGAGGAACTTCGTCGTTGAGTGCATCACGATATCAGCGCCGAGTTCAATGGGGCGCTGAAAATAAGGCGACATAAAGGTGTTGTCGACACTCAACTCAACGCCGCGCTCGTGACACGCATCGGCAACGGCACGAATATCCGTCAACGTCATAATTGGATTCGTCGGTGTCTCGATGTGTACGAGCTTGGTCTGCGGGCGGATGGCGCGGCGCACTGCTTCGGCGTTCGAGGTATCGACATAGGTAAACTCGATGCCGTAGTTCACGACAATCTTGTCGAAGAGGCGCGCAGTGCCTCCGTAGACGTTCTCACCACAGATGACATGATCGCCGCTCTTGAACATCGTGACCATCGCCATGATCGCAGCCATGCCGCTGCCGAAAACGTGCGCGCTCGTGCCGCCTTCAAGCGAGGCGAGACTCGTCTCCAGAGCATCGCGTGTTGGATTCGAGACGCGCGCGTATTCGTGGCCCTTGTTCTTGCCGATCTCTTCCTGCTGATAAGTGGATGAGAGATAGATAGGCACGTTCACCGCGCCTGTAAGCGGATCGGACGCCTGTCCGTCGTGAATGGCGCGGGTAGAGAATCCGTGATTTGTTTTGGTCGTATCGGACAAGGAGCCCTCTAAATTACTGAATTTATGTACTGACATTGATTTCTAAATCTAAAGTCGGAGACCAATGCTTGGAAAGCCTCACAGTATAAAGACGTGGATTAAAGCCAGGGCTTGAGATGCGTATGTAGTGGATTGTCCCTTGATCTTTCGGCTTTAGGTGAAAGTGACCGTCTTTGTCGGTGACGCTTGAATCGAGGACCTGTTTCCATGCATGGTCGCATTCATCAACACGAACATTCGGCACACCTTGTTGACCTGAAGCAATTCTCACACAACCATCTAATTGTCTGGCTTCGACTGGTTGCTCGATTATCTCAAGCTGGTACTGTGCCTGGATGAAATGGATAGGCAATAAAAGCATTGCTCCGAAACAGACATTCAGTACACTTCTTCTCACAGTCCGCCCTCAAAAATCTTCTTAGAAAGGTAGCGCTCGGCTGAGTCCGGGATAATGGTCGCGATGCGCTTGCCAGGTCCTATCCTTGCGGCGACATTCAGCGCTGCATGCACCATCGCCCCAGAGCTTGATCCCGCCAGCACACCTTCCTCAGACGCGAGACGTTTGACCATCGCGAAGGCATCAGCATCGGTGACTTGCACAATTTCGTCGGCGACCTCAGCATCAAATGTCCCGGGGATAAAGGATGCGCCGATACCCTCAACTTTATGCGGTCCCGGCGCGCCGCCCTGCAGAACGGAGCCTTGGGTTTCGACGGCGACGGTGAGGATGTTGCGGTCTTTCTCCTTAAGCAGCCGCGCAATGCCGGAGAAGGTTCCACCGGTGCCTACGCCGGCAACAAAGGCGTCGACGCGGCTCTCCATCTGCTCCCACAACTCCTGCGCCGTCGTGTCGTAGTGATACTTTGGATTGGCCTGATTTTCAAACTGCAGCGCAGGAAAGATACTCTCGTCATCCTTTGCCAATGATCGAGCGCGCTCGATCGCTCCACGCATGCCCTCAACTTCGGGCGTGCGCTCCACCGTCGCGCCGAAGCCGCGCATCAGGATGCACTTCTCTTCCGCGAAGCCTTCGGGAACAAAGAGCACCACCTTATATCCGCGATTGACACCAACCAGAGCAAGCCCCACGCCGGTGTTGCCCGCCGTGGCCTCAACAATCGTCGAGCCCGGCTTCAGAACCCCGCGTGCTTCCGCGTCGAGAATCATGCCAAGAGCGGCGCGGTCCTTCACGCTGCCGCCAGGATTGAGGAACTCAAGCTTGGCGTAGACATCAGCCATCTGGGCTGTTGCAAGACGACGCAGGTGCAGCATTGGCGTCTGCCCCATGAGTTCGACAATGCTCTCGGCGACACGCAGAGAACGGGCGGGTTGCAGTGTGGTTGATTCCGTCATCACAAAACTTTTTAGTGTAGCAGGCGGGATATGCTTTCAAGCTTTGCTATCGCTGTTTATTCGCTCTTTGCACTATCTCTTGTGCTATACACTTGTCGCATTGGTGCAGGCCCGTGGACACAAAGGTTCCAGCATTTCGGAGTGCCAGAAAACGCACCGTCCTTCTACTCATGCTCGGCGCTCTCGGAGCAGTGCTGTTTATCTGCGCCGCCGCCATCATCTTTTATAAGAACACACAGCAATTACTCGCGTCCCGCGGCCTGGAAGAACATTCGCAGCAGGTATCAAGCCTGCTTGAAATCTCAGCGCAACGCATGGAGAGGATGGATTATCTCGGCCGTCTTTATCTGGCTGGAAGGAACAAAGACGACCTGAATACGGTTCAGGCAACGGCAGCGCAATTGGATACAACCCTGGCTCAACTGGAAAACTTTATATGGGACAGTAACCAGCGCAGCCGGGCCCACGGTGCCCATGACTGCGCACTGGAACTTACGCGTCAGGTCAACGGGCTGATGCAGCAGGACACTGAACCTGGCAGAATGAGCCTGACCCGAAAGGCCCTGGAATGCCGCGACATCATCAGCCGGATGCAGGTCGAGGAAGCCGCCCTGCTGAAACAGCGCATGCAAATTGCGCATCGCGGAACGTATCGGAATCTAGTCGCGGGAATTGCGTTTCTGCTGGTATCGCTCACCGTAGTGCTCACCCTGTTTGGTTTTCTGCTGCGCGATGCCGGACAGCGCATGAGGACCGAAGAACAACTCTTCGAAACCAACTTGCGGATGAACAGCACGGTGCAAACGCTTCAGGAAAAGCTGGACGAAAATAAGCTGCGGGCCGCCATGCGTGGAGAACTGCAGATATCCGCCACTCCCGCCGAAGCGCATCAGATTGTCGTGCGCTATATGGCGCAGGTTGTGCCAGCGGCGAAGATTACGCTGCTCACCGTCAACCGTTCGCAGCAAATCCTGGAGATTGCCGCAACCTCCGGCGGCCAGACTGAAATTATGGATGGCGTCCCGCTCAATGCCTGCTGTGCGATGCGTAGTGCGCGCCTCCGCCACCGCAGACCAGGTGTTTCTGAAATTGACTGCATGCACTTCCGCGGTGCTCCTCCGGAGAACTACATCTGCTTGCCGCTGGCAGCGCAGGGAGAATCCCTGGGCGTTCTCTATCTCGGATGTCCAGACACCAGCACATGCTCGCGGTTGGATTCTCATCTGGATTTCCTTGAGGGCCTAATGGAATTAAGCTCCATGTGGATCGCCGGCCTTAATCTGCGCGCCCGCCTCGAAGAAGAGTCGATCCGCGATGGACTCACCCATCTCTTCAACCGGCGATTCATGGAAATCGCACTCGAGCGCGAACTGCGCCTTGCCGCACGAAGAAAAGGTGAGCTCTCCCTGCTGATGCTCGATATTGACCACTTCAAGCGATTCAACGATACGTTTGGCCACGAAGCGGGCGACCAGATACTGCGTGAAGTGTCTGAAATTCTGCGCGAGTCAGTACGCACGGAAGACATTGTCTGTCGCTACGGAGGCGAAGAGTTCCTCGTTATTCTGCCAGGCATGGGAGCGGAGGCGTCATTTCATCGCGCGGAAGACATTCGCCAGCGCGTGAGTAAAATGCGCCTCGATTTTCACAGAGAAGCGCCGAAGGAAGTGACAATTTCTATCGGAGTGTCGACATATCCACAAGCCGGTCAGGCGGTCGAGGAACTGGTCCGGTCCGCCGACCGCGCCCTGTACAGCGCGAAAGAAAGGGGGCGCAACCGCGTTGTAGCGGCCGAGTCGGCCATTGCCGTCTAAACGCGGTTAGCATTGCGCGAAGATATCCTGTTTCTTCGCGAATTAGCTTTCATCCGGCTTTCTGCTCCAGTAAACTGAAGACACTCTCAAGAAAGTTAAAGGTATGCTCTCGGCTCATCTTTTCGGGCCGATACTCGTATTGTGTGGACGTTAAAACTCCATCGACGATGAACCGTAGAGACCACACCGTGCCCCTGCTGCTCCTCGGGGCGGTGGGTACGCTCTTTTTCGTATGTGCGTCGGCTTTCTTCGTTTACAACACCACCAAAGACCTGATTGCTTCCCGCGACTGGCGCGATCATTCCCAGGAAGTGCTGAGCACATTGCTGCTCACGTCCCAGCGTCTGGACCGCGTTGACCTGTCGAGTCGGCTTTTTCTGGTGGGCAAGAATGAGGACGATCTCGCGGCCGTGCAGTCGAATGCGATTGCGCTCGATACCGGCCTCGTTCACCTGGTCGACCTGGTAAAAGACAACGCTGCCCAGGTGGAACGTGCAAACGCGATGCACACCTGCGTCCTCGATTTAAAGCAGCAGGTGAACGAGTCCCTGCCCCAGGGCGTGAGCCCGCACAAAAAAATTCTCGAGTGCCGCGACGATGTCAGCAAGATGCAGGAATCGGAACGCACGGTTCTGACGCAGCGCACGGAGGAATCGCAGAAAAGCAACTATCGAAGCCTTCTGGCCGGCGTCGGCTTCCTGATCGTTTCTCTTGTCGTCGTCGTCGTCCTCTTCGGATTCCTGATACGCGACGCGCGTCGCCGCCAAACGCTGGATCATCAGATCTTCAGCACGAACTCCCAGCTGGAAGTCACTGTTCTTACGCTGCAAAAGCGCGCCGCCGAGGCTGCGCTGCTTATGTCCGCCAGAGAAGAGTTGCAGCTTTGCACCAGCGCGGCGCAGGCGCATGAGGCGGTTGTTCGTTATACCCGGCAGTTGCTTCCTTCCGTCGAGACGGCGCTGGTCATGATCAACAATTCGCGTCACCTGGTGGAGATTGCCGCATCCTCAGAAGGCGAAACGAAGCTGCTCGATGGATTCCCGCTCGATGCCTGTTGCGGACTTCGTTCCGGTCGCCTCCGGTGGAGAAAACCCGGGCAATCGGAAGTGCACTGCAACCACTTCATCGGCGCCCCGCCTGAGAATTATCTTTGCTTCCCGCTGGCGGCACACGGCGACACGCTGGGCATCCTCTATATCGAATGTCCGACGTCGCTGATCGCTGTCGATGCGGAGCGCAACCTTGAGAGCCTGGAAGAGCTAGCCGAGATCGCCTCCATGTCCGTGGCCGGCTTGAATCTGCGGTCTCGCCTGGAGCACCAGTCCATTCGCGATGGCCTGACCGACCTCTACAACCGGCACTTCATGGAAATCTCGCTCGACCGCGAAATGCGCCGGGCCGCGAGAAATAACAACGAGCTGTCCATCCTGATGCTCGATGTCGACCACTTCAAAAAATTCAACGATACCTACGGGCATGAGGCCGGCGACTGTATTCTGCGCGAGGTCGCCGAAACCTTCCGCCAATCAGTCAGGCAGGAAGACATTATCTGCCGCTACGGCGGCGAAGAGTTCGTCATCATCCTGCCGGAAACGTTGCAGGCATCGGCGCTCGATCGGGCTGAAGCCATTCGCGAACGGATAAGCCAGCTCAGGGTTCGTTTCCGCAGCGAAGCTCTTAGTGAAATAACGATTTCGATTGGCGTCGCCGCTTTCCCGCACTCAGGCGCCAATCTGGAAGAGATTCTGCGCGCCGCCGACCGCGCTCTTTACATGGCTAAGCACAATGGCCGGAACCAGGTAGTGATGGCCGATGCGTCTCTTGCGACAGCTTGAGCAGTTATTCGCGAATTGACCCGCGAATCCACCGCTGCACAGGCTTCTCGATTAGCTTCATCGTCAGCAGCGCCGCCGCTACCAGCAGGCCGTAGCTGATCCACGGATCGAGCGCGATGAGATGCGTCGCTTCCAGCAGATGCGATTTGTGGATCAGGTCCCACAGATTAAAGTGCAGGATGTAGAGACAGTAGCTCGCCTGGCCAACTGCGACGAAAGGCCAGAAGCCAAAAAAGCGTGCGATCAGGTTGTGTCCCGCAAGCCCAAGAATAGCCAGGCCGAAGAGCGGCATCATCAGGCCGTCGTGCATCAGGGCAAAGGGCATGTGGTCGCCGTAATAGAGCACGGTGTAGATTGCGCCGACTCCCAGGATACCCAGCGGTAGCCGCCAGCGGCTGTCGCGTACGAGGCGAGCGTCAACGTCCGCCAACACAATCCCAAATAAAAATGACGGCACATGCGGCGGCGGCGAGAACTTGAGCGCACGCATCCAGAAGCTTTCCGTATAGCGGCCGGGATGAGGACCGTCCGGCTGCAGGACCGTGTAAAGCGTCGGCAGCGCCATGCCCGCGATCCATAACAGTGCAAGCAGGCCGATCAAACCACGCCAGTGCTTCGGGCGCTTCCAGCAAACCACGACCGGAAAGATCACGTAGAAGAAGCCTTCCGTGCACATCGTCCATGCTGGTGTGTTCCAGAATGTCGCCAGCTTCGGGGACCAGCCCTGCAGCAGCAGCGGCGTCAAGACGACGCCAAGCGCAAACTCGCCGTGCGTGCGTACCTCCCATTCGGCCATCAGCATACCGAGCGAAACGATCAGCCCGAAGATGTATACGGGATAGAGTCGCGAGAAGCGCGCAGTCCAGAAATGCCGGACGTTCAGCTGGCCGCTCTGCGCCCGGTCGCTGTAGTTGTAGGCCAGAATAAAGCCCGACATCAGCAGGAAAAAGCTGACCGAGGTGTAGCCATTGTCGACGATCGGAGCGAATGGCCCGAACCACTTAGGATTCGAGAAGTGGTAGAAAACAATGTTCAGCGCGGCAAAGGCCCGCAGCCCCGAAAGCGCCGGCAGCAGCGACTTCTTCTCCGGCTTCTTGACTGTTACGGGAACACTGGTCTCGGGAGAAGGATGTAGTACTTCTGCGGGCGGTTCCAGCAATGCAGCCGAGGCCACCGCAGCCGAGGATACGTTTTGCGTCTCTACACTCAGGCCGTCACCAGCGACCCGACCTTCTCTCCGCTGATTACGCGGCGGATATTCCCGGGCCGGTTCATATTGAAGATGATCATGGGCAGATTGTTGTCTTTGCACATGCTTACCGCTGTGGCATCCATTACCTTTAGTCCCAGCCGCAGGATGTCCATGTACGTAATCTGCTCGAATTTGACCGCATCGGTTTTGATAACCGGGTCGGCATCGTAGATGCCTTCCACTTTGGTCGCTTTCAGTAAGACGTCTGCCTTGATCTCCATGGCACGCAAAGAAGCGGCGGTATCTGTGGAAAAGTACGGATTTCCGGTTCCGGCGGCGAAAATCACTACGCGGCCTTTTTCGAGATGCCGGATGGCGCGACGACGGATGTAAGGCTCGCAGACCTGGTGCATCTCAATCGCCGACATCACACGCGCATGCACGCCCTGCTTCTCTAGCGCATCCTGAATCGCCAGCGCATTGATCACCGTCCCCAGCATGCCCATGTGGTCCGCGGAGACGCGGTCCATCTCCTTGGCCTGCTCGGCTACGCCGCGAAAGAAATTGCCTCCCCCGACGACAATGGCGACATCGACGCCCAGGTCGCGGACCTCGGAAATTTCACCGGCTATCTCGTGCACACGATCGACATCGACGCCAAAGCCGCGACCAGCAGCCAGCGCTTCTCCTGAAAGCTTAAGAACGACGCGGTTATACATTCCTTTTGAGTATCGCATGCGGAGCCGCCAAGGGCGAGTCCGGCCCCCGATGTCCCGCGCAACCCAATTCGCAGACATTCGGGGTCCCGGATGATTAGCAATGATTTCCCAGTTTTAATAACTTTAACTTTACATTCATAGTTAACTATAGTTAAATCAGGCTGGTTCTGCTTGTAATTGCAGAAGGAATGCCGTGATAAAGCACCTCAGATGGTTGTACGGCAGCGTCCTGGTTGTGGTGTTGAGCCTCGCCGGATTTCTTTCCCTGCGCGCGCAAAGCGGCATCAGCAGCGCGCTCAGCGGCGTCCTTACCGATTCAACCGGCGCTGTGGTGCAAGGCACTGTCGTCGCGACCGAGATGAACACCGGGGCTGTCCGCACAGTGCAGACAAATGCCGAGGGCGGGTTTCTCTTCTCGCAGATCAATCCCGGCACCTATCGAGTCGCGGCAAGCGCTCAGGGCTTTGCCTCCGGGCTCTCCCAAGCCGTGCGTGTTGCCGTGGGGCAGACGGTCACGCTGAATTTCACGCTTAAGCCTGCCGTCAGCACGCAGTCCGTCGAGATTTCGGCGCGGGTTGGCTTGATGAGCCTCGAAAATCCCAACACCTCTACCACGCTCGAAGCGGAAACGATTCAGAACCTGCCGAACCCTGGGCAGGACCTGACCTATCTCGCCCAATTTGCGCAGGGCGCGTTGATGAACACTGCCGGGTCGTCGAATGACTTCAAAGCTGCGGGCGGTTACGGGAACGTCGAGTTCAACGGACTTCCGGCCACGTCGAATGGCTACATTCTCGATGGCTACGATACGAACGATCCGTTTCTGGGACTGAACATCGGACTTTCAACGAATCTCGTGATCGGCCTCGATGCGGTGCAGGAAGCTACCGTCAATACCAATTCATTCTCGGTAGACCAGGGACGTTACGGCGCATCGCAGGTGAATTACTTCACCAAGTCGGGCACGAACCAGTTTCACGGCGACCTTTACGAAATCTGGAATGGCTCGGTGCTCAACGCTGAAAACTATTTTCTGCACGCTACTTCCGATGCAACCAAACCACGCTCGAACGTTCACCAGTTCGGCGCGAGTGCCGGCGGCCCTATCCGCAAAAACAAGCTCTTCTTCTTTGCTCACTACGAAGGCATACGGATTGCCCTGCCGCTGGTGGAGCAGACGACCGTCGCCTCGCCCGCCTATCAGAACTATGTGTTGCAACAGCTTCCTCTCGGCGGAAGTGACTCCATCAACGGGACGGTTCTGCCGCCGCAGCCAGAGGAGGTCGGCTTCTACCGCAACATGTTCGCTCTGTATCGCGACGCCAGCGGAACGCCTGTGCCTGTGCTCTCCTGCCCGCTTGACGCGAACGGAGCGCTGCTGAGCGGCACGCAAAGTCCCGGCAATCTCCTCAACGGAGCAGGCTGCGCGAACCGGCGCACGGCCTCGCTCAACAACTCCGATTCAGAAAACCTCATCGTCGTAAAGATCGACCACACCATCGACGCCAACAATAGCGTCTGGTACCGTTTTCAGCAGGACACCGGACTGCAGGCCGCATCGACCGACGCTATCAACCCGATCTTTAATTCCTACTCCCCGCAGCCGCAGCGCACGCTCGTCGTGGGCTATACGCATCTCTTCACGCCAAACTTAGTGAACCAGTTCAATCCCGGGGCCAGTTGGTACGCGAGCATCTTCGAGCCCAATAACTTCGATCAGGTATTGAACACCTTTCCCATCGTTCTCGAAAGTGGAAGCGCCAACGCACCCTTCACCACGTTCGGCGGCTTGAACAATACCTTCCCGCAGGGGCGCAAGGTGACGCAGTGGCAGATCAACGACAACCTGGTGTGGACCCGCGACAAGCACACCTTCAAATTCGGCGAGAACTCGCGGCGGCTCGACATCAGCAACTACGACATGGGCGAAGGCACCGTGCCGCTGGTCACCTACACTGACCTGGCCCAATTCACCTATGGCGCGGCATACACAACGACCGTCAGCTATCCGATAACCAACAAAGAACGCATCGCGCTCGGCAACCTCGACATGTATGCGATGGACGCCTTCAAAGCCAGCCCACGTGTAACAGTGACAGCAGGCCTGCGGGCTACATGGAACACGAATCCGGTAAACCAGCAGCGGCTCTTCGCCCGTCCGGTAGCGTCTTTTCTCGACATTCCGCATGATGAAAGCCTGCCGCTGAATCAGTCGATCCAGACGCAGGTAAAGCATCTCTTCCCCGGCACTCCATTACTGGTCTGGCAACCCCGTTTTTCTGTAGCGATCAAAGCTTCTGAAAAAACGGCCGTCCACGCGGGCTTCGGCGTCTTCAACGACATCATCCCCGGACAGGTCGCCGACCTGGGATCGATGAATGCTCCATACGATCCGCAATTTACCGGCGGACTTGCCGGGCAGGTAGGCGGCATCGGCGTCGCTCCCGGCGTGACTTACAGTTCCGTCGATGCAACGTCCAACGCGAACCGCGCCTTCCAGCAGCAATTCGCATCAGGAGCCTCGTCATGCAATAGTGCGAGTTGCCCACTGGCAGTTGGCCTGAACACCTTTCCCAGCGGCAAATTGAAGACGCCCTATTTTCTGGAGTGGAATTTCGGCATCGAACACGAACTGGGATCGCGCGGCTCGCTGCGCGTCGATTACGTCGGCACACGCGCCCTGCATGAGCCGTATCAGGTGCAGGTCAACGGCTATCAGACTGTATGCGACGGCTGCTTCGCTCCGTTCCCCTATCAGCAGCCGCTCGACCGCCGATTCGGCAGCGTGAATGAATTCCAGACCGGAGCCAGCAGCATCTATGCCGGACTGCAAACCGCTGTGACAAAGCAGCTGCGCACGCTCACGCTGCACGGCAACTACACCTATAGCCATTGCCTCGATGAAGTTTCGAACGGCGGGCTGCTGGCGTTTTCGAGCCTCGGCGTGCTCTCTCCGTTGCCAGGAGATCTAAGTCGTAACTATGGCAATTGCGATTACGATATCCGCCACAACCTTTCCGCCTTTGCGCTCTACGCTATTCCCTTTCACTCGTCGCATCGGGCGCTGCGTTCCGTCTTCGGCGACTGGCAGCTTTCCGGCACCGCTTTCTTCCATACGGGAGTGCCCTTCAGCGTATTGAGCGGTCCCTACACCGCAAACGGCAACGGCATCTTTCAGGGCAGCGGACCGCAGTTCGCGCGCCGCGTTCCCGGCGTGCCGCTCTACGCGCACAAGCACACGATTGCAGACGTGACGCAACCGGGAACTGTGCAGTGGCTCAATCCGGATGCTTTCGCTTCCGTCGTCGATCCTGGCACGGGCGCATGCGTAGGCGGCGATTCACCCGCGAACTGCCAGGTTGGAGATTCGCGTCGGAACGACTTTCGCGGCCCGCGCTTCACCTATTCAGAGATCTACGTTACCAAGCGCATTCCGCTGCGCGAGCACCTCACATTTCAATTCGACGCACAGTTCTTCAACTGGCTCAATCATCCCAACTTTGCCCTGCCCACCAATCAGGCGGGCATTCCCGGCGTGCCATCCACGCAGACCGCATTCGGGGCCATCAACAGCACGGTCTCTCCGCCCACGGGATTACTGGGCGTCGGCCTCGGCGGCGACAGCGCACCGCGTATGATTGCCTTCCGAGGCCGGATCGAATTCTGAAACAAATGATGAACAAAAGTACCGGCTTGTGCGTCCAAACGGCATGCTTCGCCGGTAGGTTCAGTTGCCCGGTTGCGTGGGAAGAATCTCCGCGATCACGTTCACCATGGCGCTGGCCATCGACGGGTCGCGGTTCACAAGCGCCACAAGCACATAGTCCTGCTTCGGCAGAATGTGCAACTCGCCATTGATGCCCGGTGCTCCACCGCCGTGGCCGTACGCTCCGTTGCTTAGCACGTAAAAACCCAGGCCATAGTCAGGATGGGTCGCCTCCCCTGTCGTTGCTTCCTTCAGGAGCGCTGGATCCAGCAGCTTCCCCGACTGGAGCGCTTTCGCAAACAGCATCAGATCGCTAACGGTGGAGTATCCCCCGCCAGCCGATGTTCCGCTCCACGGCATGGTGGCTGTGTTGGGCGTCAGTCCATTCGGGCCGTGGGTATAACCTGTCGCCCGGCCCTGCACATGATCGGTCTCCGGTCGCGAATCGGTATGAAGCATCCCGGCAGCCAGGTACACCTGCTTCCGCACATATTCCTGATAAGGCTCGCCGCTGACCAGCTCAATAATTCGCCCCAGCAGAATGAAGCCGTAGTTCGAGTACTCCATCCGGGTCCCGGGCTCGAAGCGGACAGGCCGGTTTCCGAAAAGCTTCACGTAATCCGCGAGCGTCCGTATCTCTTCGCGATGCGCCTCATACTCCGGAGTAAAAATATCGCCAGTGCCGCCCGTGTGGCTCAGCAACTCGCGGATGGTCACCTTGGCAGCGAGGTCCTTGTTCGGATAATCTGGCCAGTAGGTGGCCATCGGCTTGTCGAGCGACAACTTGCCCATCTGCACGAGCTGAAGAATCGCGACCGAGGTGAACATCTTGTTCATGGACCCAAGGCAGAACTGCGTGTCGACTGTATTCGGAATCTGCTTGCTGTCGTCAGCCATGCCCCATGCCTGATCGAGAACAACCTTGCCGTGATGCGCGATGAGTATAGCTCCAGAAAACGCATTCGGGCCCTGCGTTGCGGCCACACGCTCCCGCACTTTTTTCGCCAGGTCCTCATCGCTGGTGGCTATATCGCCTTCGCTCACCGGCGGCGGTACTGGGTGTCCTGAGATGCGTTCGACCGTCGGCGGATTCGTCGTCGCGAGATCCATCGTCGATTCCGAATAGATACCGCGGCCTTCCTTCATCAGCACTACAAGATGCGTGCCAGTATCCTCAACAACCTTGAAGATCGTCATGCCTTGCGTCATTTGCCGCAGCCGCAGGTCGCTCGGCGAGTGGTCATCGGCCGCATTCTTCCCATATTTCTTCCAGAAGGCGGCCATCTTCGTGGCATCGGCGGAGTTGAAGGCTTCCAGCCATTGCCTGAAGACCTGAAGGACTGGGCTGTCGGTTGCGTGCGCTGCAGGCAAGGCAACCACAAACAGGAGAACGGAGACGATGGCAACGCGTTTGAGCATGATGCTGGTATAGCCGAGTCCATCCTCATTCGTGAAGTGGATATTGATAATGTGTACTATTCAATGTGTGAATATCAACGGGATCGACTTGAACCTTTTGCTCGCATTCGAGTCGCTCGCGGACGAGCGGCATGTAGGCCGAGCGGCAAAGCGGGTCGGCCTCAGCCAGCCGGCATTCAGCAATGCGATCGCCCGCCTGCGTACCCGGCTTGAAGATCCGCTCTTCGTGCGTACCTCACAGGGCATGATGCCGACGCCACGCGCCGAGCGCCTCGCAGGCCCCATCCGGGCGGCTCTGGCCCAGCTCCGGCAGACATTTGAAGCGCCGCAGACCTTCGATCCATCCGCCAGCGCGCAGCGCTTCCGCATTGGTTTGAGTGATGATATCGAGCTGCGCCTGGCGCCACTGCTCGCACGATCAATGTTGTCGGGCGATCTGCAGATGCAGACCCGGCGCCTGGACTGGCTCTTCACCGTGCCCGAAAGCGAGCTCCGCAACGGAACCCTCGACATCGCCATCGGATATTTCCCGGACGCACGCTATCTCTCATCGGGCTTCATCATGGAGCCACTCTCTGAAGAGAACAACGTCGTGATCGCCCGCCGAGGGCATAGCGTGTGGAAGCGCAGGCTCACACTCGAAAGGTTTACGCGGCTGGACCACGCAGCCGTGATGTATCGCAATCAGCCTTGGGGACTGATCGACAACGAACTCGCCGCGCGCGGGCTGCGCCGCCGTCTCCGACTGGCACTTCCGCATTGCCTTTCGGTATTGCATGCCGTGGCGTCGAGCGATCTCGTCGCGTGTATTCAGGAGTCCGTCGTGCAGTCCTTCGGCCGAAACCTCGGACTGGTTTCCCGCCCGGAGCCTCTCGGCCTGCCGCCTTTCGTTCTGAGAATGGTCTGGCACCGTCAACGGAATGACGATCCCGCGCAAGTATGGCTGCGGAATCTCATCGCGAAGGATCTCACGCGGACACGCTCAGGCTCGCCGCAACTTCGCGATACGAGCCGTTCGTGATGTCCTCAAGCAGCCTGCGCTCGGCTGTGAGACTTAGACCATGCCTCCGTTAGCGCGTAGCGTCTGCCCGTTGATCCATGCGCCATCCGGCCCCGCAAGAAACGCAACAGCGTTTGCGATATCATCCGGCTGACCGAGGCGCTCAAAGGGATTCAACTTCGCCAGACGATCTACCTGCTCCGGCGTCTTCCCGTCCAGAAATAACTCCGTAGCTACCGGGCCTGGAGCTACGGTGTTCACCGCTACATTCCGCCCCCGAAGCTCCTTCGTTAAATGAGTCGTCAGTACTTCCACTGCCGCCTTCGAAGCGCTGTAGGGCGCATATCCGGGCAGGGTGAGCGGAGTCACGCTGGTCGAAAAGTTGATGATGCGTCCACCGCTGCGAATTCTCTTCGCCGCCTGCTTCATAGTGTTGAACGTGCCGCGAACATTGATAGCGAAGATGCGGTCGAATGTGTCGTCGTCGAATTCTGCGATGGGCTTGATTGCCATGATGCCAGCGTTATTCACCAGCACGTCGATGCCGCCGAATGCCTTCTCGGTTTCATCGAAAAGGCGCGCAACATCCACCGTCTTTGATACATCGGCCTGCACCGCAATGGCCTTCCCGCCTGCGCTTTCGATTTCTTCGACCACCTTCGCTGCCTCTGCGTGATTGCCAGCATAGTTCACCACCACGGCAAAGCCTTCGCGCGCGAGCCTCGCGGCTACTGCGCGGCCTATTCCGCGCGATGCTCCAGTTACGATTGCTACCTTTTGTGTGTCGCTCATTTCGAACCTTCCTTTCTGCTTCCACGTAATAGACACAGGAAGAGCACTATCTGAATCATGCATTGTTAGAATAACAATCATGCAGGAAACGCATTTATCGAATATCGACCTCAACCTACTGGTCACCCTGCAGGCGCTGCTTGAAGAACGCCATGTCACGCGTGCCGCCAAACGCTGTTTCCTCAGCCAGTCCGCCATGAGCCGCGCCCTCGAACGCCTGCGCGAAACATTTCAGGATGAGTTGCTGATCCGCTCCGGACGCGGCTACGAGCGCACCGTGCGCGGCGAGCGCCTGCTGCGCGAACTCGAATCGATCCTGCCGCGCATCGACGCCATAGTTCGCGGCGAAAGTTTCGACCCGGTACAGAGCCAGGAACGATTCCGCATTTCGATGACCGACTTTGCCTCAGTCGTCCTGCTTCCCGGCCTTGTCCAGCGCCTTCGGGCGTCCGCGCCAAAGGTAAAGCTTGAAATCGTTGCACATCACGACAACGTTTTCGATGATCTGGAGTCCGGCAAGATCGACCTTGCGATGGAAGTGTCGGCATTTGTGTCGGGACTCGAATCGCAAATCATCTTCGAAGAAGACTTCGTCTGCCTGCAATGCACATCTCGGCCACAGCGCCGCAAGCGCATGACGATCGCGGAATACCTGAAGTTCGCGCACGTGGTCGTCAACGTCCGCGCCGGACAGCAAACACTGGTCGACCGGCCCTTGGCAGATCTGGGCGTGCAGCGCCAAGTCGCCTTGACCGTACCGTATTTCGTCGTCGCTATCCTGGCGGTTTCCGGCACAGACTCTATCGTCACCGTTCCGCGCCGTCTGGCAAAGATTGTCGCGCCGCTGCAGACGGTGCGCGCCATCGAAGCTCCGGTAGAGTTGCCGAAGTTCAACTACATGATGGCGTGGCATCCGAGACTGACAGCCGAGCCCGCACAACAATGGCTGCGAGAGCAGGTCCAGGCAGTCTCCAGCAAAGTATAAAGACGACCTTTGCTAAATCGTTTTATACTCATCTCCGCAAAGCGTCACATCCCTTACACGGACAGGCTGATACACCAAAGATGATTTGCAGACCTTTTTCTGCCATTCTGCTTGCTGCACTGATCTTCAGTGCGGTCGCATTCGCGCACGCACAAAATGACAATCAGCGCGTCGTGCTCGAACGCGGCAAATCGACCATCGTCTTTGAGCCCTATGCGCCGAACATCGTCCGTGTAACGCTCAGCCTTCTCAAAGACGCTGCGCTCACCGCGCCCGGATACGGCTTCGTCGCAACGCCTTCGGCCGATGACTGGAGCCACACACAGGATGGCGCGGACGAGGTTTACAAATCATCGCGCATGGTCGTAACTCTGAAGGGTTGGCGCAAAGGCGGCACGCCTCCGCCGCAATCTGTCATGGATCCCGGCAAATATTTCAGCGGCTCGACTCCGGGCGCCGACATTACCTTCGCAACTCCCGAAGGCAAAAAGATTGCTGAGCTGAATGGCTGGTCGATGTCCGTCCCGAACCATAAGGATGGCAATTCTCAGGTTCTCTACGACCGCAGGCCGACGGACCCCGATTTTTATCAGGTAGGAGCAGACTTTCTTTCGCCCGACGATGAGCACTACTACGGCCTCGGTCAGAACCAGGAAGGCTACCTCGATCATCGCGGCCACGTCGTGCACTGCTGGCACGACTACAATGCTCCCGGTGGCCAAAGCGTATGTGTGCCTTTCATGGTTACAAATTACGGCTACGGCATCGTCTGGGACAATCCTTCAAAGACCACCATCGCGCCGCACTTCAACGAGCGCACCAGCTGGATCTCGGAAGTAGGTAATCGGGTTTCGTTCTTTCTCATCGCGGGGAGGACAACGGACGAGATTTACGCGGGCTACCGCCTTCTGACCGGAGCGACACCACTCCTGCCCAAAGCCGCCTACGGATACATCCAGTGCAAGCAGCGTTACCGCTCGCAGGCAGAGGTCATGGCCGTCGCGAAGGGCTATCGCGACCGGCATCTGCCCGCCGATGTCATCGTGGTCGACTGGCTCTACTACTCGAAGATGGGGCAGATGGACTTCGTGCCCGATCTTTGGCCCGATCCGACCGCAATGAACCAGCAACTGCATCAGATGGGCTTCCAGACGATGATCAGCGTGTGGCCGCGCTTTGAACATGGCTCTCGGTATTACGACTTCGTGCAGCAGAAGGGCTGGTTCGAGCATCTCGCCGACGGCACGCCGACCAACGGCCTGCCCTATGACAAAGCCGGTTCCGACATCGACACGACGAACCCCGACGCCGCGCAGTGGTACTGGAACACGATTAAGGAAAACATCCTGAGCAAAGGCTTCGACTCAATCTGGGCCGACGAAACCGAGCCCGATCTGCCCCCGAATGGCAGCTACCTGAGCATCGGCCCCGGCACCCAGTTCTTCAACACTTATCCGCTCTTCCACACGGGAACACTCGCTGATGGCTTCCGCCGCGACACGCCGCACCGCGCGTTGGTTCTTTCGCGCGACGCGTATCTTGGCGCGCAAAGAAACAGCGCCATCTTCTGGTCATCAGATATCACGGCAACATGGGACGCATTCAAGCGCCAGGTACCAACGGGACTCGACTTCGCCGCTTCCGGGCTCACATATTGGAGCAATGATACCGGCGGCTGGCAGCCGTTGCCTGCTGTCCATCATCCTGAACATCCGCCACTCATTGACCCGTCGGATGTTCGCGATAACGTCGGCGGCTACGACGACTTTCCTGAGCTCTACACGCGCTGGTTCGAGTACGCGACGTTTCTGCCCATCATGCGCACGCACGGAAGCCGCCGCTACAACGAAGTCTGGTCCTACGGAAAACAGGCTGAGCCGATCCTCGAAAAATACCTCAAGCTACGATACGAGTTGCTGCCCTATATCTACTCGCTTGGCTACCAGACCTACCAGAGCGGCGCGCCCTTCATGCGCGCCCTCTTCATGGATTTCCCCAGGGACCCGAACGTCACTGACATTCGAGACGAGTACATGCTCGGCCCGGCATTTCTCGTCGCACCCGTTACAGAACAAGGCATGACCAGCCGCAAAGTCTATCTGCCCGCGGGCGCCGACTGGTACAACTACTGGACGAACGAACACGTAAAAGGCGGCCAGACCATCACCGTCAACGCGCCGATCGATACCATTCCGCTCTTCGTCCGCGCAGGCTCGATCATCCCGACCGGCTCCTACATCGAAAACACCGGTCAGGCGCAGCAGATCGCAAAAGTCCATATCTACCCCGGAGCAGACGCCGATTTTACCCTCTTCCAGGACGACGGCAACACCTATGCGTATGAGAAAGGCGACACAAAGATCACGCGTCTGCACTGGAACGACGTGTCACACCAACTCACGCACGAGGGAGCGCAGGCGTGGACTGGCTCTGATGCAACAGTGATCGACGTAATTGCAAAATAGCAATCCAGATGTTGACACTATTGGCGGGTCAGCATCACTATTCTGCAGAAGAACGTCCGCCGTATCTGGCGTACGCTCGACAGCATTCCAGCCTCTAGCGATGGATACGCGGTGACAGAGGACGAAAGGCTCACCGCCATGAAAGCAGCAGTTTCCAGCAAGAACCGCGTCTTCGATGCTTTTCTCAGCCACGCTTCTCAGGACTCGGCCATAGCTTCCGAGTTGGAGGAGTCGCTTCAGGCTCATCGTCTCAAACCCTGGGTCGATCATTCTGATCTGGCCTTTGGCGGCCTGCTGCGTGATGCTCTGCAGGCTGCCATGCGCAAGAGCCGCGTGCTGGTCCTGCTCTGGTCTGAATCGGCAGCGAAGTCGCGCTGGGTCATGGCCGAGATGTTCACCGCTTTTCATCTCGACAGCTTCATCATTCCTTACGTGCTCGACGCAACGCCGTTGCCGCAGTTCCTTGCAACCTCTGCGTACCTCAGCATGAAACGCGATCACGCGGACATTGGCGCAAAGCTGTCGCGCGCCGTATCCGCGGCTCCTGACAGCGCCAACAAGCCGGCGCCGTTGTTGAACAGCCGCACATCGCTGGTTGAGTCGCTCGTCAACGGAATTGGGGGCGCCCAGATCGCCGTTGTGCAGGCGATGACAGAAGATTTCGAGAAAGCCGAAGAAGCGCACAAGTCCGTCGAGAGCGCCCTCGGCAGCCTCAGAGAAATGGCACCGTTTGATCTGATGGTCCTGAACCTCTCCGGCTATCAATGCAAAAACAACTACATGTTCACGCACTGGGACGCGATCCAGGCCGGCCGCGCTCCAAAAGACCCCCTGCTGCAACAGGCCGAACGCTATTTCTTCGAAGCGCTTTGCGTCGATCCTCGCGATCCAAGCGCACTCAACGGCCTCGGCAGCATCCTGATGTTCGAACGCGAACTCGACGCCGCTGAGTTTTTCCAGCGCCGGGCGATCGAGATAGTGAAGAAAAGCGGCGGAAACTACGAAGCCGCTCAGCATGATCTGGAATTGATTCTCTATTTCAAGCAGAAGCAGAACCACCAGGCATAAGAAAAGGCCCAGGCAAACGCCGGGCCTTCCTATTCCACAAAAATCAAATCGCTTACGACTGCGCTTCTTCCGTGACAGTCTTCGTCTGGGCAATAGTCCAGTTGGGATCGCCAACCTTGAAGCGGGCAAAGCGGCGGACAGTGATGTTCTCACCCAGCTTGCCAACCTTCTGCGCAATCAGGTCCTTGATCGAAACCGTCTGCTCCTTGATGAACGGCTGATCGAGCAGGCAGACTTCCTCGTAGAACTTGCTCATCTTGCCCTCCACGATCTTCTCGATCACCGGAGCGGGCTTGCCCGTCGCAGCCGCTTGCGCGCGGAAAATGTCCTTCTCGCGCTCCAGGTCCTCCGCCGTTACGTCCTCAGCGCGGATGTAGCGGGGATCGGTCGCGGCAATGTGCATCGCGATGTCCTTCAGCAGTTCCTGGAAGTCTGTCGTGCGGGCAACGAAATCGCTCTCGCAGTTCACTTCCACCAGCACGCCGATCTTGCCGCCGGCGTGGATGTAGGTGCCCACCGCGCCCTCGTTCGTGGTGCGCGAAGCCTTCTTCTGCGCCGAGGCCATGCCGCGCTTGCGCAGGATCACGAAAGCCTCTTCCATGTCGCCCTTCGACTCCTGCAGCGCCTTCAGGCAATCGCCCATCGGGGCGCCGGACTTCTCGCGCAGCTCCTTCACCAGCTTTGCATCAATCTTTTCACTCACAGTCGACATTCCTTTTCCAATTCCCTTCTATAACACGCACGCGTTACGCGGCAATCAACCCTAAACACAACGAAAGCGTGGCCTGATCAGAACTGCAGCCACGCTTCCGGAAGAATACTTTCGCAGCCTGCATCGAATCGATGTAAGCCGTCTTACGTCTTAGAAGCTGCTTTCGGCTGCCTCGGCATCATCCAGTGTGCTGACCGCAACCGGAGCCTTGCGGATCACTCCGCCCAGAGCCGCTTCCAGGTCAACTTCCTCTTCTGGAGACTCGAGAGCACCAGCCTGAATGCCTTCGACCGACCCGGCTTCGACATCGCCAGCTGCGCCATCGGCAGTGACGCCAGCCACTTCGGCAATTTGCTTGTCACCGGCCATGTGAACGCCTTCAACCGCCGAATCGGCAATCTTCGAAGCGAAGAGGCGGATTGCGCGCAGCGCGTCATCGTTGCCCGGGATCACGTAGTCAACTACCGTCGGGTCGCAGTTCGTGTCAACAACGGCGACAACCGGGATACCCAGCTTGCGAGCTTCCTTCACGGCAATCGCTTCGTTGTTCGAGTCGATCACGAAGAGCGCATCGGGCAGCCGCTTCATGTTCTTGATGCCGGCGAGGTTCGCCTGCAGGTGCTTGCGCTCCCGCTCCAGGCGAATCACTTCCTTCTTCGTCAGCAGTTCGTAGCGGCCGTCGGTGGCCATCTCATCCAGTTCCTGAAGGCGCTTCACTGACTTCTGCACCGTCACCCAGTTGGTCAGCAGCCCACCCAGCCAGCGGTTGTTGATGTAGAACATCCCGGCGCGAGTCGCCTCTTCAGCGATCGCGTCTTGTGCCTGGCGCTTGGTGCCGACAAACAGAATCACTTTGCCCTGGGCGGTCAGGTCGGTCACATACTTCGACGCGTCCTTGAACATCTTCAGGGTCTTCTGCAAGTCAATGATGTAAATGCCGTTGCGCTCGCCGAAGATGTATTCCTTCATGCGAGGGTCCCAGCGCTTCGTCTGGTGCCCGAAGTGAACTCCCGCTTCGAGCAGCTCCTTCATGGTGATCGTGGCCAAACAGCCTCCTTCGTGGATTGCATCCCGGCAATGGTTAAGGTCGCCGGAATTGATTCCCCTATTTGGGAAGATTTAACTACTTAAACTCTTATGCAGCAGCTAACTCCGGGTGCCCCATCCTGTCGCGCAGTTTGCGACAGGGTGGGATCCCAAGAAAACTAGCGCTTCGAGAACTGGAACCGCTTACGAGCGCCCTTCTGACCGTACTTCTTGCGCTCCTTGGCGCGCGCGTCACGAGTCAGCAGTCCGTCGCTCTTCAGCGTCTTGCGCAGTTCAGCGTTGAACTCAAGCAGGGCGCGGGCAATGCCCATCTTCACCGCATCGGCCTGCGCATTCACGCCGCCGCCGGCGACACGCGTAATCACGTCGAAGCTCGCCGTGGTCTCGGTCAGAGCCAGCGGACGCTTCGCGGAAACACGCTGCTGTTCGGTGACGAAGTAGGTCTCATAGGCCTTGCCGTTGACCTTGAACACGCCGCTGCCGGGGCGCAGAAAGACGCGGGCAATCGCCGACTTGCGGCGTCCCGTTCCGTAATACTGAACCAAATCTGCCATGCTTATCCTTTTGCCAGCCTTAATCTGGCCGAAAACCTGTTATGCCTTTACTTCCAGAGGCTGGGGCTTCTGTGCCTGATGGGGATGCTGGTCGCCGCGATAGACGTTCAGCTTCGAGCCCATCTTGCGGCCCATCTTGGTCTTGGGCAGCATGCCCAGGATCGCCTCTTCCACAATCTTTTCCGGCTTGCGCTCGAGCAGGCGAACAAAAGACTCTTCGCGCAGGCCACCGGGGAAGCCCGTATAGCGGCGATAAAGCTTCTGCTGGCTCTTAAGGCCGGTCAGCCGAACCTTCTCGGCGTTGATCACAATGACGTGATCGCCCATATCGATATAGGGCACATATTTGGGGTTTCTCTTACCGCTCAGCACGCTGGCCGCTTCGGTCGCCAGACGGCCAAGGGTCTTGCCGCTCGCGTCTACCACGAACCATTTGCGGTCAATCTCGTGCGCGCTAGGAATGTACGTCGACATCTCTCTCTATCTCCAGCAAAAAACTTGCGTTCAAACGCAATCTGCCCGCCAAATCACAGCGCGGATTCAAAAACTTACCCACGGCGGAACTTCTTGTACGCGTGAGGTTGGCGCAGGCTCAACCGATTGGGGTTTTTCCGGGTTCGGCGCCCAGTCAATCTGCGAGATGGTCGCAGACATACGGACAGGCAGACGCGGAACTGCGCAAGGATTCTAGAATACGGGATTTTTGCCCCAGAGTCAATGAGACTTTGTACCACTTGGCAGCTCTTCTTCTTTCGGTCACACTGACACAACTGACAGTGTTCGCCATGAGGCAATTGCTGTGAAAATGACGGTAGTCGGGCATTAATACTTGCCGTCTTCGCAACCCCGATTGCAGGATTTGCGTATACCAGTTTAACAACACTGTTTTGCCAGATGATAACGTGCCCGATCTGGCCGGCCACCGAAACTTAGGATTTTTGCAGTCATACGACCTCGTCGCTCTGCTTGAGCGCTGCTGAGAACTTTGGTATGCGAAAAGAAATCCAACTCTCGATGTGGATCGGCGGGACCGTCTTATGGTGCGTTCTCGCTGTCTTGGTCCCCTCGCCTTGCGCCAAAGGACAGGTTCTACCCGGTGCCGAACCGAGCGCGCCGCGGCACGAACCTTATCGGTTCCATTTTGACGGCCGGTATGGAACGCTGACTTCCGGTTTCGATCCGTCGCTTCGTTCCTACCGGTATGCAGATCTCAAGGTCGACAGCCTTCCCGACAGTCCCAGCAAAGTATCGTCCGGCACACTGGATTCAGCTGCAATCGTTCAGTCTTCACGCCAGCAACCCCCTGACTCCAACGTAAAGTGGAAAGCCGCCATCCAGGAGTCGCTTCTTTACACCGGCATCATGCACAGCTTCAATATCTGGACCGAGCCCGGAACCCGCGACACATTGAATGGACACTGGCTTACACATTACCTCGATTCCGTAAGTGAACTGCGCGGCTGGAGCGACAGCGACCGCTTCATGGCCCCATATATTGGCCACACGATCGAGGGCTCCATCTTCGGCTATATCGAGCGCCAAAATGATCCCAGGTACAGTAAGGTCCAATGGGGCGATGGCCGCGAGTACTACATGAGCCTATTGCATTCGCTCGCGTACTCGGCCATCTGGCACACGCAATGGAAGATCGGCCCGGCCAGCGAGGCCTCGATCGGCAACGTCATGCTGCATGCCTCACCCGGCTTCATCACCCTCGCCGACACGCCCACGCTCGGCACAGTCGAAATGATCGGCGAAGACGCCGCAGACCGATATCTGATCATGGGGCTGGAGAATAGAACCTATAACGGAATTTATATCGCACTGGCCCGAACCTTCCTCAATCCCGGCCGCTCATTCGCAAACGTTATGGCGTTTAAATTGCCATGGCATCGGGAAGACCGCATTGGCGTGAACGCAGATGAGTATCGCATTCGGAAAGAACTCATTGCGGAATACAAGGCAGGCGGCGAGAAGCCCTTCGAATATGTACGTCTGGCTCAGCCCGAAGACGACCATGAGTATCCGAAGGAAGCCGACATCGAGTTGACGGCCTTTCCAGTTTACGAAAATTTGCTTGGAACCGGCCATAGCTGTGTCGGCGGCGGCGGTTCCGGAGCGTCTCGTATAAACCCGAGCTTCCAACTTGTCGCCGAGGTGAGCGGATGCCTCATCATGCACATGCCGTCTGCCAATCAAAGCGCCGACTCTCTGTTTTATGGCGGCGGATTGCGCTGGACTCCCCTGGCCGCGCATTGCGTTTCACCCTATGCGCAGATCATGTTCGGCGGCAAGAAGGTGACGTACGAAACCGACGATCTTCCCCTGCGAAAGAAATTGATGGCCGAATGGAACGATGGCAAGGGAACTTTGCCGCATTACCCAAAGCGCAGCGACTGGTCGGTCGAAGTCGCAACTAATGGTCCTGCCCTCGGCTTCGGAGGCGGCTTCGATGTCGTGGTCGCGCGCCCCTTCGCCTGGCGACTGCTCAATGTCGAGTACACCCACGCCTGGATAGGAGACGTCGCCATGATCCACCCACAAGATACGTTTCGTATCACCACTGGCGCCGTATTACGGATCGGTACCTGGTGAGCCATAGCTCGATCTCAATGGAATCGCGCGTCAAAGACGGGTGCCCCAAGTTCGCGAAGCTAACCTGGGTCTTTTATCCCAGCCATGGATTCAGCACCGCCAACCCAGTCGACTCAAAATCACCCGTATTCCGCGTAACCACGGTCATT